>Ga0194131_10006997_pt1 | contig 15381 bp, 14 predicted proteins | sample TA2KigO120mmetaG_FD_148631 | JGI IMG/M metagenome (GOLD analysis project Ga0194131, IMG submission 148631) | Freshwater microbial communities from Lake Tanganyika, Tanzania - TA2015053 Kigoma Offshore 120m | ecosystem: Environmental > Aquatic > Freshwater > Lake | place: Tanzania: Lake... | reverse complement strand
AGGGGTTCAATATCATATCCCATTGTATAATGCACTGGAACATGGTTAGAAGACGGAATCAAATCTGCACAGTAAACAATCTTCTTCCCATTGTATGAAATTTCACACTATGAATTCTGATATTTGGTGTCAGCATCTCTCCATGTTCAACAAAATTCAGAACACCTGACTCCTGTAAGGGAACAAAGTTCTCTTGTAAAAAAGATGCCTTTTCTCTGGCATTGGGTTTCAATGCATGATTCCACTGGGTTTCTGTTACGTGGTATATCGCATTAGGAAAGGAAGGAACCAATGTTCCATCTTCACGCATTGAAACAGCTCCACCCACATGATCAAAGTGTAAGTGCGTAAGTAAAACATCAGTAATATCAGCATGTGTCAATCCAACGTCATTTAACGATGAAATTAATTTATGATTGCCATTTAAATAATAGTATCCAAAGAATTTTTCGCTCTGCTTATTCCCTATCCCAGTGTCAATTAATATTCTTCTATCGCCATCTTCCACCTGCAGGCACCGCATGGCCCAGTTGCAAAGAATTGCCATTTAAATAATAGTATCCAAAGAATTTTTCGCTCTGCTTATTCCCTATCCCAGTGTCAATTAATATTCTTCTATCGCCATCTTCCACCTGCAGGCACCGCATGGCCCAGTTGCAAAGATTACTGTCATCGGCGGGATTGAGTGTATTCCAAATTACCTTGGGAATTACGCCAAACATAGCACCCCCATCCAGTTTAAAATTACCTGCGTGAATTACGTGCAACTTCATAGATTAATAATCTCCGTACACATCTGTTAAGGCCTCAAAACCGGTTTCTGTTATCAGCACTGTATGTTCGTACTGTGCACTCAGCTTGCCATCAATGGTTCTTGCGGTCCAACCATCCTTCCTGTCAACTTTACAACGAGCCTTACCTGCATTAATCATGGGCTCAATCGTAAAAATCATACCCGGCTTGAGAATGGGACCTGTATTTTTCTCTGCAATGTGCGAAACTTCAGGGTCTTCATGAAATTTTATCCCTACGCCATGACCACAAAACTCATATACAACCGAATATCCATATTTATGGGCATGCTCTGCAATATGATAACCAATATTGTTGAGGTGATTTCCGGGAAAACACTGTTCCAGGCCTTTTCTGAGACATTCGCGTGTTACAGTCATTAATTTTTTGGCATACTCGGTTGCTTCGCCCACCACATACATTCTGCATGTATCGCCAAAATACCCATCCAATAGGGTGGTTACATCCACATTCACTATATCACCCCATTTTAATTCGTATGAATTAGGCACACCATGGCAAATCACATCGTTGGGCGAAATACATGAAGCATACTGATAACCTTTATATCCTTTGGTTGCCGGGATCGCGCCATGGTCGCGTATGAACTTCTCTGTTATATCATTAATGGCCAATGTGGTTATGCCAGGCTGTATGTGAGATTCCAGAAATTTAAGTATTTTGGCTGCAAGCCTGCTGCTCTTTCGGATTCCTTCAATTTGCTCAGGGGTTTTGATGATAATTCCCACGAATGCAAAATTAATGTTAAAACATAGCCGAGCACTGAATTATTATGCATAATTACATACTATTCGGATAAAAAACATAATTTTGCACCCCTATTTTCAAGCAACTCGATATGAATACTGCGATATTGTACCTGATTCCTGCCTTCGGTCTGGTAGGTCTGATTGTGATGGTGGTTAAAAGTGCCTGGGTATCCAAACAAGATGCCGGAGATGAAAAAATGCAGAACCTGTCTAGGAAGATTGCCCGTGGTGCCATGGCTTTTCTGCGTGCCGAATGGAAAGTGCTCAGCTACTTTGCTGTTATCGCTGCTTCCTTGCTGGCCTACAGCGGTACAATTAAAGAAGTAAACGGGATTATCATTCACTCTCACTGGATTATTGCCATTGCCTTCCTTATTGGTGCGTTCTTATCTGCCCTTGCCGGTTACTTCGGCATGAACATAGCCACAAAAGCTAACGTAAGAACCACACAGGCCGCCCGCAGCAGTTTGTCAAAAGCATTGAATGTTTCATTCAGCGGTGGTACCGTTATGGGTCTTGGTGTTGCGGGCCTGGCCGTATTAGGACTGGGTGGTTTGTTTATTGTCTTCTATAACATGTTTTATGCCGGAAGTGGAGAAGACATCACCGGCGATAAAATGAAGACTGTCATTGAAGTTTTGACAGGTTTCTCCTTGGGAGCGGAATCTATTGCTTTGTTTGCCCGTGTGGGTGGTGGTATTTACACCAAAGCAGCCGATGTGGGTGCCGACCTGGTAGGTAAAGTAGAAGCCGGCATTCCTGAAGATGATCCCCGCAACCCTGCCACCATTGCCGATAACGTTGGTGACAATGTAGGTGATGTTGCCGGTATGGGTGCTGATCTTTTTGGCTCTTACGTTGCAACTATCCTTGCTACCATGGTATTGGGACAGGAAATCTCTGTTACAGACAATTTTGGTGGCATGTCCCCTATCCTGCTCCCCATGGTAATTGCTGGCATGGGTCTAATATTCTCTATCATTGGAACCTTCTTTGTAAGAATCAGGGACGATAATGGCAACGTACAGCAAGCCCTTAACCTTGGCAACTGGTCGTCAATTATCCTCACTGCTATTGCTTCTTATTTTACCGTTACCATGCTTCTTCCTGAGAAACTCGAACTGCGTGGTGTTGAGTTCACCTCTATAAGTGTATTTTATGCCATTATAACGGGGTTGGTGGTAGGTGCTATCATGAGCTGGATTACTGAATACTACACTGCCATGGGTAAAAAACCTGTACTTTCAATTGTAGAAAAGTCGGGCACCGGACATGCAACCAACATTATTAGTGGTTTGTCTGTGGGCATGGAGTCAACTGTTATTCCTATCATAACACTGGCTGCCGGTATCTTCCTCTCCTACATGTTTGCAGGCCTGTATGGTGTAGCCATTGCTGCTGCCGGTATGATGGCCACAACTGCCATGCAGCTTGCCATCGACGCTTTCGGCCCAATTGCTGACAACGCCGGTGGCATTGCCGAAATGAGTGATTTACCCGAAGAAGTGCGTGGCCGTACTGATATTCTCGATGCGGTTGGCAACACAACCGCTGCTACAGGTAAAGGGTTCGCCATTGCTTCGGCCGCACTTACCTCGCTGGCACTGTTTGCTGCCTTTGTAGGTGTAGCTGGTATTTCAGGCATCGATATTTACAAAGCACCCGTTCTTGCTGCCTTATTTGTAGGGGGTATGATACCTTTTATTTTCTCGGCCCTTGCCATTTCTGCAGTAGGATCAGCCGCCATGGATATGGTGAAGGAAGTACGCCGTCAGTTCCGTGAGATTCCTGGAATCATGGAATACAAAACCGAACCCGAATATGAGAAGTGCGTTGAAATAAGCACCAAAGCTTCAATCCGTCAGATGGTAGCACCAGGTGCCATTGCGCTCGTTTCCCCTTTGCTGGTAGGTTTCCTATTCGGTCCTGAGGTTTTGGGCGGTTTGCTCGCGGGTATTACCGTTAGCGGAGTACTGATGGGTATTTTCCAAAACAACGCCGGTGGTGCATGGGACAATGCTAAAAAATCATTTGAAAAAGGTATACAGATTGATGGTGAAACGTATTACAAAAAATCAGAGCCCCACAAAGCGTCTGTTACAGGCGATACCGTGGGTGATCCTTTCAAAGACACCAGCGGCCCCAGTATGAACATCCTGATCAAGTTAACGGCCATTGTATCGCTGATAATAGCTCCTTATATTGCCGGTGGCAATGGCATTCTGGGTGGAAGTAATGAAAAAGAATGCTGTAAAGCCAAAACCGAACAGTGCGATGACCAATATGCAACCGCAGGTAAATGCGATATGCGCAAATGTGCAACCATGACCAAAGACGAATGCGAAAAGCATTGCGATAGCATGGGTTGTACCGACGAAGAAAAAGCCGAGTGCATGAAAATGTATGATGAAAAAGGCAACTACAAAGGCAAGGTAGACAAGCCCTGCTGCAAAGAAGATAAAAAATAACATTGGAAAGGCCGCCATCCACTGGTATCCTCTTTTGTTAATGCATTTTTGAACTTATATGACTTTTAACCCTTCCATTCCTATCATCAAACCTAAATGGAACGGCAATCCCCTTGATAATAAAGGTTGATTTTGCAACCGCGAATCCGCATATATCCCCTTGATAATAAAGGTTGATTTTGCAACCGCGAATCCGCATATCCCAAAATTCAAAGATGTTTGGAGATGGCAAACCGTTACACGCTTTTTTAAAAAAGAAAAACTGGATTTTTGGAAACCCGAAATCCCTGCCGATAGCCTCTTCAGGCGTAAAAATGACGACTGCCTGATATGGCTTGGACATGCCTAGTTTTTTTGCGGTTAAACGATACATCCATGCTGATTGATACGGTTCGGTTTAATGTCCGGTTTTTAAATCACAGGGTAAAACAGCCATATCCTCCACACACATTCGGAGAGATATATTATAAATATTGGTATACCATGACCACCACGACCAGTGCAACGAAAAATCACTGGAAAGATTGATGCGTTTAAACCCAAGAGCCACAATCATCGCAGGACTTAATATGGGCAGGCTCATCCGCAAATGGGGCCACAACCATTTGGTGGATATGGGCTGGTACCCGAAATTTAATGGTTTTGAAAACATCAAAATAACATATATGCCAGCAAGACGCTGGGAGCAACGTATGCTCAGGGATACAAATAGGCGTTTGTGGGGTGCATTTGTTATAGAATCAGGCGACAAACCCATTTATTTTGGGGACGATAGTGACTATGGGAGTCATTTTAAGGAATTGGGTGAACTTATTTCAGGACTGGATTACATCATGCTGGGTATTGGTACATTTCATCCCGAGTGGTTCATGCAGCCCTCACACGTGTTTACAGCTGAAGCTGTTCAGGCTTTTTACGATTCTGGCGCAAAACGACTCATTCTCATGCATATGGCACACTCTACATGACACCCATGTATCCTTTGCTCAACGAGACCATCGCCAAATCAATTTTACTAGGCCCTGAAAACGCCCAAACTCTATTGACACCTTTATTTTTGATATCGATGGCGTCTTTACAGACGGCAAGTTGTATCTCATTAACGACGAAATCGTTCGTTCGTTGAACTCAAAAGATGGCTACGCCGTACAGTATGAAGTTAAAATGGGTTACAAAATCTTTTTTATCACCGGTGGATTGTCGCCAGAAATTAGAAAACGCCTCATCGGCCTTGGTGTACACGACGTCTATTTAGCATCCAAAAACAAACCTGAGCACTACGAACAAATCACAGCAGAATACCAACTCTCCGACCAACAAATTGCCTACATTTGCGACGACATCCCCGATATTCCGGTACTCAAAGTAGCTGGACCTTCTGCTTGCCCGCAAGACGCGATAAGTGATGTAAAGTCTGTGGTGCATTACCAAAATCCTTTTTCTGGCGGAAAAACGTGTGTCCGCGCGACCTGATTGAACAAGCCTTACGCTGCCAAAACAAATGGCTTAGTGCGCTCGCTTTTGAGTGGTAAGCCAAAAAGCATTTAACTCCTCAACCATCCTCAATTGATTGGCTGCCCTTCGCAAATTGTGTTCAGCGTCTTTGACGCGGTAATACTGGTCATTTTGTAGGTAATCTGTTAAAAAGCGCAGCGCTTGCACCATGATTACACCACATGCAGCTCGCTTTAACTTGAGCGGATCCACTTGCAAGGCAGCTTGAATCGCTTCGTATATTTCTTTTCTAAACAGGGGTTGATCGGCATCAATTTCTTCGCCAAAAGAACAATAAGAGCGGATCATATCGCCATAATCGTAGTAAGGGCTACCGAGCTGAATGGTATCCCAATCGATGAGTGCCCGAACTTCTCGGCCATTTGGATGAAACAAGAAATTGCTCAGTTTTGGATCAGCATGAATCAATACCTTGGTTTCCTTTTCCAAAAAGTGCTGCCAATCGAGCAAATAGTCCCATTTGGCTTCAAGTGAGGCCATAGTCTGCGTCGCTTTGGTTTGACGTTCGGTATTGGAAGCAGCTTTGGCAAGCTTTGGCAAATTGATAGGCTTCTAAGCGCTTTTGCACATCCAAAAAACCTGTTATGGGCTGTTGCCATTCGGCAAACGTTATATGAGATAGTGCTTCATGAAATTCCAATAACGCTTGTGTAGCTAGGCCGACATTGATAACCGTGGCTTCAGTTAACGTTTTGCTCGGCGTTATGGCCCTTGCTAAACGAAAAGTCTGTCCTTCAACCCTGAGCAATTCGGCACCCTTCAGTGTAGGTAAAAAATAAAGTGGGACCAATTTGGGTAGAGCAATTTGCCGCGCAACAGAAACAAGTTGTTCCTGTAAAATGACAACATCTTTGAATACAATCGTATTGACATTCTGCAAAATAAAATCAGCGGTTGTTGTTCGAATCAACCAAGTGCGGTTGATCATGCCGTTATCTATCGGTAAAATATGGGTTGAAGTCAACCCCCATTCGATATTGACCAATGCCCTTAAATCCATTGAGTAAAATCAGATGCATATTGGGAACTTTCTAAACGAAGAATTTGTTCTTGAGCCTGTTCCATATCAGCTGCATACGTGATGCCAAACCATTCTGCCGGCATCACGGAAATGTTGAGTTCAATTTTAACTTCCTGAATCAGCGCATGGATGACTTTTGGTAAATAAACCTCGGCAGTTTCATTGTGAGCGTGTTCTGTTAAAAATTCCTGAACTTTTTCTATCAAAAGAGGCAAAAAAGAATTTGGTAATAACCAAGCATTCATGGAAATCAATGCATCGGGGTCTAGTATTCTTTGCTGCTCATCTTGAATGTACTCACCCACTTGTTGAATGCGCAGTACCTCTTCAATTCCCAACAACTTTGACCCTTCGACCTGACACAAACCTCTGGCTACCGGACCATATGGGCTAAGTGTAGGTGCCAATTCATAGACCAGTGCGGCAGCTTGTACATTATTTCGTAAAAGGTTCATACAGCGTTCGGCAATTGCTTTGCCATAATAATCATCGGCATTCAGCACCAAAAATGGGCCATCCCAATGGCCTGCTAAAAAATGCAAAGCATGTGCCGTTCCCCAGGGTTTAGGGCGGGTTTGTTCTTGCAGTAAAATTTCAAATCTGTTGGGATGCATCCATTTTTCTAATTGCAACCTAATTTGATCTTGCATAACAGGGCGTGTGATGACAAATACCTTCTCAAATCCGGCGCGCATGGCATCAAAACACGCATATTCAAATAAAAAATGCCCTTGCGCTCCAAATGGTGCAATTTGTTTATCGCCGCCGAAACGCGAACCCAAACCGCCGGCTAATATGACGAGTGCGGGTCTAATAGGCGGTATTTAATGTGAAAATTGGTTCCCTGCTTTCCCAGGCACCTTTGGTAAAATCCGGAATCTCTTGAGGCGCACCATTGTTGGCTATCGACTTTTCGGAAAGCGGCGTGACGGCATACCAAGAAGCTAAATCGTAGACATCGAGTGGAAAAGTCTTGTTTTGTTTAATACACTCAATAAATGCATTGTCGACAAAATAATCCATGCCGCCATGACCAGAGCTTTCGGCAGCGGCTGCATTTTGCCTCCATAAAGGATGATCGTAGGTCTCGAGCCATTTTTGGGTGTTGTCCCAACGGTGTGAGTGTTTCATGGCTTCCTCAAAATAAATATGTCCTTGTTCAGGATCGCCCCAACCGAAATCTTGCCAGATGCCTTTTGTACCTTGCACACGAAAACCTAAATTGTAGGGTCGTTGCAAGCTGGTATCGTGCGTCAAAATGATGGTTTCTCCGTTAGCGCATTGCAAATGAGTAGTCACAACATCGCCTTGTTTGAATTCGATTTGCGCATTTGGATGTGAATTCGATTTGCGCATTTGGATGTGTGGGGCCTCCCTTGGGATGTCTGAGAATATAATCGTGGAGACCTTTGGCTTTGGTCGAGAAAGAACTGAGCCGAATCAGGCGATTGCCTCGATTGAGGTTAAGTATTGTGGCCACAGGGCCAAGGCCATGGGTTGGATAAAGTTCGCCATTGCGATTCAAGTAATGATTGGTGCGCCAAGCCGCTTCGCTGAATCCTTTTTCTCCGAATTCAACTCCAGAATTGTAAGCACTCTTGCCATCGTTGAACAAAACGCCGCGCAGGTCGTGTTTGTAGCCACCTTGTGCATGGATGAGCTCACCGAATAGACCTTGGCGCACCATATTTAAAATAGCCATCACATCGCGTCGGTAACAGACGTTTTCGAGTGGCATAATGGGCACTTTGGTTTGTTCGGAAGTCTTGATATAAGCCCAGCAGTCCTCTAGCTTGAGGGCACCGCCTACTTCCATTCCGACAATTTTACCTGCTTCCATAGCGGCAATGCCATGCGGCAAATGCCATTCCCATGGAGAGGATACAAAAACGGCGTCAATATCGGTTCTTTCTAACAGACTGAGGTAATCATTTGGACCATTTTGATAAACAGCTGGCTTGTGCCAACCCGCTTTCTGGATGAGTGCCAGGGCACCTTGAATCATGCGTGGATCTGGATCTGCTATGGCGATGATCTCGACATCGGAACGCTTGAGCATTTCTTCGATGTGGGTTTGGCCGCGAAAACCCGTAGCTATAAAACCCAGGCGCACCTTTGACTGAGTGCTCGGCGCGAAAGCGTCCACCGCTTGAGGCAGCGCAAGCGCCGCCGCAGCTATGCCTGTTTGTTGAAGGAAAGTCCTGCGTAGCATTTCGTTTTTCTACGCAATATAAGCATTACTTTGTAAAGTCTAAATTATAAGTGAGGGCTGTCCAGAGAGTGTGGTTTCGTTCTATGCGCAAACCATCTGCTTTGATGACAAACTGATTAAGGTAACCTAATTGGAAGCTAAAATCCTTATTGAACTGATAACCAAGAGTACAAATGAAGCGGTTTTGATCCAAGATATTCTTTGCGATACCTTGCCCAAAACCAAGAAAAACTTCATCATTTACATTCATAAATAAACCCTTTTTTTGATCGACAGACGACTTTTGAATCGGAAACACCTCTTGAGCGCGGTAGCGAATGCGCTGCTTGAATTGCGTATCGATCCAGCGTTGCTCTAGGCGGTAGCGATGCTAAATTTGCAGCATCCCAACTGGTTGTTTCAAAATCACTTGTTGTCACTGTGAAAAACCGTCGGCTCGGCGCCACTGGTACCCTGTATGCAAATAAAATTTGGAACTCAGGTGTTGATTGCCCTGGTAGACAGCCCATCCTCCTGCTTACACAGGCGCATTCCGAGGGCAAAACAAACGGACAACTAATCCTTCCCAAAATCGGGGAAACATTGTGGGTTTAAAGGTATAAAATGTTAATCAAATGCAAGGCGGGTTGAGTAAATTGCACCTTCTGAAATTATGTGTGCGAAGGAAAAATCAGAAACCCCGCTGATGAAGCAATATTACAACATCAAGGGACAATATCCGGGTGCTTTGTTGCTGTTCAGGGTTGGTGATTTTTATGAAACCTTTGAAGAAGACGCTCGCACCGCAAGCAAAATCCTGGGAATCGTACTCACCAAACGTTCCAATGGTTCAGCCTCGGAAATAGACCTGGCAGGTTTTCCGCATCATAGTTTGGATGTATACCTGCCCAAACTCGTAAGGGCCGGACAACGTGTGGCAGTCTGCGATCAGCTGGAAGATCCGAAACTTACTAAAACCATCGTCAAGCGCGGAGTAACAGAATTGGTAACTCCCGGAGTGAGTTATAATGACAAAGTCTTAGAATCAAGGCAGAATAACTATCTATGCTGCCTTTTCTTAAACCATGACAAAGCCAGCGTGGCATTTCTGGATATTTCCACAGGGGAATTCATGACAACCACCGCCGAAGCAGAATCTGTAAAACGGCTCATCAATGGATTTAAACCAGCCGAGGTTATTGCGCCCAAAAGCCAGCAAAAGACGGTTAATGAACTGCTTGGTGATCAGATTTTCAGCCAGTACCTGGAAGACTGGGTTTTTCAGACTGAATATGCTACCGACAAGCTGTGCCGCCAGTTTCAGGTTGCCTCGCTGAAAGGATTTGGCATTGCCGAAATGCCTGAGTCAATTATCGCTGCAGGAGCTTGTCTGCAGTACCTTGACAACACACACCATACACAGGTAAGCCACATTAAAGGTATTCACCGCATTGATGACAGCGAACACTTGTGGTTGGATGGTTTCACCGTTCGCAATCTGGAACTGCTCTACCCTATTTACCCCGGAGGTATACCCCTTATTGATATTCTCGATCAGACCAAAACCCCAATGGGTAGCCGCTTGCTAAGAAACTGGCTCATTCTTCCCTTGAAAAAATCTTCTGAGATAGCTTTCCGGCACCAGATAGTTGAATATTTTTATCAGGACCAGACCAAACTGGTATTTTGCAGGGCCATAGCAGAAAGAATCGGAGATGTTCAGCGCATTATTGGAAAAGTCGCTCTAAACCGTGTAAATCCAAGAGAAATGCTTCAATTGGGCAGAAGTTTGCAGGCCATCGAAGAACTTAAAGAAAACCTGAAAGATGCACATCCAGCAGTGAAAGAGCTTACAGGACTTATACAGGATGCACGTGCTATCATTCATAAACTGCAAAGCACACTATCCGAAGATGCTCCTGCACTGCTCAGCAAGAGCGGTACTATTTTATCCGGCGTACATGCAGAGCTGGATGAACTGCGCAGTATTGCTTTCGGAGGTAAAGACCATCTGCTGGAAATTCAGAAACGCGAAGTAGAAAAAACCGGTATCAGTAGTTTAAAAATTGGTTTTAACAACGTTTTCGGCTACTACCTGGAAGTTACCCATGTGCACAAAGACAAAGTTCCCGATGACTGGTTACGCAAACAAACGCTCACTAATGCCGAACGCTACATTACGCCGGAACTGAAAAGCTACGAGGAAAAGATTTTATATGCCGAAGATAAAATACTTGCACTCGAACAGCGGCTATGGAATGAACTGGTAGCCTGGGTAGGTAATTACATTGGATTGCTGCAGCAAAATGCCATCATTGTGGCAAAAATTGATGTTTTAATGGGGTTTGCACACCTCTCATCATCTCAACATTTCAACAAACCCGAAATCACAGAAGACCGAGATCTTCAGCTTTACGGATGCAGGCATCCGGTGATTGAAAAACAGCTTCCCCCCGACGAAAGTTATGTGCCAAATGACATATCGCTTAATACCGATGAACAAAGAATCGTAATATTAACCGGACCTAACATGAGTGGTAAAAGTGCAATTCTGCGACAAACCGCATTGGCTGTAATTCTTGCACAAATCGGATGTTTTGTTCCCTGTGCTAAAGCTGTAATTGGTGTGGTGGACCGCATTTATACCCGGGTTGGCGCCAGTGACAACATCAGCCTTGGCGAATCTACTTTTATGGTTGAAATGCTGGAAACTGCGAGTATTCTTAACAACATCAGCGACCGCAGCCTGATATTGCTGGACGAAATTGGGCGTGGAACCAGTACCTACGATGGCGTAAGCCTCGCCTGGAGTATTGCCGAATATCTGCAAAGCCACCCTTCCAAACCCAAAACCCTTTTTGCAACGCACTATCATGAGCTGAATGAGCTAGAAAATAAAATGGAGGGAGTGAAAAATTATCATATAGCCATAAAAGAGCAGGGCAACCGCATTGTTTTTCTTCGCAAACTAAAACCGGGTGGCAGTGAGCATAGCTTTGGTATTCATGTGGCACAGATGGCGGGGATACCCAATAAAGTACTCTTGAGAGCGAGCGAAATACTTAACCGGCTTGAAACAAACCGTTCTGCAATCAGCGACAGAAATACACTGAAGGACAATGCCGCCGTTCCGGTTTACCAGCTCAATATGTTTCAGGCACAAGACCCTAAACTGAAAGAATTGCAGGAAATCCTTATGAAAATTGATGTTAATGCCATTTCTCCCATAGATGCACTACTGAGATTGCAGGAGCTTAAAAATAAATTATCTTAAAAGGTGTAGTTGCAACCCATAGCGGGTAATAAAGGCAATTGATTTACCCTGACATTATTCACCCTGTCAAAATAGAAAATGTTGTCGCGGTTATTCACCCTGTCAAAATAGAAAATGTTGTCGCGGTTGTATACGTTTGTTACACTGAGTACCATCTGAAACTGTTTGCTGTCGGATAATTTCCAGGTTCTTTTGGCCGAGAAATCAAGGCGGTGATAATAAGGCAGCCGGCCCGCATTGATACTTCCATATAAAATACCTAGATCTCCATTACCGGAAACATAGTCCGTGCTGAGGCCCTGCCCGAAGTTAAACTTCTCGTAATAGCCCTGGGTTTGCGTAAATGGAAAACCGGATCCAAAATTCCAACGCAGGCTCACTTCGGTAGATTTGGCCTTTCCAGGCAAGGTATAATTCACGAGAATATTGGCGTTGTGCCTTCTGTCAAATATGGGCTGATAGGTAATTATACCGTCATAGCGATTCACATACGTTAAGCTGTATACTGCCCACATATACCAGCGTTTGTCTTCATACTTAAAGGTAGCGTCTGCACCATAGGCATCACCGGTTTCAATAATAAAATCCTGACGCAAACGGGCAGGTTTGTTTTGGTTGAACAGGTCATCATTAAAGAGTTTATCCCGGTTAATGTTGGTAATCTGATCAAACCGCTTATAGAACGCTTCTGTATTGATACTGGTGCGCTTGGTTAGTTGATATTCCACACCGGCCAACGCATGACGGGCTTTCTGTAATCGGTCGGTAACCGGCTTTCCATTGAATGTGGCAGGTAAATTTTCAGGCCCGCTTAAGAAGCCATAAAACAAATTCACCACATCTCTGTCACTGATTGCCGAAAGCAGGTTCTGACTGTATTTGCCAACTGCCGCTTTAACCGACAGCCATGGAAACGGACTATATTTTGCCTGAATTCGGGGTTCCAGACTTCCGTTACCGAGTGAAGCATAGTGTTGCCACCTGATGCCGGTTTCAGCCGTAAATTTCTTTCGGATATACTTATAATTGGCAAACGTATTTATTTCCGCCGTGGCCTCTTTTTGCTGAATCAGGCGGCTGTTGCTGTTATACAGCACAAAGTCTGTCTGAAAACTATTCATTTCCAAACCCCATTTGAACTGATCCTTTTTGAAATTATAAGAAAAGTTCATTCCGATATTAAATCCACCTATGCTGCTTTTGCGTGGTAACCCATCTTTTTCAATCTGGTTGATTGCGTAATTGCTGTAAAGAAAATAACCATCGAGGCGTGTTTTTGACTGATCGGGAACTACGAGGTACTTTCCGCCAAAACCACTTGAAACCCAGTTATAGCCGGTGGTATTTGGAAAATCAACCCTGTCGATGAAACGGAAACCATACAGATTGGCATAACCGCCTCCTGCCCCGTTCATACTAAATTTTCCGAAGACATCTCCGAAGTTATAGGGCAGTTTGTCAGGGTTTGCGTAGTTATAAAAAATGCGTGATGATTGCTTCAGGAATGAATTGCGGTATGATAACACGAAAGAACTATTGCTATTGCCTTTGCTGAATTTCTTAATGGGACCTTCCAACAGAAATTTTCCGTTAAACGTGGTAAGGCCTGCTTTTGCACTGATTTTTTGTTTATTGCCGTCGCGGGTTCTCACATCAACCACTGCACTAATTCTGCCGCCATACTGGGCACCAAAACCGGCAGTATGAACGTCTGCGCTTTTGATTAGATCGGTTTCAAAAACCGAAAATAAGCCGATCGAGTGAAAAGGGTTGTAAATGGTCATTCCATCCAGCATGACCTTGTTCATGATAGGCGAGCCACCACGTATATAAAGCTGCCCTCCCTGATCGCCTGTAAAAACCACACCGGGCATAATCTGCAGATACTGAATGATGTCAGCTTCAGCACCCACTGTTGGTATCTTATAAATTTGCTTTGGTTCAATGGGGTTCCCGGTAATTCCTGCATCCCGTTTTCTGGCTGCAGTAATTCTCACTTCTTCCATGGATGTTGTTTTTTGCAAATAATGATCTACCTTCGTGTTAGACCCATTGAAAACTGTAACTTCAGCTGAAATGGTATCAAAACCTGCCGCCCTCACCCACAAACGTTGTTTTCCTACAGTTAATTTGGTTAATGAATAGTATCCGTCTGCATCGGTAAGTACCATGCGGCCATCTGACGCAGCCTTCACAATAGCATTGGCTATTCTTTCTCCGGTTTCTGAATTGTAAACAAATCCTCTTATATCACCTGTCTGAGCTTTTAATGCCCCCACTAGAATACAACAACACACAAATGAAAATAATACACGCATCCGATACCGCGAAAATACGGAATTTGAGCGGCATCATTTAACTTTGCATCCATATGATTTATCGTTTTAAGGTTTGGTTTGAAGATCTGGAAGATGTTGTGAGGTGGATTGATATAAAACCTTCACACAGTTTTCTCGATTTTCACTATGCAATTCAGGATTCCATAGGCTTTGATAAAAAAGAACCTACCTCTTTTTATATCAGCGATGATAAATGGCGTAAGCTTTTTGAAATTTGTCTTGATGACATGGGTATGAGCGATTCCGAAAACCCTGAACCCAAAACTTTGATGAAAGATGCACGTTTAATGGATTACATAAACGATCCGCATCCGATTCCGAAAACCCTGAACCCAAAACTTTGATGAAAGATGCACGTTTAATGGATTACATAAACGATCCGCATCAGCGCTTCATCTACATAACTGATTTTCTGGCTATGTGGACTCTAAACTGCGAGTTGCAGATGATTACCGAAGATGCACCCAAAAAGAAATATCCTCTTATTTTCAGAAGCGAAGGCAAATCTCCCAGACAGCTGGAAGACAGCCGGTTTAAAATGCTAGATGACGATGAATTTGATGCACTGGCGGCCAAAATCCTTGCTGCCAAGGCAGGAAAGAATATTATGGACGGCACGGAAGAAGAATTGCTTGATGAAACCGATGATGAAGACGATTTGGAACTAAATGATTATGGCGACGGCACAGACGATGATTTTGGCATGGATGGCTTCTCTGAAGTCAGCGAAAAGTAATATCGAAATAATTCGATGAAGCCAAGTATAATAGTAATAGCAGGGCCAACAGCTTCCGGAAAAACAGATCTTTCCATAAAAATTGCAGAAAAACTAAAAACCGAAATAATAAGTTTCGACAGCAGACAATTTTACCGCGAATTAAACATCGGTGTAGCACGCCCTTCACAAAAACAGCTTGCTGCCGTTCCCCATCATTTCATAGCAAACAAAAGTATTCACGAACCCTACAGCGCAGCTTCCTTTGCAGCCGATGCCCGTATTGCAATAGATGC
>Ga0194131_10006992_pt1 | contig 15387 bp, 9 predicted proteins | sample TA2KigO120mmetaG_FD_148631 | JGI IMG/M metagenome (GOLD analysis project Ga0194131, IMG submission 148631) | Freshwater microbial communities from Lake Tanganyika, Tanzania - TA2015053 Kigoma Offshore 120m | ecosystem: Environmental > Aquatic > Freshwater > Lake | place: Tanzania: Lake... | reverse complement strand
CGTTAAACTCGGCGTACCAGGAAACCAATGGTAATTAGTTCCAGTTAATGTGGTTAAAAATGTAGTAGAATTTGTAGACTGAGATATTTGTACCTGTTGCTGTATTGATAATGAACCTGGCCAAAATCTTTTCCATGTGCCCGCCACATTTACAAAACCTTCAGTTATTCGTTTCCATGTTCCAGAAACTTTTATATAAAAATCCTGTATTGATTTCCAACTGCCGCCAGATTTTATATACATCTTTAAGCTTCCCTAACTAATACTATATCTCCGTCAATGCCTGAAGAATTGCTAGGAGCACCAGATTCTATTTTTGCAGAAATATTTCTAAATAAAGATGCTGTTACAGATTGTCCAGTTCCAAAATAATTAACGTCTCCAGCAAATTTTGCTGCGCCAAGAAATTCTGATATTACTTCATAACTAACACTAAATAATGAACTGCTTATTACTGCTCTTTGATTCCCGTTTGGGACCTGAAAACTAATCAGCCCATCTGTGGTAAGAGCAATTGTTGATGCTGGTCCTGCAACAGTTAAACCTGTGGGAACAGATGTTATTGCACCATGAGTATTATTACTTACTCCTCCAGCTGTTTGACTAAACAAAATTGTATCTCCGTTAGTTGCATCAACTATTGCAATTCCTCCCCTTCCATTTGTAGACGAATTCCAGTGTGTCGTATAAAATCTTGCACCAGTAATTGTTCCGCCAGTAATTGTTGCAGATGAAGTTATATTTCCATTAAATGTTCCGCTATTAAAAATTGCATCCGTAGCAGACAGTCTGCCATCCATTTCAACTGTGAACTTTGGCAAAGATGTTGTTCCAATTTTAATTCCAAGTGATGGGTCTATTTTTATAATGTTTCCAGTATCAGATGACCCATTGCTTGCTCTTAATACAATTTGAGAGTTTGTTGGATCAAGCAATATCCTTGGGAAGGCTTCTGGTCCGCTTTTAAGAACTCCATCATTAATTATCCATCCGCCAATTCTTCCCTCAAGGGCTGTTATGATTCCGCTTCTTACTGTAAAGTTACCACCACTTGCTCCAAGATCTCCGTCAAATTGTCCCGATGCTCCAGAAATATTTCCAGTAAATGTACCACTACCAACTATAGATAATCCACCATTTAAAGGCGCACTAAGTACTGCAGTTCCTGCAGAATTATAAATGTAAAATCCTGGCAATACCGTGCCAACAGTTGAGCTTGATAATTCAACTCTAGCACTTGATTCAGTTCCAGCACGAATAAAAGATGTTGAATTAATATTTCCAGCTTTTAAATTACCTACTGTAAGAACATCTGATGCAAGCTTTGATATTACAACTGCTCCATCATTAATATCAGCGTCCGTTGCCCTGCTTGGGCCCAATAATTGATTTGTTACATTTGCCTGTATCGTTCCGACTGCCCCGCTTTTGTTAACTGCTGCAGCATGAATGTAAACTGGCTGACCGTAAACTACATATGTGCCTAGGGGTACCACAATAGTATTTTTTACATTGTTTCCAGTAAGAACACCAACCTGCTCATATGTTCCAGAAGTTGCTGTAGCTGAGCTACCAGCATAAATATTAATAGCCTCAAATCCAGTAAATGTACTTGTTGCGTATGTTCCAGCCCAAGATACTTCAATTCCTGCAAGGATACGTTTGGAAGAAAATCCGTTTGGATTTGTTGGGGCCTGAATAGTTTCTCCAACATCAGATATTGTAATCTCATGAGATGTTCCAACTGTACTTGTAACTCCAGTTGGCGAAACAGATCTTAGCTGAACTGTATATGTACCAGCAGGAGCAGCAATTGTTGTTGTTCCTGCTGTTGTAAATGAATATGCAACTTTACTTGTGCCGAAGATACCTCCTGTTATAACTACATCCACTCTTTTAGCATTTGTTGGAAATACTGACAATGTTACTGGAATACTTCCAGTTCCTGTAGACGGAACAATTGTTCCAGTTGGGACCGCTGGGGCAGTCTCGTTTGACGTAGCAACAAAATATCCTGGAGACCAAGGACTTACGGATCCGTCGGGATAAACCCATTGAAATTTAATTGCATATGTTGTATTAATTTTAAGATTAGTAGCCTTAAAATTAAAGAAATTTTTATCAATATCTGGCTGGGATTTTATATATAAATCGGGAAAATCAGGCATTAGAACCCTAACTGCAACTTATACTCTACATCTACCTGTCTTCCAGAAGTTTTAGTAATTATGTTTCCCCCAGTTAAAACAGACCTACTAATCATTCCGTACGAAGGATCGAAAGTATCTTCGTCGTTTATCCTTATGCCGTCAAAATAAACCGATGTTGTGCCACCAGATGTTGCTGTTACCTCTACCCCTATTTGGATTATGTTCTGTAAGTCTGGAGAAGGCGTGGTAATATTTGAAAATAGTGTTGATAGGATTACAGATTGTATTTTGTCACCTGTTCCAGAGGTGGGGGTAAAATCTACGTAGGCGTACTGGGTGCTAGAACTATAAAACTTTACACGTATTTTAGACAGATTTGCATCAGCTTTTTTGTAAGCAATAGACAAACTATCATTTACACTATATCCCGAAAGATCTATTGGAGCTGGACTTGTTTTGTACTCAATGGCCGTAGAGGCTGGGGCCTGAACAAGAATAGCGCTTTCTCCAATTTTAAACGTATTTGTAGAATCGTTAAATGCGATCTGAGGATTAGATCCTGATGAATTTTCCCACAAAACATTGTTTTCAAATGCAGTAATAAATTTACTATCAAAATTGTTTATTGAAGTCCTGCTTGATGGGTATAGGGCTATCTCAGATATAACCCCAGAAATGTCTTGAGGAAGTGTTGCAATAAATACTGCTTTATAAACGAAACTGCCGCTAACTTCTGAAATCTCTATAGTACTTAAATCTACTGGAACTCTATAAAACTCAAATCCTAATCTTGTGTCCGCATCGGAAGATATATTCCCCCCAGAAACATAAGTTAAATTTGTTGAATTTAAAACTGTAAAGGTATTGGATGAGGGAACTGAATTTATTACTGCATTTGAAAAATTATATTGTGTTGGGGTTACACCAAATACGCTAATTTGATTTCCTACAAACAAACCATGATCATCTGTAGTGGTAAAGGTAACAACAGATCCAGTAGAAGTAATGCTTGATATTTTTTTTGAATCACTAATTCCAAACGCCAATTCTTTTGAGGTAAAAGAAATGTTTCCAGCTAGGTGGTTTGTTAGAAATCTTTTTCCAAATTTAGTTATCATACTAGTTCAACCTTTGCATTCATTGCTTTTAATGTTACTCCACTTGAGTTTTTAATTTTAAATACCAGGGTGGCGCTTGGATTCCCTGCGGCATCATAAACGACGGCATTGGAAACTATGGTTATATCTGATGCACTAGGAATTCTGGTTTCTGGTGCTTCAAAACCCTCTTCGGACTTCTTTGCTGGGTCATCCGATATAAGTAAATTTCCACCATCATTGGCAAACTCTTCTAAATTAATGTCATCTGCTATCATTCCTTCTCTGCCAGAAAGGTAGATTGCGGACAGGGAGTTGCCCCTTACGGTTCTGACTAAAGACGGGTCTGCGTCAGTAGCCTCTGGGGAATTGGAATATAATGGAAATCTGCCAGTTGACGTGACTCCAGACTTAGATACTCTAGGATTATCTCTCATATTTTCATTATACCATTTATGCGCTATAAATAGATCTAGCTGTTATGTTGGTAGATACCCCCTCGTCAAAAGATGTGTTTACATTTGTCACCAAAAATTTCTTGGTTCCGTCTAAATCATTTTTGGGATAGTTTATAGTAATTATATCCCCTACTTCTATGGCTGGATTTCCAAAAATTTCCATGTTAACAGACTGTTGTTGCTTAGACCACTGTCCTTTAATCCAGCCGTGCAAGGCTTTTGCGTCCGCCTCTGATTGAATCCACATTGATACAAATGTTGCAGGCTCTAAGGGAGATGATTCTTTATTCTCTTCACTGTATTCGTGCTGGGACCCAGTATTGTCTACGTAATTACCCAAAACAAAAAACTGTTGCTCATTGCCCACCGATAGCGGAATAAATGCGCCAGAGTTGTTTATAACATATATTTCTGCATTATGATTTGAAAATTTACTTCCTATAATTGTTGCAAATTTATTTATTCCCGTGCTTGCATATAGAGGCATAGCAGCAGGTACCGTAAAATTTGCTTTTACGTATCTTATTTCTCTTGCGGTTTTCCCAAACTCTTCTAGGAATGAGATTTTATTATCTGGAGAATTAAAATTTTGTGCAATTTTTTCTCCAAATGTAAGATCTATTGTTGACTCTGAATATCGACCATCATATATTTTTCTAGATGTAAGATCCCCAGCCTGAGTTGCACTTACTGGATTTGCATACACATAATCAAAAGCAGTTGTGTGAAGCTTAGAAAATAAAGCAATATATTTTGTTGGAGAAATTACTTTCTGTTTTGGATCTGTTGTTCCTGACACATCAGTATCAACTGCCGTTACCTTAAAATTATTTACGTAAACGTCAATTGTTGTTTTTCCTGTTTCAATGGCAACGTCAATATCTAACTTATATAGAGTTGATGTTAAAACTCCACCTAGCAGACTAGTAGACTCTTTGTCTTGCGAATCTTGAAGATATATTCTTTTGGTATTAACTAATTTATATATTTTTAAAGATTTGTCTTTAGTTGTATTTTGACTTTGATCTGTTTGTAGCTCTACATAATACCCATTGGTTCCCGTGTCATTGGTGAAAAACCCCATGCCTCCTCCAGATCTAACTTCTTGGAGGGTGCTGGCAAACAGTATTGCTGTGCCAAAAGAATACCTTTTATATGCTGTAGATATTTCTGTATCTTTTATAACCACAGAATATTCATTTTCCTTTTTATTGCGAGCAGTTACTTTTAAAAATGAGTGTTGAAGTTTTCTATTTCCCGATTCTGCATATGAGGTTCCTAAAATTTTTGGAGAAGAAAAGTGTGCCGCCTGATGCGAGTCTCCATCTGTTTCTCGTTTTGCATCTTCCGACACGGTGCCTACCGCATTAGCGGCAGCTGCGTATGCCTTTAATTGCTCAGCCAATGTTCGTTCATGTTGATCTGTGGTAGAGGTAGGAGGAGTTGTTGTCCCGCTGGTAGTATTAGATGTAGAGGCAACGCTAGCAATTTTAGGCATAGTAAAAGACTCGTATATATATTCTCCATATGTTCCAGTGGCATTAGCGCCAGTCCAGGCTCTGGCCCGAACATAATATTTCTGGCCAGGAATTAAACTTTCGTTTACATATGTTCCACTTGTTGTTGTAAAAACAAAAGCTGGATCGTTATGTGTGCTTGTTGTTCCAGAACCCTCGTAGCTTCCTGGTGTTGTCGGAGGCGTCCCTAAAGTTATTACTGCTCTAGTAGGAGAGGTTGTTTCAACGGATATCCATGGAATTTTTAATTGTGCAGCATCTGGTACCGTAGGCGGACTATATGGCTCATCTGGAATGTAGTACCACTCATATATTAATGGGCTCATGTCCAGGCCACCTCATACCCGCTCCAAGAATTTACAAGGTCTTGTGCATCTATATAATGATTTAGCACGGGGGTTTTAAATGCTCCCCGTGTTTTAATTCTATATTTGCCGCTAGGCTTTAGTGTTCCCTGTTCACTTATTCCCAAATATTTATTGTTGTCAGTTTTACTAGTTAAATCAGCACTTTGCTGCACTCCATTTAAATCTTTATAGTTAAAATTTACTGCATCAAATTCTATTATTTCTGATCCTATAGCAAGGTAGCCCGCATAATTATAAGCTGTTGTACCTGCCTCTTCTTCATTTACAACACATGGCTCAAGGTGCATATATTGTCCAGCTGTGTGATTTTCTAATAGATTTTGATTTAAAGTAAATGCAGACAAAAAGTATGTGTCGGAAACCCACGGTGCCTGTGCGCTTTGAATATAGTTAGAAGTTAAAACGCTGCCCCAAAACACTTTAACCCGATTTGCTGAGGATAAATCATTTTTCTGAAAAGAAAGAATGTTAGATAGGTTGGATCCAGAGGCTTCGCTTCTAAAATTCCAATGTGCCGCTCTGGTAGAATCAAATATCCATTCTCTACTATAGAACTGTAACACGTTATTATATGCAAACACTGCTGTCATCTGGGTGTCCCTACATAATTCTTGTAGGCAATCCCATACCGTTTTATTGCTGTCGGTCCACCAATATGTTGGAGTTATAATTGATGAGTCCGTATCTTTTATATTAATGTTATAGTTAGTAAATCCTATTGAATCTAAGAGTCTTCTTATAATAGCAGTAGCTGAAAAATTTTCACATAATAAATTTGTTGCTACGGTTTCCTGCAAAATCTTAGCACCATCTAAACCTTCTAAAGATATATCTCCATATTCTGTAAATGACCAAACGTCGGCATAAAAAACTCCCTGCAGAAGACTGTCGTATGAACCCTTAGAATCAGAAAGGGATCCACCAGAATGATATATTTTTATGTACGGCTTTATCTCTGCCTTCTTATAAAGATAAATTTTGCTAGGATCAAAAGTCATTGTCTTATCAAAAGATACAATCTTTCTGTTTGCCTCATATGACACCAGGCTCACAGATATAGAGTTTGCCGATATTTTTCCTACTGGCATAAGGTCCTCAGAGCTAGTAGAGGATTCTTTGCTTATATCAAAAGAGACCATATGATCGGTAACATCTACATACCATTTAGGGGATAATTCAATTAGACCTATGTATTTTCCAGAAACCGCCCCTGTTGTTATTTTAGTGCTCATTAAACTTACTGGAGCATATACCGTAGTGGGTTCTGTTTTTACCCACGATGTTCCGTTGTAATATATAGTTACAGTTCCAGCGTCGTAATTTTTTGTTGATCCCGTTACAAAAGGAACAATGTCTGACGATGTGCCTGTAGCTAACACGGCTCCATTTCCATAAATAGTCCATGTCGCTGGAGTAGAATGAGATAATTCAAATTTAGCAACTATCTTATTTGTCAATATAGCTTTTGGATAAGTTACCTCAACATTAAGACCTACGTCTTTGTCAGAAACATAATATTTGTAATATGTGTCAGCACCAGGATAGTATATTCTAAAATTTGGGGTATAGTTCAGCGATCTTGGATTTTTCCAGCCCGAATCTACATCTCCAGATATAGCATATTTTAATCCTGCCCCCAATGGCCTAAAGGGTTTAATAATAGAATCCACTGGAAATAATTTTTTAAATGGGGTATACGGAGCACCAGAAGAATCTGTTTTAGTAATTGTTTGTCCTGTAACCGTAATACCATCAACCATAGAGTTCATATTGTATTCAAACACTAAAGAGGATCCATATGTTACAGATGTGTTTTGATCAATAACCGTCTTAATTTGATTTATATTTGGATGGGTTATCATTATACCTCATCCAATGATAATGAAACGTTCCAATGTGGCTGCTCGCCTCTTTTAACGACCGTAAAATCGCAAGATGAAAAAACTACAGTATATGGTTCAAATCCTGAAGTAGATTGATCTGCTCCTGTTTTTGCTAGGTTTACCCTAATATTAAAACTTTCTTTTCCTTCATTTGATAAGTAAAATGACCTTAAGTCTTCTGCCCCCCACCCGCCGTCTACCGTGAGGGTTCTATAGGAAGGGAGCATGTCCCAGGACAACTGAAATTTCTTTTTATCGGCAATGTGATTTTTTCTAAGGGTTCCGTTTGATGTTCTAACAACCCTTTCAATTCTTTCCACGCCAACCTGAAAAGCACTTCTATTATGCTCTGTAATTTTATTCCAGACTTTAGTTGTTCCAGCGGGGGTAGCCAGCAAGTCTTTAGCTTCAATATACAATATTGATCCCCTGGGCAGGTGGACATATGGATATGCCATTAGTAATTACCTCCTAGAGATCGAGATCTTCCCTCTTTAGCATTAACTAAAGCAAGCTCTCTCTTAAAACTATTTAAGACATCTTCTGCAGTAACATTTGTTCCATTTAAATCAATATCTATATTATATATGCTATTGCTACTTGAATTACTAAAGCTATTAACACCACTAAGTTTAGTTTGTGTAGGAATATTAAACTTAGGCATTGTGTTTGCATTTGGGTATACCATTCCAGGCATATCAAACCTAATACCTTCTATTTTGCCACCGTCATTTAAGGTGTAAGGAATTCCAGGGACAATTCTTCCTCCACGAGCTAACTTAACGTTAAACGCTTTTGCAATTCTTTGAGCTTCTGTTGGATTGTCCTTAATACTTATAGGCTTTAAGTTTTCATCATATATAACTTTTTTACCACTAATTGTAGTAACTGTACCTGGAGTATATCTGGCCCTATAGGCTGTATCTGGAGAGTCTGGAGAACGTGGAGCGCCACTTCTTGATCCTGCTCCGCTAGTATAAGTAGGAGCAATACCTGGTTTTGGTTTTCCATTTACAGGATTTCCTTGAATTGCAGCAACTATGTCTGCATTTGTCATTCCCCCGCCAACAACTTTTTTCATTTCTTCATAATTAATTACAGCTTGCTGTTTAACTTTGTCAGTAAGATTATAAAAAGCACCTCCAGCTCCTTGGGTAAGGCCAGTTGCCAAAGGAATACCCACACGTAGTTTGTCTGTCTTTGGGTCAATGTACTCTGTAAAAGCTTTTTGAACTTCCTCAGATGCTTTTTTCAAATCGTCAAAAATTTTCTTCCTTTCTGCGTCTAAAATATTTTGCGCCTCTGTTTTTTTCTCGCCCGCCGCCATGTCGTTAATGTTATTTTGTTGAACAGCCGCCGCCGTTAGCCGACCTTGCAATGCTGTTATTTGATCTCTTACTGTAGTTCTTTGAGCTGCAGTGTTTCCAGCTGTTTGACCAGCGTACTGTATGTCCTCATTCTTTTTATTAATAGCGTCTAATTCTTTTTGTTTTTTAGCTTCTTCTTTTTTAGCATTTTCATCAATTTTTGCTTCTGCAGCTTTTAAGCTAGTTTCTTTTTGAATCTGTTGAATTCTAATTTGTGCGGCAGCAGCGGCCTCATTGTCTCCACGGGCAACAGCATTTTGTAGGTCTAGCTTAGCCTTTTGTAATTCTAGCTCAGCATTTTCTTTATCAAAAGTATCTCTTAAGGCTTTCTTCTTTGCATCAGCACGTTCTCTAATAGCTTTAATCTCATCTTGAATTGCACGTGCTCTCTCTTTAGAAGATCTTGATTCACCCTTTGCCGCAGCAGCAGAAATTTTTTCTGCTGCTTTAATTTCTTTATTTAGCTTATCTACCGCCCTGGCAGAGTTTTCTAATCCTGCCCCAGATTTGGTATTGGTTTGAACTGATTTTGCCGCTTGCCCAAGAGCCTCTTGATACATAGCAATGCTTTGTGCCTGCTCTGCTGTTATATTTTTTAGATCAACAGATACCCCAGATAGAGCTATCTTCCATTTTGCATAAATAGATGCAACCGTATCTGAAGAGTTTATGATAGCCGCTAGTTCTGGTTTATGTTTTTGTAAATTAGCTAGTCCTTGTGCTCCAATTTCTTTATTCTTTAATCCTGATTTTGCAATTTTTTCAAATTGTATTGCAATTGCTTGAGCTTCTGTTATTGTTTGGCCAGACGCATCTTTGGTTCCTACAAGAGACTGAACAGCAGCCTCCAGGCTACCTATAACGGTGTCTACTCCAGAAGCAAATGCTGATGAATCTGTATTGGCTATGTTGTCAAGAGTTTTCTTAAAGGCATTCATTTGTGATTCTGCAGCAGTTGCCTTATCTTTAATTGCAGTAAATCCTTGGCTAGAGATTGCTGAAAGTCCCATGCCTGCCTTGTTAGATGCTTCAACTAATGCATATATTTTATTTGTAGCTTCTTCTACGCCCATGCCTCCAGCAACATATTGGGCTTGTAAATTTCTTGCTAGGTCTACGACTTTGCTTGCATCTATTGAATTAAATGTAGCAAGTGTCTCTGGCATAGTTTCCTTTACTTCTTTTTTAAGATCTTTAAGTTGTTTAATAGTAAGTGTGAGTCCAGGTACTCCAGCAGAAGTGTACGCTGCATATGCTGCCAGCCCTCGTTCTCTAGCTAATTTTAATTCTTCGTTTGCTAGGGCAATTGATTTAGAAAGATCTACATATTTTATTTTTGCTTCTGCGGCACCCTTTTGGCTTATACCATTTAAAGCAACAGCTTCTCTTTTTGCATCTTCTATATTTTTTCTCCAAGTTTGGAAAGCTTTAATTATTCCAAAAATACCAGCCAATACTGCTGCTCCAGGAATTGCTCGTGTAACAAGAACTAATGCTCCTCTAACAACTGATAAAATTTTACTAAAGCTTGTAAAGCCAGAAATTAATTTAGTAATAAGTCCTAAACTACCTGGAGCAATCATTGGTAACCATGATGCCATTTGAAGGGCTGTTCCTAATCCGCTCTGGCCCATCATCGTTGCACCCATTCCTGCAAACTGCATTCCCATACCTACGCCGACTCCAGTCATGCGGGATTTTGCTCCGCCAGCGCCTCCAAATCCAAAAAACCCTTTTTGTTTTGCCTCAGCAAGTATTCCTTTTTGTGCATATGTAACTCCAGGAATTTTGCCTCCGTTCATGTATCCAGGGATGAGTCCGCCCCTGTTGTATCCTCTTATAATTCCACCAGATCTTGCTGCCCTTGCAGGTTTTGCTGCCTTTGGTCTAAATTTGTGAATAAATTCAGGATAATTTTCCGCAGTATGTTTGGCTCTTGCTATCACATACTGACGATCAGTCATGCCTTTTTGACTTCCTAAAGTAGCTTCATAAATTGCAGTTGCTTGTTTAATTGCAGCCTCTGGAGAACCTCCTTTGAGCTCGAGTAATGCACTAGCATCATTTGCAATAATACCAAGTCTATTAATAGACTGGACTTCACCAGACAGTAAATAATTAACATATGCTGCAAGATCATCTTTACCAAATTTATCGTTTCGTATTGCATCAACTAAGTTTGTGGGAATTTTTCCATATTTTGCGAAGGGCTTGCCCACGGGCTGCCATTCGGCTTTACGGTCAATATATTTGCTTAGATGAACTAAATATTCGTCTACCTCATTACGATTTATTTGTCCACCTGGAGCTCCAAACCTTTTCCACCAATTACCAGCGCCTAGCTTTTCAAATAATTGTGGAAGAGTTTCTTCTATAGCAGTTCTATCTGTTACCACATTAACGTCTTTTGTTCCTAGATGTCTCGAAAGCGCATTTTGAGTTCTATTAAATGGATTTACGGATGCTACGCTAAAATATTTTTTATATATATCTGGGGTTTGTGCATAAGCCATTTCGGAAACGGATCTTCCAATGTGGGCTCTGTCTTGATGACTTGTGCCACGGTATAAAATTTGTGCTGCAGCAGATCTTTCAGCTTTGCTGTTAAGCGAGTTTATTAAAAATCTTGAGATACTTGTCCTAGTTCCTGTCTGGACAGCCCCTTGGCTTCTTTGTTGTTTGCTATGGGCGTCAGCAGCCGCTCTTCTAGCCTGAATAGCTTTTATTGTTGCTATTGTTGCCGCTATTTGCCTATATCCTTTTATTCCTCTTCTTACTTTTCCGCCCATGTTATATCCTTCATTTATGGTCATTAGAAGAGGGAGATTTTGAGCAGTTGCTTCTTTATTTACAACAAATTCTCCTGGAGTAAGCATGGCTGGAACAACATCTGCATTAACATCTGGGCCAGGGACTATGTCGCCGCCTTGCATGCCATAGATATATCCACCAGTATTAAATTTTTTGGGTACAGTAGTCTCAATATTATATCCAGCGCCCCAGGTCCTTACCCCCAGTGCCCTAGCAATATTATTAATAAAGTCTCTAGTTTTTCCCTTTTTGAACAACTCTCTCATGTTTGACTTACCTGTTGGGCCAACAACTGGCTGATTTAATGTAGGAACCACTGTTGGATTGAATGTTCTTCCAATACTGGCCGCATGGGCAGACATTGATGAGGAGATCATTCTTTCGGTCTCTAGGTTGAGAGCAATAATTTTTGCTTTTGCCGATTCGACTGTAATTTTACCTGCACGTAATTCTGACACTATTAGGGCAGACTCTCTTGCGGCATTATCTGTTAATCTCATAACTATTGGAAGGATGTCGTCAAATTGATTTATAAAATCTTTGCCTATTACCCCAGTGGTTGAAATTACTTTTTTCAATTCAGCTATTTCAAGCTTTGATTGCATTGCAAGTGTAGCTAACATTGCATGATGCCTTGCTGCTTCTTGAGATACAATTCCAGTTGAGATGCCCCCAATAGTTGTGAGTCCTGGAACGTCAGGCAATCTGCCAGTCATATAAATCTGTGGAGCTTGTCCAATTTTTTGATTTACTTTAGTTGATCCTGGAACCATTCCAAACATCGTTTGTTGCAATCTTTGCTCATCTGTCATCGACCCTCTTGAAACCATATGAGTTGAGGCACGAGTGCCCTTTTCTCCAGCCAACGGGTGGGCTGGATCTACCACTCTTACGCCAGCGCCCATGACCAAGTTGCCAGCCATTGTTGATACTGCTGGATTTACCGAGAACGCTCCTGCCTTTGCCTTTGATTCTAACAGAGCAAATTCATCTAACAAATTCCTAAGAGCTTGTTGTAGTACCGCAGCAGCTTTAGCATCACTATAGAATGATTGTTCTACCAACCTGCCAGCTTTTTCTGCTGCCAGCATTTCTGGCGTTAAGTATTTCCATCCTTCTCCGCCTTTAAACAAGGCCTTCATGTGGAATATACCCTTTACGATATATCCAAAGAAGTTCGCAAGGACACCAGTTAACATAATTACTGGTCCGATAATCGCTGTAAATCCGCCTGCCAATGCCAAGACCTGTTTTACTGGTCCTGGTAAATTGTTGGCAAATTTAACAACTTTATCTATAACCTGAATTAAGACTGTGTTTATTTGAAGAAATTGTTCTCCAACCTCTGCCAAAGATGCTCTTAAGCTTTCAATTGCTCTACGGTATTTGCCTGATGCCGATTCTGTTACAATCCCCAACTCTCGATCAGCCACAGATGCTAGTTCTCCCGTGCTTGCTTTCATTAAATCTAATACCTGTAGAGTTTGGCTTCCTTGTCTACCCAAATTTTCAAACAAGGCATTTAATCTAGAGAATTGGAATTTGCCAAACAACTGTTCAATAGCTTGTTGTTTCTGTAAAGGATTTAATCTGTCTAGTGCTGCTTGTAGAGCAAATAGTGTAGCTGTTACGTTTCCAGCGTTTTTATTTACTATTCCAAGAAGGTCTATTCCAAAGCTCTGAAACTTTGCAACCGCTACATCTGTTGGGTTAATTAAAGAAGCTAAGGCGGATTTTAATGCGTTTGCGCCTTCAGTTGCGTTAATTCCGCCTTCACGCATAGCAGTTAAGAAAAGTGCAAGGTCTTTTATGCTTCCGCCTAAGCCCTTAATTACAGGGCCAGCCTTGGGGATTGCTTCTACTAAATCGTTTAGAGTTGTAGACGTTTGGTTTTCAACTGCGTTTAAGAAGTTAATAGTATCTGAAAGCTCTTCTGTATTTTGCTTAAAAGCGCTTTGAATTGCAAGCGTTGCTTTCATGGCTTCTTGGCGATCTACTTCACCAAGCACTGCAAGTCTTGTAGTTTCAGTAAGAGAACCGAGAAGTTCATTACCAGTTTTTCCTGTAGCAGCAATATCAGCTGCTAATCCAATTGTTTCTTTAAAACTAACCCCCATGGCTGAGGCAAGCTCTTTTGCAGTATCAGATACGTCTTTTCTAACTCTACCTAGTTCTACTGCAGATGTTCCAGCAAGGTCTCCATAAACCTTGGTTAAACGAACAAGTTCTTGATCTGCCTCTTTAAATGCTTTTGCAGCAGCAGCTCCAAATGCCACTAGGGGTACTGTTAATCCTACCGTTAACTGACGACCTGCCCACTGAGTATTTTTACCCCAGTTAATTAATCCTTGTGCTCCGTCCTGCATAACCCTGTTCATGATTTGCAGTTCTTGTCTTAGTATGGCTGTTTTATTTTTTACTACATCTAATCCTCTTGGAACGTGTACATTAAATTGCATTAATCCTTGTGCATTCTTGCCTAGCGGTTGTAGTACTGCGTTCTGTAAGGCTACCTGTTGTTTTGCCAGCTCTCTTATAAGTCCGCCAGAGGTTCTAGCGTGATCTCTAAATGCGTTAAAATACTGTCCTAGTTTTAACTTTCCGCTGTCTAAATTTCTACCAAATTTTTCGACATCGGACTGTAGGCTTACAAAGTGTGTTGAAAATTGCCCCGTACTTCTAAGGGTTTCTGAAAAAGATCTATTCATGACGGCAATTTGATTTGCCATCATCTTGTTAGAGTTAGCTAATGTTTCTTGTAATTTAGATAGGCTTGCAGTGACCTTATGCACATCTGCAATAAGGGCTGAGAAGTCGGCATTGGCGACTATTCGTGTACTGATTGTTTCTTCAGCCATTTTTGTTTAAGTTACTCCTTGCTATATCCTAGCCCTTCTCCAATTCCAAATCCAGCCTCGGCTGCGAATTTTCCTTGAAGTGAGACGATGTCGTTGGGATCGGCGTTAATTCCTGCCGCTCTCAACTGAATCTCCTCAAAACTAGAACCTTTCTCATCATTGTCATTGTATTCACCGATATCCACTCCCTTTAAGGATGCGAAGAATTTTTTATCTTCGTGATCCTTTTTCTTCAAAGCCTTGAGTGTCCTGATGAGCTCTGGCATTGATAAATTTTCTTCAAGTTCATCGTAATTCTTCCAATGTCCTAAAAGAAAAACTTCTCCTTCTAAAGCGGCTAAGTCTAGTTCTGCCCAGCCAGAACCGCTGCCGCTAGTAGGTTTGGGTCGTCAAGTTTGATTCCCCCGCATATTTCAAGAATGCGGTTCATTGTTGGAACATCGATTGCATCCTCAAATGCTTCTCTGTTTGCCACCAACTCTGGCAATTGTTTTTCTAGTGCAATTGCACAGGCATCGATTAGAATGTTTAGGGTATCCTCTTCGTTTTGAGACTCCCCAGTCTTCTTGATTGTAACCATGAACTTACGAAGCTCTTTAATTGAAAGGGGCTTCAGCTTTACGGTCTGTCCGTTTTGTAGCTGCACCTCTTCTGTGTTATATACTGTTGTTGCCAATTTAGGTCCTCCTAGGATCTATTCCCAATCATTATACTAAAAGGAATATACTAACACAAATATAAAACCCCCAATAAATTGGGGGTTTTACTAGATATCTAATAAATTAGATTTATTATGCTACTAATACACGGTCAATAATCTTGCCGTATTCGCTACCTGCCTGGTCGGCATCTGGTAGAAGACGGAAGGTTACTGGGAA
>Ga0194131_10006989_pt1 | contig 15390 bp, 9 predicted proteins | sample TA2KigO120mmetaG_FD_148631 | JGI IMG/M metagenome (GOLD analysis project Ga0194131, IMG submission 148631) | Freshwater microbial communities from Lake Tanganyika, Tanzania - TA2015053 Kigoma Offshore 120m | ecosystem: Environmental > Aquatic > Freshwater > Lake | place: Tanzania: Lake... | reverse complement strand
AAAGCAAGGACTTCAGGCGGCAGCGATGCCAACACTGCTGCCGATACTGTCGGTGGAGCATCCATGCCAACCGCAACAGTACCCGAAACCACGATTCCGAGCTATATCGACCCGTGACCGGTTACGCGGGCCGGAGATCCTGAACTTCTTTCACTGGCTGGGGGCCGTGATCACCAACCCGCGAATCATCGGCAATAAATGGACGCCGGTGCGCCGCGTCGTCGACCGTGCCGCTGCCATGGTCACGGTCCCGAAACTGGCGTTCTGCGCCGTTGTGCACGACGGCGGCCTGGCGGGACTGTTCGCCGGAACACCCGAAGAGGCCTGGTCGCAGGCCGCCGATCTGAGCGACAAGTTGCACGTCATCTACAAGGACCGGCCGTTTCACACGGTGCTCTCCTGCGCTCCGGCGATGTATGACGAGATCTGGGTGGGTGGCAAGTGCATGTACAAGCTGGAGCCGGTGGTCGCCGACGGCGGCGAGCTGATCATCTACGCCCCGCACATCCGCGACATTTCGTTGACACACGGCAAGCTCATCGAACGCATCGGCTATCACACGCGTGACTACTTCCTCAAGCAGTGGCTCCGTTTCAAGGACGAGCAGTGGGGAATCCTGGCCCATTCGACACACGTCCGCGGCATCGGCAGCTACGAGAACGGCGTCGAGAAACCGCGCATCCAGGTGACGCTGGCGACGCAAATTCCGGAAGATGTGTGTCGCTCAATCAACCTTGGCTATCGCGATCCGCGTTCGATCGATGTTTCGGACTATCAGGGACGGGAGACCGAGGGAGTGCTGTGCGTTCCGAAGGCCGGCGAGATGCTCTATCGCTTGAGGGAACCGCCGGCCTGGGCGAGTATAGGTCCTTCATGACGCATGGCCAAAGCTCGCTCGGCGGTTTCGCGCACGGGATCATGCGCGCCAAACGGCCGAGCGAGCTTCGACCACGCTTGCTTGAATTCACTCCTTGGTCTTCCCTGCCAACCGCACCGACGCCCCATCCACCAGTTCCGACAGGTCGCCTTCGATGATCTGCTCGTTGCCGGTGAAATCGGCCCACGTGCCGTTGACTTGCTTCCTGGCGACCTCGATCCACTTGTTGCCGGCAATGCCGGTTTGCAATGGAGTGCGGATGGCCTTGCCGTTGTCGTAGAGATAGCAGCAGTTGACGTTGCCGATCTCGATGACGGCTGCCACTGGAATGGCCATGACCTTGGGCCGGTTGATCTCCACCATGCCGTAAGCATAACTGCCGGGGCGAAGCAAAGTTCTTGGTTGCTTCGGGTCGGGCGGATTCGGCAGGTCGATCTCGGCACGCAGTGTGCGGCTCTGGACATTGAGCGCCCAGGAGGTGCGCGTCACCTTGGCGGGGAACTCGATGTTTCCGAGCGCCTGCACGCGCACGCGGGCAGGGCTGCCTTTGCCTACAAAGTTTGCATCGATCTCCGGGACATCGACGAAAACACGAACCATGTCGGACCGAGCGACCACGTAAATCGGCGTGCCGCGGCGCGCCGACTCGCCGCGCGAATCCGCCCTGGCCGAAGGATCGCCAGTGGCCGGCTCCACGAAGTCGCCGTCGTTGGCGTTACGGGCGGTGATGATGCCGTCGTAGGGAGCGACGAGGCGCAAAAAGCCGACGAGCGCGGCGTAGCGCTTCGCCTCCGCTTCAGACACCTTCGCCTTGGCCTTGGCGACGCCCACGTCCACCTTGGTCTTGCCCAGATCGGCGCGGCGGGCCAGCTCGGTGGCCGCGGCTGCCAGTATGGTTGCCTCGGCCGCGTCACGCGCTGCCTTGTTCGACTTCAACTGCTTGATCGATTCCTCAAGCACCTGCGCGTTCACGACGCCCTCCTTGGCCAGCGGCGTCAAACGCTTGACCTCGGATTGCCAGCGCTCGACCTCTGCCTCGTACTTGCCGAGATTGGCCTTGGCCTCCTTTACCTGGGCGACCGCGGCATTCAGCCGGCTGGTGGCCACGTCCACGAGCTGCCTGGCCGACTCGATGTTTTCGTCATCGAGCACGACCTGGGCCTGGCGCTGCTCATACTCGGCATCCAGGTCCGGTCGGTCGAGCTGGGCCAGCACCTGCCCCTGCTTCACGACATCGCCGATGTCCACTTTCCACAACTTGATGAACCCGGAGACCTTGGGATAGATCGCGGTCTGCTCGTAAGCGTCGATGAATCCCGGCTGGCCGACGGTACGCATGATGTCGCGCACCTCCGGCTTGATCAGCGTGACGCGTGTCTCGGTCTTCACCGGCGGCGCGGGCACCTCGCGCCTGCTGCAACCGACCGCGATGAGCGCAGGGAGCAAGCAGAGCCCGACGAGTGAGCGAGGGACGCCGTATCCCTCGCTCACTCGTCGGGCTCCGCCAAACGTCTTACGTCGCGTCATGTTCTGTTTCCTGGTGAAAATGCTTGCTCACCGGGTCGTCAGGGTGCACGGACGGCGAATGATACTGTCGCTGTCCCATGACGACAGAGAAGATCGCTGGCAGGATCAACAGCGTCGCGAAGGTTGAGACCAGCAAGCCGCCGATGACGGCCCGGCCGAGCGGCGCTTCCATCTGGCTGCCCTTCTCCAGGCCCAGCGCCATGGGGATCATGCCGACGATCATGGCGCAGGCGGTCATCAAGATGGGCCGCAGCCGTTCGCGAGCACCGGAAAGCGCCGCCTCGCGCGCCGTTTGCCCTGCATACCAGTCGCGGGCGATGAATGTGACCAGCATGACCGAGTTCGACACCGACACACCGATACACATGATTGTTCCCATGAACGACTCGATGTTCAAGGTCGTTCCCGTCAGATAAAGAATGAGCACGACGCCGGAGAGGACGCCCGGGACGGCGCCGACGGAGACGATGGCCAGCCTGAGCGACTCGAAATAGGCCGTCAGCAGGACCAGGATGACGATGACGGCGATGCCGAGACCGATTTCCAGGGAGCGAAACATCTCGCGCATCGGCGTGATCTGCCCGCGGACCTGCACGCGGACGCCGCGCGGCTCCTCCCCTGCCCTCTTGAGCGCCGCATCGAGCTGCCGCGAGGCCCGGCCCAGGTCTTCCCCCTCGACGTTGGCCGTGATGCTGAGATAACGCTGCATGGCGCTTCGGTCATACTCGCCGGGCATGACGCCGCTGCTGACGCTGGCCACGTCGCGAATCATCAGGTTGCTTTGCGGCCCGGACTGCTCCAGCGACAGGGTCTCGACCTGCGTCGTCTTGGTCATGCGCTGCACCGGCACCTGCACTTGCACCTGGTAGCTGACGCCGGAGCGCGGGTCTTGCCAGTAGTTGCGGGCCACCAGCCGGCTCGAGGATGTCGCCACCACCAGCGACCGGCCCACCTGATCCACCGTCACGCCGCTGAGTCCAGCCTTTTGCCGGTCGATATTCACCGGCACGGCCGGATAGTCGAGCGTCTGCTGGAACTGGAGGTCGCGAAGGAATGGAATCTTTTCCATCTCCTTGAGAATGCGGGTGGCATATTCGCGGGCATCGTCGAGATTGGGGCTGGCGACCATGACCTCGATGGGCGCTGGAGCGCCAAAGCTCATGACCTCGCTGACGATGTCGCCTGGCTCGAAAGCAAAGGTGATCTCGCGCACCCGGGCCAGCGCCTGGTCGCGCGACATGCCATCCTTTTGCAGCACCTCGGCGAACCAGGGGCGAATCTTGTCGGGCAGCGCCTTGCGCAGCCGTTTGCGGAACTCGTCGAGGCGAACACCGCTGTCCTCCATGAGCTGCACGCGAAGCTGGCCGTCGTCGGGACCGCGCATGAACAGCAGCATGTTGTTCATGCCGTAGTTGGGCGCCTGCTGCCCGGCGAAGCCCATCGAGATCTTGATGTTGTTGTCGCCGGCCTCGTCGCCGATCACCTGCAGGCAGCGCACCGCCATCTCGCGCGTCAGCTCGAAGTTCGTCCCCGGCGGTGCGCGAAAGCGCAGCACGAACTCGCCGGAGTCCACTTGCGGGAACAGTTCCCGACCCACCTGCATGCCGACCACGACCAGGATCAGCACGCATACGCCCAGATATGTCGGCACGATGATCGCGCGCAACGTCACGACATGCTCGACGAGCTTCGCGAAGCGCGGCTGGATGAGCCGCTCGAAGAAGTCCTTGCTTTCCTCCGTCCTGTGCCCGCCGTGATGCTTCAGCATCCATACCGACAGCACGGGGACCAGCGTGCTCGACAGGAAGTACGACGTGATCATGGCGAAGCCGACGGCCAGCGACAGCGGCACAAACAGCGACCGCACCGGTTCGGCCATGATGAAGGCCGGTATGAACACCGAAAGGATGCACAGCATGGCGAGCAAGCGCGCCACGGCCGTCTCGTTGCCAGCCCGCTCCACCGACCGGGCCAGCGACGGCGTGTGGTTCATCTGCACATGGATGTTTTCGATGGTCACGGTCGCCTCATCGACCAGCATGCCGATGGAGAGCGCCAGGCCGCCGAGCGTCATGATGTTGATGGTTGCCCCGGTGAGCCACAGCGCCAGCAGGGCGCCCGTGATCGCCATGGGAATATTGAAGACCACGACCAGCACGCTCCGCCAGTCGCGCAGGAAGATGAGGATCATCAGCCCGGTGAGTACGGCGCCGATCGCGCCTTCCATCGCCACGCTCTTGATGGCCTCGACCACCGTCGGCGATTCATCGAACTCGTAGCTGATGGTCACGCCCTTGGGCAATGCGTTCTGGAAGATCGGCAGCGAGTTGTAGATCTCCGAAGTCACGGTCAGCGTCGATGCCGTGTTCTTTTTCACGATCGGGATGTACACGGAGCGCCGGCCGTTGACGAGTGCGTAGCCGAAATTGATGTCGGTGCTGTCCTCCACGGTGGCGACATCGTTGATGTAGACGTTGCGGCCCATCTTGAGCGGGATCTTGCGAATCTCCTGGATATTGACGACCATCGAGTTGGTCGGCACCAGTGGCATCTGGTCGCGGATGTAGAGGTTGCCGGCCGGCGTGATGACGTTGCCGGTCATGAGCGCCTGCACCACGTCGTCCGTCGTCAGTTGATACGACCGCAGCCGGTCCGGATCGACATTGACGACGATGGCGCGGACGTTGGAGCCGAACGGCGCCGTGCCGACAGTTCCAGGGATGTACTCCTGAACCAGCGGCCGGACCCGCTGCTGGGCATAGTCGGCGAGCGCGCCGAGCGACTCGGTCCGGCTGGTCAGCACCAGATAGCCGGTCGGCACGCTGCCGCCGTCCATGCGCATGATCTGCGGCGGCAACACACCGGGCGGCATGCTGGCCTGGGCGCGGTTGGCCTGGGCCACCACCTCTGCCATCGCCTGGGCCATGTTCGTGCCCGGATAGAACGACAGCTTGATGAGCGCGATCTGCTGCACGCTCCGCGACTCGACGCTCTTGACGCCATCGACATACTGAAAGTTCAGCTCGAACTGGTTGACGATGAGTCCTTCCATCTGGCCCGGGCTCATGCCGTTGAAGTTCTGCACAACATAGATCTGCGGAATGTTGAATGGCGGAAAGATATCGACGCGCATGCTGGTGAGGGCCAGCCCGCCGCCGCCGATAAGCGCCACCACCAGCATCATGGTGGTGATCGGGTGCCGCATGGCAAAAGCAATGGGATTCATTGGCTACGCGTCCGTGGAGGTGGAGATTGTCCTAGCGATAGCCGACGCGTGAATCAAGTGCGTGGCGAGCGTCGTTGCGTAAGCCCGACGTGTGAAGGTGCCCGCACGCCGGAACGTCCACGGCGGGCTTACGCCGCGCCGCTCGCCGTGGACCCTTTCCTGAATGTTGCCGCCGATTACAATGCCGAGCATGGAAGTCGCCAATCACCGCCAGTCGTCCTTCCTCTCGGCCGCGCTCGTAATCTTGCGGGTGGGTATCGGCGTAATGGTCGCCCTGATTGCGACTTTCCTCGCGCTTGGCGCCTTGATGTTTCGAATGGAAGGATCGGATGAGCTGGCGTGGATCGAGAGGGTTGACATTGCCGTCGGCCTGGCTTTTGCCATCGCGTTCATGCTCTTGTTCGCACCAGCACGATTCAATCCAGCCAGGCGGTGGCGTGTGACCGGCCTCATTGCTGGACTGGTATGGCTGGTGGTGACTCTCATATTGCTGGACTGGCACTGGACACAGGACCGAATCGGCTCCGCAAGGGTCGAGAGATTTGATAACGCTCTCACGAGGACATGAGATGTTGAAGAAACTCTATCTTTCCTGCTGCATCGCTGCCTTGTCAGCATCATCAGCGATGACGCAGCCGGACACTTCCGCCAAAGATGTTCCTTTCGGCGGCGCCGCTCCGCCCGAGGAATTAAAGGTCCTCGCTCCGCTTGTCGGGCAGTGGACCACGAAATCGGAAGGGCGTCCAAGCTTGCAGAGCAAGGCAGGCTTCACCGCAACCGGCGAGATGACCGGGCAATGGCTGCACAACCGCCATTTCATCCGCCTGGAAGGCAAGTTCGCGGGGGCAAGGTATCGGGAGGAGGCAACGGTTCTTTACAGCTACGATGCCAAGAAAAAGGCGTACCGGCGCTGGCTATTCACCTCGGCCGGCCTGGCCACAGAGTCCTTGGGCCAGTGGGATGCCGAGAAACTGACGATGACCTGGAAACCTCTCGACCTGCCGCCGAATGTTTCGGCATCCGTTGTCGATGTTATCGCAAAGGATCGGTTTACAACCACCCTTCAAATCAAGAGGGACGACGGGCAGGTTCTCAGGGATGTCACCGTCGTCGCGAAGCGCAAGAAATGATCGCTATTTCCCCTTGATCTTCTTGACCGCATCTCCTGCGGCTTCGCGGATGGAGCCGCGGCTGTCGTTGCTGGCCAGATCGGTCAGCGTGGGCAGCGCTGCGGCGGCGATGGTGCCGAGCTGCGCCAGTTCCTGGATGGCGGCCAGCCGATTCTCCGTCGTCTCGTCCTTGGCGGCGGCCAGGGCCAGGGCGGCAACGGCTAGCTTCTCATCCTTGGCCAGCTTGCCGGCGAGCCGGATGGCCTGGTAGCGAACCGTCGTCTCGGTGCTCTTGAAAGAAGCATCGGCGGCCGGCCAGGCGATCTTCGCCGTTGCGCCGATCCTGGCGAGGGCGATCAGCGCCGCGCGGCGCACGGCCGCGGTTGCTTCCTTGGTTTGCAGCAAGCTTGCCAGCGAGTTCCCCGCCTCGGCGGCGGCGTCGCCCAGTCGTCCCAGTGCCTCGATGGCCGCTTCACGCACCTGCGGCGGGGCGTCCTTGTCCAGCATGGCCTCGCTCAGCACGGGCACGGTCTGCCCGGCATTGTCCGGCAGCTTGCCCATGATCTGGGCGGCATAGATGCGCGGAAACCGCTCTTCCTTCTTGTTCTTGAGGACCTCGATGAGCTGCGGCAACGCCAGATGCGCCTTCTCGCCGATATTCTTGATGGCCTCGGCGGCGGCGGTGCGTGTCGCTGCGTGCGCATCCTTGAGTGCGGCGGCGAGGATGAGCACCTGCGTCTGGGCAGGCTCGCCAATGCGTCCCAGGGCCGCTGCCGCCGCTTCACGCACCAGGCTGGACTTGTCTTTCTTGAGGGCTTGACCTAGCGACTCGACGGCGCCCTTCACTTCGGTCCCCATCCGGCCGAGCGCATGGGCCGCCTCGCGGCGCACCTCGGCGTTCGCGTCCAGATCAAGAGCCGCCATGAAGGCATCGGGCACCCCAGGCGACTTGGGCCCGATCACCTCCAGGGCAATCAGGGACGCGCGGCGCAGCTTCGCTTCCTTGCTGTCCTTGAGGAGCAACAGCCACTCCGAGCGTTTCTTGCCGAGCACGACCTCTTCCTGGGCTTGACTCGCTGGCAATGGGAAGACTGCCACGAAGAAGAGAATCAGTGCAGTGAAATGGCGCATGAGCTTGTCCCCGGCTAACGAGCATCGTCGTCCCTCTTGCATGATAAGAAGACGAGCCAGGGGCAGTCAACCATCATCGATTGCGCTATTGCGCTGCTGGCGAGTGGACGCGCTGCGCCGGCTCAAGGTTCACCGGCCCGCACCGTCGCGGCGACGAGCATCGGCAGGAGATGCGGCTTGCGGGGCATTCCCGGCTGGCCGGCGTTCCGCGGATGGGCGTGAGCGGACGGTCGCGCTGCTTGCCGTCGGACGCGGAGCGGTCCGGTCCTTGACCCTGGGAGCTTGAATCGGCGGATTGACGGAACGATCGCTCACATTCTTCGCCGGGCCGTTTTTTGGCGATGGACCCTTGGGCTGACCGATCGCCTTGGGCGAAGCACCCGGCCCCTTCGGCGAGGCGCCTGCCTTGGGTGGTGCATTGCCCGGCCCGGGGCCTTTTGGACCCCTGGGCAGTGGTTGAGGAGGCGCCGCCGGTCCCTTCGGTTGCGGGGTGATCGATTTCGGCGGCGAGTTGTTGCCGTTGTTTCCCTTGGGCGCGGTTGTCGCGGCGGGACGAATGGAACTCGGTCCGCCGCTGCCCGTCGGCGCCGTCGTGGCCGGGCGTGTGCTTACCTGCGGCAGGTTGAAGCTCGAGACGCGCGGTTGCCCGCCTTTCGGTAGCGGGCCGGCTTCTGACTTGATGCGCTGCTGGGCGGCGGCCTGCTGGACGGCCAGCGACTCCTTGCGGACCTGGGCACGCTCGGCGGCGGCCACCTGCACCACCTTCTGACCGCGATTGCCGGCCACCACCCGCGTCGGCGCCAGCACGCGCGTGTTGCTGACGTTCACGTTCTTGTTGTTGCTGTTGATGTTCGTGATCTTGGTGTTGTTGATGTTGGTGATGTTGGTCACGTTGTTGATGACGGTGTTCTGCTGCACCAGCGTGCGCGGCGGCCGCGGCGCCAGGCCGGCGTTGCGCGAGTTGAACAGGTTGATCTGCACGCTCAGCCACGCCGGATTGCCGCGATTCACCCAGCCCTGGTAGGAGATGATTGGGTCATAGTAACGCCGGCCGTAGATGAACGACGACTGAAAGCCGAGCCCCACGTAGGCGCCGCCATAGTAATCGCCGAAGTAGTAGCAGCCGAATGCCGGCCGCACGAACAGCGAATCGAGGATGATGGTATCGCACACCGCGTAGCAGGGCGTGTACACGAAGCGCGGCCCGCACACGGCGAAGTCGACGCTGACCGGCGCGTACAGCACGCCGCGGTCGGCGATGGCCATGTCCCAGTAGCCGGGCACGTAGACGTAGCCGCATGGCGACCAGCGATAGCAGGGCGTGACCCAGACGAAGCCGGCCCGCGGGCGACGCCAGTAGCCGGCCCGCCAGGCGTAGCGGGTGTCAACCCAGGTCCAGTAGCCGGGGACGTAGATCATGTCGGCCGCCGGCGCGGGCGGCGGCGCGGCAACCTGCGGGGGCGGCGGCGGCTCAGGGTAATACGTCACCTCGGCCGGCCGGCTGTCTTGCCGGGCGTTCGCCCAGAATCCGGACACCCATTGCCACTGCCCGGCGCTCTCGCGCCAGTAGCCGGCCACCCACTCCTTGCCCGGGGGCGGCGTCCGCCAGCAACCGCTGACCCACAGGAAGTCGCGGGCCTCATCGTCCCAGGCCCAGTAGCCGCCGATCCAGATGTTGTTGCTGTCCGGCCGTTCCTCGGGCGCCATTTCCTCCAGCGGCGCCGGCGGTTGCTTGGGGCACAACGGCGCCGCCTGCGGTTGCGTCGTCGGCGTGGCAAACGCCTCGTGCACCGGTCCGCGCGCCAGGACGTCAACGCCCTTGGGCACAGGGGGCAATTCTGCTTCACGTGCCTGGGGCGTCTGGGCCGCCGCCCTTTGCTGACTATACATATCTTCTACCGGTACGAGGCATGTGCCCAGTACCAGGGAGATCGCGACAAGCTTGGTAACCTGGGTAAACATGGTGGGACTCCGGACTTGAGATGCCAGGGCGACCGCCCTTCCGCACGGGCCAGGACTTTTACTTCCGAGACGACGGCTTGTCCAGGGCAAGATTCGCCGTTGTCTCCACGGAGGAAACGAGATTGCCTCCTCCGCTTGCGCCATGACCGGGCCGGACTCCGATCCTGACCGATTGGGTCCCGCGCACAACCTGAATCCTGCCGCACGCCACTACAACCGCTACGCCCTACCCAACCGTGAGAGTTTCATGACAACCGAACTGCACATCGATGAAGACCAGGCGATCGTTCGCCTCATGCGCTTGCTGTACGTCGAGGGCATCACCGGCCAGGAGGAGAAGATCGGCCTGGCCGTGCTCGACGCCCTGGTCGAGGCCGGTGTCGAACGCTCGTGGATTCGCTTCGACGCGGCCAACAAGAAGATTCCGCTGCCGACGCAGACGGGCAACCTCATCGTGACGCTGCCCGGCAATCGGCCGGGACCGCGCCGCCTGTTCATGACCCACCTCGACACGGTGCCGCTGTGTGCCGGCGCCGTGCCGCTTCGCAAGGGCATCCGCATCGTCCCTGAAGGCAAGACCGCGCTGGGCGGCGACAACCGCACCGGTTGTGGCTGCCTGGTCACCATGGTGGCGACCCTGCTCAAGCACAATCTGCCGCATCAGCCGTTGACGCTGCTGTTCACCGTCCGCGAGGAAAGCGGCCTGTGGGGCGCCCGCAACGTCGAGCTTGCCGATCTGGGCAACCCCGTCGTCGGCTTCAACATCGATGGCCGGCTTCCGGGCGACATCACCATCGGCGCCGTCGGCGCCGAGCGCTGGCAAGCGGAGATCACCGGCCGCGCCGCCCACGCCGGCGTGCATCCCGAGCAGGGCATTTCCGCTACCGTCGTCGCCGCCAGGGCGCTCGCGGACGTGCACGCCAACGGCTGGTTCGGCAAGGTAAAGAAGAAGAGCAAGGAAGGCACCTCCAACGTCGGCAGCATCGGCGACGGCAAGGGCGGCAGCGCCGGCGTGGCCACCAATGTCGTGACCGACTACGTCCACGTCCGCGGCGAGACGCGCAGCCACGATGCCGCCTTCAACAAGCTCATCACGGCCGCCTACAAGACGGCCTTCACCAAGGCCGCCGCCAACGTCAAGGACCATCGCGGCCGCAAGGCCAAGGTCGAATTCCAGGCCCAGCGCGACTACTTCCCGTTCAAGCTCAAGGAGAACAGCCCGGTGGTCAAGCTGGCCCAGGCCGCCGGCGAACGCGCCGGCATCAAGACGCAGCTCCGTCTTTCCAACGGCGGACTCGACGCCAACTGGACCGTTCGCCACGGCATCCCCACCATCACCTTCGGCGCCGGCCAGAACGAGATCCACACCATCGACGAGTACGTCGAGCTCCCCGACTACCTCCTCGGCTGCAAGATGGCCCTGGCGCTGGCGACTCAGGAGTGAGTTTCGTCCACGATTCGACCAGGAATTCGTCCAGAAATAGGTATACACCCGACACATCCTGAGCTGGACGAATCCGGGAATACCCAGACAAGGCAGACTGGCCCAGCGCCATCGTTGCCGGCCAAGTCATGTGCCAGGGTCTCGATTTCCAGACGAAAATACCCCGACGGGGCTTGACAACGCACGGTCGTGCGCTCCCCAGAACAATCTTTCTGGCGCTCGACGGTCAGTCTCCTTTTCGGGATTTGGAAGGTGCGTTACTCACGTTCAAAGGCGCCGATATCGACGCGGGGACCGAGCTTGCGCAGGAACTTGCCGCCGCGCTGGTCGGTAGGCAGGTTAGTCGGGTTGGAACCGCGATTGATGGCGGCGCTGCCCTTCTTGAGGGCATGGGTCGCCGTCAGGCCGCCGTTGTTAGCCAGCGGGGCCAGGCGCGGATCGGCGTTGAACTGATTGCCGCCGGCATCGGTCCAGCCCTGTTCACGTGCGGTCGAGATGAGGCACCAGCGCAGGGCGAGGTAAGTCGTGGGATTGATTGAGGCGAATGGGTCGCCGACGTTATACGCCACGATGGTGCTTTCCAGAGTCGTGGGCCCTTCCGTGGAGATGCCGCCCACAAAGCGGGCGACATTGAATGCGATCGTGCTGTTCTGGATCAGCTTGGTTTGCTTGGAACCGAGATAGGCGCCGCCGCCGTCGATGCTGGCGACATTCATGGAAATCGTGGAATTCCTGATCAGTAGGGTGGACGAATGGAGGCCGGCCATCAGTCCGCCGCCGTTCTGCCCCCAGTTACCTGAGATCGTGCTCGCAATGATCCGAGATTCTGACGAGGTGTAGTCGATGAAGACGCCTCCCCCCGCATTATTCAACGCGCGATTATCTCTTACCGTGGCCTGCAGCAGCGTCAGATCACCCAGGTACTGGGCGATGCCGCCGCCTGGGCCGCTGTAGGAGATGTTGCCGCTGATGATCGAACGACGCACGTCGGTGTGACCGTTGGCGGCGAGGCCGCCGCCGGTGTTTTCGGAACGATTGTTGACAATCTTCGAGTCGGTGACGTAGGTCGGCCCGCCTTCGGTGCGGACACCGCCGCCGTAGATGCTGGCGTAGTTGCCGTCGATGGTGCTCTTCTGAATGGATACACTGTCGACCTCTTCAGCGGCATAGACGCCGCCGCCGTCCACGTCGGCGAGGCTGGCGGTCAGGCTGGTTCGCAGTAGCGTCAACCGGCCGTCGCTGGCAAAGACGCCGCCGCCGTTGGCCGCCTTGTTGTTGGAAATCGCCGTGTCCTCAATCCGGACCGAACCGGTGCCAATGCCGGCGACAGCGCCGCCGCCGGCACTGGCCGTGTTCAGGAACAGGCGGCTCTTCTGGATGGTGAGATGGCCGGCATTGTTGAAGACTGCCCCACCGCTGACAGCAGAGTTTCCCATCAGCACCATGCCAACCAGCTTGAGATTCGCGGTGTTGGCGATGGCGCCGCCAAACTCCTCCCCGCCGTTGAAGAGCGTCAAGCCGTCGATGGTGACGTTCATGGTCGTGGGCCCGCTGACGACGAAGATGCGGCCGAGCTGGTTGCCGTCCACGGTGAACTTGCCGGCGCCGGGGCCGTCGATGAACATGGCGCTGGCGATCTGCATCTGGCCGCTGGTCAGCTTGATGGTCCCTTCCAGGCCGGGCTTGAAGACGATGGTGTCGAAGCCGGGATGATTGTTGGCGTTGATGATGGCCTGGCGCAGGCTGCCCTTGCCGGCATCGTTAAGGTTGCTGACGACGAAATTGCCGGTGGTGGCGGCGGGCAGCGGCGACTCGACGCGCTCGAAAGCGCCGACATCGACGGCGGCACCGACCTTTCGAGCGAAGCCGGGGCCGCGCTGATCCGTCGTGAACGCCGTCGGGCTGAAACCCCGGTTGATGGTCGGACTGCCGCGGCGCAGGGCGTGCGTCGCCGTCAGGCCGCCATTGTTGGCCAGCGGGGCCAACCGCGGGTCGACGTTGAACTGATTGCCGCCGCCATCGTTCACGCCATCGGTGGCAGCCGTGGAGATCACGCAGGAGCGCAACAGAAACGGCAGCTGCGCTCCGGCATACGGATCGTGCAGATCCTCCGTGCCCAAAGCTGCCTGGTTGTGGGCAACGATGCTGCTGTCAAGACTGACGTCGCTGTTCGTGCGGATGCCGCCGCCGTCGTTGGCCCGGTTGAAGGCGATCGTGCAATTCTGCACTAAGGCGACGCTGTTCCAGAAATCTGCGCCGCCCCCCTCGCCTTCAGCTGAATTGCCGGAGATCGTGCTGTTCTGGATGTAGACTGGCCGGATGGTGTCAATTGCATTCAAGCCACCGCCGGTTCGCGCAGCCCAGTTGCCCGAAATGGCGCTGCCGCGGACGGTGCAGTCTTGCGTCGTGCCGACGAGAAAGATGCCGCCGCCGCTTTCATCGGCGCGATTGCCGCTGACGGAGCTGTCGAGCAGGACAAGCGAATTGGTAGACTGGGAAATGCCGCCCCCGTCTTCGTTGGTGGAGACATTGCCGCTGATGCTGCTGCGGCGGATATCGGTTCGCCCTTTCGAGCGAATGCCGCCCCCGTCGCCGTACGAAATGTTGTAGCGGATCTTCGAGTCGGTGATCGTGACGGTGACGGCAGCGGCGTGGATGCCGCCGCCCTCCCCGGTGACCGCCTGGTTGTTCTCGATCACCGACTTCTCGACTGAGATATAGTTGGCCAATTCATTGAAAAACACGCCGCCGCCATCCTCGCGCGCCCGATTGCCAGTTACGGTGGAGCGCCGCAAGGTCATGGATCCGCGATTGACATAGATGGCCCCGCCGTCCCCTGATGTGTCGGAATATGCTGAGTTGCCGACAAAACTGCACTGGTCCACCAGTGTGTGGCCACCGCTGACGAAGATGGCCCCACCACCGAGGCTGACTCTGTTGCCGACGAATCGGCTCTGCAGGACCGTCAAATCGCCGTCCGTAACAACCGCCGCACCGAAGGAGCCTTCGTTCTGGCTGAAGATCATTCCCGTCAACGTTAACGATGACCTGTTATGGATGGCCGAATCGCTGGCCCTTATCAGGCATAGCCCGTCGATTTTGACCTTGGTTGTCGCCGGAGCCATGATGTCGAAGATGTGACCCAGGCCCTGTACGGTTATCTTGCTGGCTCCAGGTCCGTCAAGAAGTAACGCATCCGAAATGGCGATGCCCGGGCCCGCAAGCTTGATCGTCCCTTCCAGGCCGTCCTTGAAGACGATGGTGTCCGCGCCGGCATGGGCGTTCGCGTTGAGCACTGCCTGGCGCAGGCTGCCGGCGCCGGCATCGGCCAGGTTGGTGACGGTGTAGATGGCCGGCGTGCAGCGATCCTCAAGGACTTCGAAACCCAGGCGAATCGATTTGGAACGTGTCATCGACAATTCTCCCCTGAAGAAACTCTGCGATACATGAAAACGCCATCCTGGGTTCCACATCGGCGCCCGGGTCCTTGCCGTAACGTTCAGATAATCTTGGTCTTGCCGTTGACCCGCAGATTGTATGCCTGCAAAGTCAGGTCCGTCGGGTTGAGCATGTCAATGATGAGGTCGCCGCCAACGATGAGACCGGTCTTGTTGTACTGCTGGCCGACGATTACCTGGTTGGTCCCGGTGCCGAGGATTTTGAGCTTGCCTGCAATGCGAACGGGGAGATGCGTGCTCTGGCCGTCGAATTGGGTAAAGGCGATTCCGCTGCCGTTGTTGAAGATCACGTTGCCGCGCACAACGGCGTCCCAGATACCGTTGTAGTCGATGGTGCCGTCCTGGAAGCTGACCTTGACGTTGCCGCCAATGGTGGCGCGCTCAGTGGTTTGATTCGCGTTGAAGAAATTGAAGTACCCCGCAACGGTGCCGTCGCCCGCGCCACTGCTCACAGTGACATTGCCGCCGACATTGACATCCGAGATATCCGTGTGGTCCGCGCCGACATAATTGGTGATGTTGACGTTGCGTAGCTGTCCATTCAGTGCGCGCGCCGATGCCTTGGTTCTGGCGAGGTGGAGGACTTGTTGTTGATGGTGCTGCTGCGAGATCGGTGAGTTGGCCTTAGCCGCTGGGAGTGGGGAAGAGCTGCTCCA
>Ga0194131_10006988_pt1 | contig 15391 bp, 11 predicted proteins | sample TA2KigO120mmetaG_FD_148631 | JGI IMG/M metagenome (GOLD analysis project Ga0194131, IMG submission 148631) | Freshwater microbial communities from Lake Tanganyika, Tanzania - TA2015053 Kigoma Offshore 120m | ecosystem: Environmental > Aquatic > Freshwater > Lake | place: Tanzania: Lake... | reverse complement strand
CTCGGTCGCGTTGGCCGAAAAACCGCCCGGCACCATGCCGCCGATATCCGGCCAGTGGCCGGTATTGGCGAGCCAGGCGAATAGCCGCCCGCCATGGAAATAGGGCATGACGAAGCGCACATCCATCAGGTGCGTGCCGCCGAGATAGGGGTCGTTGACGATGTAGATGTCGCCGTCCCGCACGTCCTTCGCGCGCGCGATGACCGCCGCGGTCGAATCCTGCATGGTGCCGACGAAGACCGGCAGCCCAAGCTCGCCTTGCGCGATCAACGCGCCGTCGGTCGCGGCGTAGATGCCGTCCGAGCGGTCGAGCGCCTCCGAGATCACCGGACTGAAGGCCGAGCGCACGAAGGCCAAGTCCATCTCATTGCAGACCTGTATCAGCCCGCTCTCGATCACCGCGAGCGTCACCGCATCGAAATTGCTCATGGCTGAACCTCGACCATCAGATTGCCGAGTGCATCGAGCACGGCGACCGCGCCCGGCTCGATCACGCTGGTGCAATCGAGCTGCTGGATGATCGCCGGGCCGGTAAAGCGGCTGCCGTCGGGCAGGCGCGTGCGATCGTAGACGGGCGTGTCGCGGAAGCCGCCTTCGAACCAGACCGCGCGTGTTTCGATCCTCGCGCCATCGAGCGAGGGGGCGCGCTCGCCGGCCGCGAGGCTCAGGAGCGGCGGCGCCGCGCGCCTTCCGATCGCCGCGGTTTTGAGCGCGACCAGGTTGATGCCGATGCCCTCGAGCTCGACCGTGAAGCGCTCGCGATAGGCGGCAAGAAACGCGGCCTTGAGGCCGGAGCTATCAAGCGCGTTCGAGTCGAGCGCGACCGTCAGAATATGGGTCTGGCCCTCGAACTGCATGTCGGCCGAGAAGCGGAATTCGATCGCCTCGGTCGCAATCGCGTCATGCGCGATCGCCGCGCGGCCCGCCGCGATCTGCTCATCCAGCGCGCGGCGAATGTCCGCGTCGGACAGCTTCGCGAGCGGCGCGTTCAAGTTGATCACGAAGTCATGGCGCAGATCGGCGATGGCGCAGCCGAGCGCGTTGGTCAGGCCCGGACGCGCCGGAATCACCACCCGAGGAATGCTCAGCTCGCGCGCCAGCGCGCAGGCGTGGAGCGGCCCGGCGCCGCCGAACGCGATCAAGGCGAAGTCGCGCGGGTCGTGCCCGCGCGCCAATGTGATGAGGCGGATCGCGGCCGCCATGCGGTCATTGGCGATGCGCACAATCGCCGCCGCCGTGCCAACACCATCGAGCCCGAGCGTTTTGCCGATCGCCTGTTCCATGGTGCGGGCGATGGAAGCGGGATCGGGCGCGATCGTTATCGCGAGCAGGCGCTTGGGGTCGAGCCGGCCGAGCACCAGATTGGCGTCGGTGATGGTCGGCCGCGTGCCCCCGCGTCCATAGGCGATCGGCCCCGGCACTGCGCCCGCGCTTTCCGGCCCCACGCGCAGAATGCCGGCGCGGTCGACCCGCGCGATCGAGCCGCCGCCCGCACCGATCGAGTGCACATCGACCATCGGTACATGCACCGGCATGGCGTATTCGAGCTCGAGCTCGGTCGAGACCGCAGGCACGCCGTGATCGATGAGCCCGACATCGGTCGAGGTGCCGCCCATGTCATAGGTGATGACGCGCGAGAGCCTGAGTGCGCGCGCGATCGCCGCCGCCGCCATGACGCCCGATGCCGGCCCCGACATCACCGTGTTGACCGCGCGCCGGACCACCGCCTTGGCCGCGATGCTGCCGCCATTGCCCTGCATGATCAGGAGGTCGCGCTTGAAGCCCTTGGCCTCGAGCGCGCTCTGCAACCGCCCGACATAGCGATCCAACAAGGGCTGCACCGCGGCGTTCACGCTGGCGGCGACGCCCCGCTCATATTCGCGGAACTCGGAGGTGATCTCGTGGCCCATGGTGATATAGGCCTCGGGCCAAGCCGATTGCGCGATCTCGGCGGCTCGGCGCTCATGCGCCGGGTTGCGATAGGCATGCAGAAAGTGGATCACCAGCGCCTCGCAGCCCGCATTCTTCAACGCGAGCGCGGCCGCGCGCACCGCCGCCTCATCGAGCGGCACCAGCACCGCGCCGTCGGCCGCCATGCGCTCGGGCACTTCAAGGCGATGCTCGCGCGCGATCAGGGGCTCGAAGCTGCCGATCAGACCATAGGGCTCAGGCCGGGTGCGCCGCCCCAGCTCCAGCACATCGCGGAAGCCTTGCGTCGTGATCAGGCCGACCTGCGCGATCTTGCGCTCGATGATCGCGTTGGTGGTGGCGGTCGTGCCGTGGCAGATGGATTGCGCACCGTCGAGCGAAACCTCGCCCGCCTCGAGCGCCGCCAGCACGCCAAGCGCGCGGTTCTCGGGCGTGGTCGGCACCTTGGCGAGCCTGACCCTCCCGCCCGGCTCCAGCATCACGAGGTCGGTGAAGGTGCCGCCGATATCGACCCCGACGATCGCGCCGTCCGTTCCCGCCATCTCAGCGCTGCCCGTCGCCGACCTTGATGTCTTCGACCCGCAAGCCGCCCATGCGCGCGTGCACCCGGGGCCCGGTGGTCATGGCGAGCACGAAGACGATCTCGTGCGCGCGCGGCGCATCCGGCACGCCCACCTCCATCGCATCGAAGTGGCTGCGCACATAGGCTGCGTCCTTGTGGTGGATCGGGATGTCGATGCGGGTGCCGAGCCCGCCGACCTTCTTGGTCGACGGTACGATGGCCTTGGCGCCGCCCAAGAGCTCGCGCATCGCATAGCCGCCCGGCACGTGCCAGAGCGCGCCGTGCTCGAGCTCGCCCGCCTCGCCCACGATCGAGCCCTTGCCATAGGCTTCGATCGCCTTGGGGTCGCCGCCGAGCGCATCGATCAGGCGCTTCGACATTTCGAGGCCCAAGGGGTTCAGCTCCTTCATCATGGGCTCGACCTCGGCCACATAGCGCCCGCTGAACGGGTTTCTGATGACCGCGAGCACGGCCGCGCGCAGCCTCGGCCGCGTGGGCGCAGGCCCGAACTCGTGGCGGATCTCCTCGATCACGGTGACGATTTTTCTGAGCTCGATCGGGCTGGTCATGCGGGCCGGTCCTCGGACGATGTGGGCATCAGGTGCCCGATGGCGGAACTCTGGGTTGAAGCAAACGCTTGTTCGTGATCCTCCGGCCGAGACCCGGCCGCGCCGGTGTGAGGACCGGAGGACCCATCGGGCAGCGAGCACGTCTCGCCCACCCCCAATTCGTCATTCTCGGGCGGCGTCCACGCCGACCCGAGAATCCACCGTTCCGCGCGTGCTGCCCGATGGATTCTCCGGTTGACGCGCTGCGTCGCCGGAGAATGACGCGATAAGAGAAGCGGTGCCCGTGCTTCAACGGCTCGCTCCTCGACCACGCGCGTCTCGCCTTGCAGCGCAAGGTAGGCCGAGTGGATCAGGCCGCGGGCCCGCATTTCCGCGGCCACCAGAGCGCCTTCATCGAGCGCGGCGGCGATGAGAGCCGGCGGCAAGGCACCGACGGCGGTCGTGACGAGGCGCGGCCCAAGGTCGGTATCATCGCGCACGTGATTCGCCGGGCGCCGCGCGATCACCGGATGGTCAACGTTCACCGCGTTGGCGATGAGGGTCGCGGCGGCATCGGCGGCAGCCGCGCTCGCGGCCAGCACGGTCACCGCGTCCGCAATGCCGAACGAGAACGAGCGCCCGCGCCAGCCCGAGGTCGCGAGCCCGCGCACGGTCATCGATGCGTCGATCGTCACGCGTGCGTCCAGGCCCAGACAATCCGGGTCGCTGACCACGCCCGCGCTCAGGCGCTCGCCGGCCGCGAGGTACAGCGCGATGTCACCGCCATTGTTGACATAGGCGCGCGCCAGCCGCCGGCCCTCAACCATCGCCGCCAGCACCTCATCGGCGACGGCACCGGCGACCGCCGCCATCGGCGTGATGAACACGCCGCGATGCGGCCACACGGCATCGATCATGCGCCTCGCGATCGACCCGCGTGCGCGCGGCCTCGGCGCCGCGATGGCGGTGCGGAGCAAGCCAAGCTCGTCGACCAGCGGCTGAAGCACGGTCATGAACCGCGTCGCGGCCTGCTCATAGGCCAAGCGCACCTCATGCGCCTCACCGAAGGCCTCAGCGATGATGTCGATCGGCCCGTGATGGAGGTGAAGGCGCCGCCGGTCGGGCAGCAGCGCCGCCTGGGCTTCGCCTGTCATGAGCGCGACACCGAGACCGGCCACGGGTTGGCGTCATCGAGCGCGGTCGACTTGATACGCGCCTCGGCCAACACCTTCCTCAGCGGCACGATGTGGCCGACATGGCCGCCGAGCGCCTCATAGTCCGCGCGCGGCAGGGTGAACTCGATCGGCGCCACGATGGCGGGCGTCGGCACATAGCCGAAGGCGCCGGCCGGCAGGCGCGTGACATCGACCATGAACGTGATCCCGCCGCCGGGCCAGAGATAGACCGGCGCGCCGCCCGCGGTGACGCGGCTGATCGCCCGCCTGACCGCGCGGGTGAGCCTGACCGGGTTCTCGGTGACACCCGCGCGCAATGAGCCGCCCGCGCCCGCCATGAACAGCACCGAGCAGAGCGCGGGCTCGCAGTTTTCCGCAACGCGCTCGACCGAAGCGCGCACCGAAGGCGGCATGTCGGCGCGCACCGGCCGCCTCGCTTCATCGAGCACGAACCACTCGGCGTCCTCGCCGGTGGTCGAGACCATGAGGAGCCTCAAGCCCGGCCACGCCACCTTGGGATCGATCTTCTCGATAATATCGAGCGGGTTCGTGATGTTGGTGCCGCCCCAGCCCATGCCGGGCTCGGCCACCTTGAAATAGCGGCCCGGCGTCGATTTGCGCCCGCGCACGCGAATACCCGTCGCCGGCACGTCGAGGAAGCGCCCGGCCTGATGCTCCGACATGACGCCGGTGATGTGATCGTCCACCACGATCACCTCGTCGGCGAGGCTCTGCCACTGCTTGGCGAACATGCCCATGGCGGCCGAGCCGCAGCCGACCCGCATGCGCTCCTCCGCCTTGTCATCGATGATCGGCGCCCGGCCCGCCTGCACCACCACGCGCGCGCCGCCCTCGACGCTCAACGTCACCGGCTTCGCGCTGCAAAGGTCAAGGAGGGCCTGGCAGGTGACCGTGCCCTCGCGCTTGGAACCGCCAGTCAAGTGCCGCACGCCGCCGATCGAGAGCATCTGCGAGCCATATTCGGCGGTCGTGACATGGCCGATCGGCTCGCCCTCGCACAGCACGTTCGCCTGCTCCGGCCCGAGATAGCGATCGGTGTCGATTTTCACCTTCACGCCGCAATAGCTGAAGATGCCCTCGGTGACGACGGTCACCATGTCCACACCCTCGGCCTCACTCGACACGATGAAGGGCGCGGGCTTGTAGTCGGGATAGGTCGTGCCGGCGCCGATGCCTGTGACGAACTGCGCCTCGGGCCTGACCACGTCGCCGTCCCACTTCGCCGCGTCCTTCAGGAACGGCACGAGCGTGGCCGAGCGCGTCGCGATCAACAACGGGTCGAGCCGCACCAGCGCACCATTCTGGTTGGCATAGCGATCGCACGCGCCGGTCTGCCCCTCCCTGATGCGACAAAGCACGGGACAGGCATCGCAGCGCACGATGCCGGCGGGCGGGGACGCAAGATCGTCGAGGGCGTCGCTCATGGCTTGGTCTCCAGGGCGCGGAGGGCAGCGCGCAGGCGATGCGGCAACACGGGCACGCGCGTCATTCGCGCGCCGGTCGCGTGGCGGATGGCGGAGAGTATCGCGGGCGCGGTCGGCACCAGCGCGGGCTCGCCCACACCCTTGGCGCCGAACGGCCCGAGCGGCTCGGGCGCTTCGATCAGCATCACCTCGATCACCGGCATGTCGCCGAATGTCGGGATCAGATAGTCGTGCAGATTGTCGGTGCGGCCGGCGATGTATTCCTCCATCAGCGCGAGGCCGAGCCCCTGCGCGATGCCGCCGGTGATCTGGCCCTCCGCGAGTGTTGGGTTGATGGCGAGGCCGACATCATGCGCCGCCGCCATGCGCTTCACCTTCACCGTGCCAAGCGCGATGTCGACCTCGACGAGCGCGATCTGCGCCGCGAACGCATAGGTCGCGTAAGGGTTGCCCTGGCCGTTCGCATCGAGCGGGGTCACTGGCGGGTCGAAGCGCGCCTCGGCGAACGCGACGACACCGCCTTGTGCCGGCAAATCAGCCAACGCCACGCGATGAATCTGCGCACCGTCGCGAATGACGAGTGTCGCACCATCGAGCGCGAGGGTCGCACTCGGCGCGGCATTGGCGAGGCGGAGCAGCTCGGTACGCAGTTTCGCCGCCGCATCGTGCGCCGCGCGGCCCGACACGAAGGTCTGGCGCGAGGCCGAGGTCTTGCCGGCGTCGGCGGTAAGGTCCGTATCGCCGATCACGAGATCGAATACGTCGAGCGTGAGACCGAGCGCGTCGGCCGCGATCTGCGCGAGCACGGTGGTCGAGCCCTGGCCGATATCGACCGCGCCATTCTCGAAGCGCACGCGACCGGCGCGCGTAAGCGCGAGACGCATGGTCGAGGGGTTGGGCATGCCGGTATTGCCGATGCCGTACCAGCCGCAGCCAATGCCGACGCCGAGCCGCGTCGCGGACGGCCGTGCATTGTGGCGCGCGCACGTATCGAGCGCGGCGCGCCAGCGCGGCTCGAGTGCTTCAAGGCAGGGCACGAGGCCCGCACTCGCGTCGAGGCGCTGACCGGTCGCAGTGAGGTCGCCCGCACGGAGCGCATTCCGCTTGCGAAACTCCAGGCGATCCATCTTGAGCGCGAGCGCGAGATCATCCATCAGCGTCTCGCCCGCGATCGCGGCCTGCGGCACACCGAATCCGCGGAACGCGCCACCGTTCGGCCCATTCGTCAGCACGGCGCGCCCGCGCGTCGCGACCGCGTCCATCCGATACGGCCCGCTCGCATGCACCGGCACGCGGGTCGCGACCGTCGGCCCCCAGCTCGCATAGGGGCCGGTGTTGAAATCCGCGTTCATTTCGGCCGCGTGCAGACTTCCCGCCTCATCGCAGGCGAGCCGCGCCTCAATGCGCGCGGGATGCCGCTTGGTGGTCGAGACCATGCTCTCGGGCCGCGAATAGACACAGGCGACCGGGCGACCGGTGAGCCAGGCGCCGAGCGCGATCAAGGGCTGCACGGAGAGATCGAGCTTGCCGCCGAAGCCGCCGCCGCACGCGCTCGGCACCACGCGCACGGCCCCGGGCGCGAGCGCCATGACATGGGCGATCTCATCGCGATCCATATAGGGCGTCTGTGTCGTGGCGTGGACCTCGAGGCGCTCGCCGATCCTGCGCGCCCAGCCGGCCTCGGGCTCGACATAGGCGTGCTCGACATGGGCGGTCTCGAATTTGCCGCTCGCGACATAAGCGGCGCGCGCGATCTCGCCTGCCGCATCGCCGCGCCTCACCTGACCTTCGACCAGGATATTGCCGTGCTTGCCCTTCTGGATCTCGGGCGCGCCGTGCGCGAGCGCGTCATCGAGCGTGGTGAGCGCCGGCAGCGGCTCATAGCGGATCGGCACGTCCGCTTCGCATAGCCCTTCGAGCGCGGCACGCTCGCCGATCAGCGCCAGCACCGCCTCGCCCCGGAAGCGCACCATGCCATCAGCCAGCACCGGCTGGTCCTTGATGTCCGGATAGATGCCGAAGCCATTGCGCGGCACGTCGCGCGCCGTAAGCGCGCGCACCAGGCCGGGGCGCTTCAGAAGGCCCGCGAGATCGCCGATGGTGATTCGCGCATGCGCGTGCGGCGAGCGAAACACGCGGAGCCACAGCGCATCCGCCGGAATGCCATCCGCGCCATAGCGCTCGCTTCCATCGAGCTTCGACGCCCCGTCGAGCCGCGCGATCCGATGGCCAACGACTCGGTCGCTCGATGCTGGAATCACAGATGGTGAGTCGGGGCGCGCGGCCTCGGCGATTGCCGCGACGATCGGCTCATAGCCGGTGCAGCGGCAGAGCACGCCGCCGAGCGCGTCGCGGATCGCGCCATCATCGGGCGCTGGATCACGTGCCAGGAGCGCGGCCGCCGCCATCAGCATGCCCGGCGTGCAGATGCCGCACTGCGCTGCGCCCTCGGCATGGAACGAGGCGCGAAGCCCGTCGAAGCGGCGATCGCGCGCGAGGCCTTCGATCGTTGTGACACGCTTTCCCTCGACCTGCCCGAGCGCCACCATGCACGCACACACCGGCGCCCCATCGAGCAGCACGGTGCAGGCGCCGCAATCGCCCGCCGCGCAGCCGACCTTGGTGCCGGTGAGGCCGAGCTGATCGCGCAGCACGTCGCTCAGCCGGGCGATCCGCGCGCCATGCGCCTCGACCGCGCGCTCATTGACGCTGAAGCGCACGGCCGTTGTCGCGGCCTTCGGCATGGCGCGGCTCATGCGCTCGCCCCGAGCACGACGAGGCCGCGGCGAATCAGGGTCAATGCCGCCTCGCGCCGATAGTCCGCGCTTGCGCGAATATCATCGATCGGCGCGAGCGGAGCCAGATGCGCCTCGGTCACAATTTCAGCGAGCGAAGCATCGAGCCGGCGGCCATGAAGCGCTGCTTCGAGCGCGGGCAAACGCTGCGCGACCGCCGAGCAGGCGCCGACCGCGACGCCGGCGCGCGTGATCTCCCCCCGAGCGTTCAACTCGAGCGCGAACGCGACCATGACGATCGAGATGACCAGATAGCGTCGCGCGCCGAGCTTCGAGAACAGGCTCACGCAGCGCTCGGCGCTCGGCGCGGGCACCAGGATCGCCGTGACCAGCTCGCTCTCGCGTAGCGCGGTCGCGCGCGCGCCGGTGATGAAGTCGGCGAGTTTTACAACGCGCACGCCATCGCGCGCGCTGAGCTCGATCCCGGCATCGAGCGCCAGGAGGCACGGCACGCCATCGGCCGCCGGCGCAGCGTTGCACAGATTGCCCGCGATCGTGCCGGCGTTCTGGATCTGCACGCCGCCGATCTCGCGCGCCGCCTGTCTGAGGCCATCGAACAGCGGCGGCAAGGGTGCCGCGATCAGCTCGCTCCAGGTCGTGGTCGCGCCGATGCGCCAGTGCGCGCCGCGCCGCTCGATGCCCTTGAGCGCCGCGATCGCTGTAAGATCAAGCGCCGGACGCTCGATCGGCCACTCGACATGCGCCGGATAGATGTCCGTCCCGCCGGCGAGCACGAGCCAGGGCTGTGCCGCGAGCGCTGCCAGCGCCTCATCGAGCGCGAGAGGCCGGAGATAATCGGCCATGGCGGTTCCATCTCGTTCGTAGGCAAACGATTCTTGGGTCGGGCCTGCGGCGTGTCAAGCGCGCTCGGGCAACAATTCCGCCCTCCTCCCGGCCGCATTCTCAATTGTCATCCCGGCCGCGAAGCGCGCCGGGATCCTTGGTGCCGCGAACGCCGGCATGGGCGGCCCTGGCTCCCGGATCGCAAGCCTCGCTGGCCGAACACCGTGGTGTTCGGGCTCGGCTAACGTCCGGGATGACGGACAAGTCTGCGGCTGAGAGGACAGGCGGAGATGAATCAACTGAGTCTCCGCAGCAGCGCGAGAAAGGCCCTGCGCTCACCCGGGCTCAGCGGCGCCAGAATGGCCTCGCTGACCCGAACGCCGTTCGGCGTGATCCTGTCCACCAGCGCGCGACCCTTCGGCGTCAGGCTGAGCACGGTGCGGCGCCCATCACTTGCATCGGGCGCGCGCACGATCAGCCCGCGCGCCGCGAGCCGGCGAATGACGCCGAGGATGGTCGCGCGGTCCATCGCGGTCAGCCGCCCGAGATGATTCTGTGACAGCCTGCCCTCGTCCCGCAGCTTCACTAGTGCGGCAAACTGCGTCGGCGTCAGATCGGCCGCGCCGATGTGCTCAAGAAACAGCGCGGTCGCCCGCTGATGCGCGCGCCGCAGCAGGTGACCGACCTGCTCCTCCACGCGATAGTCCGCAGCGCTGGGAGGCCGCCCGCGTCGCTTATCGTCGGCTCGTCCTTTTCCCTGCCCACGCGCCATTCGCGCTCCATGTGAATGATGCTGACACGCGCTCATCCCGTAGTGCGGCATCATCGTTTCATCGTCTCCCCTTCTTGTCGACCATCAGATGTGAAGCGTGCGCGCTTCTGTTCGATCGGTTACGCTTGAGGCTCTCCGCACGAGGTGTCCCGCGATGGCGGATACGGCCCGGAGCGATGGCAAAGGCGAGCGGCTCGAAGACGTCACCGGTCGAACGCCGTGGGACGTGCTCGCCATCCTCGTCGGCAAGCTGGGCGTGCCGCTGCTCGTGTTGTTTGCGCTTGGCGCCGCCGTATATTTTTCCTGCAGCAGCAGAATGACGCACAGCGCGCCATCGACAACGCACGCCTCGAAGCAACCAAGAAGGCAGAGGCCGAGCTCGAGGCGGCGCGCGACAAGCTGATCACGACCTACAACAGCCTCGGCAGCTTGAGCGAGCAGCAGATCGAGAACATCAAGAAGGTGCTCGAGGTCAACAAGCAGGTGACGCTCGACATCGAGGAACAGCGCGGTAAGCTGAGCCTGCTTGAAAAAGAGATCGCCAACCGCGAAGGCGAGCTCGCCGCCGCTCGTGTCGAAAATGCCAAGCTCAATGACGAGCAGGCCAAGGCGAAGGCGGAGCTTGAGGCGGCGCGGGTCGAGCTCGCGGCGCGTCAGGTCGATGTCGAGAAGCGCGCCAAGGAGACCGAGCGCCTGTCGTCGGAGCTGGCCGCGAAGCAGCGCGCGATCGACACCCAGCAGGCGCAGATCGATCAGCAGCTTGCCAAGATCGGCAAGCTCAAGAGCGACGTCTCCCTGCTGGCGAACGACGTCTACGGCTCGGCCAAGAGCGAGCAGACCGCCGCGATCGCGCGCCGCGTGGTCGAGGAAACCCCGTCCGACATCTTGATGGCGGCCGCCGAGGCGCCCTCGGCGGACACGGTGGAGCGGCTCGACAGCCTGATCGGCGTGCCGGTCTCGACCTTCGAGACGGGCCTGCGCGATGGCAAGCACGGCTACAGCACCTGGCTCCGCGTGACGACACCCGGCGAGAAACGCCAAGCTTATGTCGGCGTCGGCACGCCCGATGCGCGGAATGCCAAGCTCAGCCGCGCGATCATGCTCGAGACCGACGGCGAATTGATTTCCTCGATCGATCCGCCGATCGGCGACGTGATCCTGCTGCGCCTCAACAACCCGGAGCAATGGTTCGGCCGAACCGACTATCTCGTCGGTCGCTTCGAGCCCGCGCGCAATTACGAGGTGATCAAGGAGTTCCCGGCCAATGAGGACACCGTCTGGTCGTTCGCTTCGCTGATCCCACGCGATTCGCCCGGCGCAGAGGTGGCGGTCGCACACGGCGACCCCTCACCCGATCTGATCGTGCTCGATGCCATCGCACTCAAGCGTGACTATGGCGAGATTGCTGCCGGGCTTGCGTCGACGCCGAGCTATGGCCTTGCCATCGCGATGGCGGAGCGCGCGGCCGCGTTCAACCCGGCGCAGCTTGATCTGCGCGAGGTCGAAGCGGCCTTTCCGGACGTCGCCCAGGCGCTGCGGCGGATGGTCGCGGCCGGCGTCGCGCGCAACATGGAGGAGCTTGGCAGCTTCGTCGCCCCGCTGCTCCGGCCCGAGGACGTCGGGCGCCTCGTTGCAATCGTGCTCCGTTCGCGAGTTGAGCTCTATGGCGCAATCGACGTAACCGACTTGGTGCGGGCCGAGAGCGCGCGCGCCGCCAGCAGCGTCATCCAGGCGCCCGTCTATAGCCGGTCCGACAAAGCCGGCCCACCGCCCGCGCCCGAGGAGGCCGAGGCGCGGCGCTATGTCGAGGTCTCGGTCCGGTATGCCACCGACGAAACGCTGCAGTCGCGCCCCGGCGAAGCGGTGCTTCGCCTCGAGGTTGAACCGGGCGCTTCTGGCTGGCGGCTGAGCGCGATCAGGGGCGCGGATTCACGAGCGGCGCAGACCGCCTACTGAACGAGCCTCCTGTCAGCGCACGCTTGGCTTTGACATCCCCCGCGCGTAACGCCTAAATCAGGCCCGCCCGTCGACGGGCATGATCGAGCGCGGAAGGAGCAAGGCGGCGATGGCGCGGCACAGAATAGCGGTGATCCCGGGCGACGGGATCGGCAAGGAAGTGGTGCCCGAGGCGATCCGGGTGCTGGACAAGGTGGCGGCGCGTCACGGGTTTGGCTTCGACTGGCAGAATTTCGACTGGTCTTGCGAGACCTACGCCAAGACCGGGCGCATGATGCCCGAGAACGGCGTCGAGATCCTGAAAGGCTTCGATGCGATCTTCCTCGGCGCGGTCGGCTTCCCCGGCGTGCCCGACCACATCTCGCTCTGGGGCCTCCTGATCCCGCTGCGTCGCGCCTTCCGCCAATATGCCAATGTGCGCCCGATCCGCCTGATGAAGGGCGTGACCACGCCGCTCGCCAATCGCAAGGCGGGCGACATCGACCTCGTGATCGTGCGCGAGAACAATGAGGGCGAATATTCCGAGATGGGTGGGCGCATCTATCGCGGCACCGAGGAGGAATGCGCGATCCAGGAGAGCGTGTTCACCAGGAAGGGTGTCGACCGCATCCTGCGCCATGCCTTCGAGCTCGCGCGCAAGCGGCGCAAGCACGTCACCTCGGCGACGAAGTCCAACGGCATCATCCACACCATGCCCTATTGGGACGAGCGCTTCGCCGCGATCAAGGCCGAGTACCCTGAAATCAAGACCGACCAGTACCACATCGACATCCTGAGCGCGCATTTCGTGGCGCATCCGGACTGGTTCGACGTCGTGGTCGGCAGCAATCTGTTCGGCGACATTCTCTCCGACCTCGGCGCCGCGGTGGTGGGCGGCATGGGCCTCGCGCCCGCGGCCAACATCAACCCCGAGAAGCAGTTCCCCTCGATGTTCGAGCCGGTGCATGGCTCGGCGCCCGACATCGCGGGCAAGCTCATCGCCAACCCGATCGCGCAGATCTGGACCGGCGCGATGATGCTCGATCATCTCGGCCATGAGAAAGCCGCGCGCGAGATCGAGGCCGCGATCGAGCGTGTGCTCGGCGAGAACCGCTGCCGCACCAAGGATCTCGGCGGCAATGCCGGCACCGTGGAAATGGGCAAGGCGATTGCCGCCGCACTTTGATGAAACCACGCCGCCAACCCGCGGCGCAGCCAGGGAGACCGACATGGCCTATCGTCTGACCGTCACCTATCCGAACACGGCCGATGGCCGCTTCGACTTCAACTATTACCGCGACAAGCACATGCCGATGGTGCGTGCCCGCCTCGGCGCCAACGTCACCCGTACCGAGATCGGCAAGGGCATGACCGCGGGCGATGGCGGCAAGGCTGGTTTCGTGTGTGTCGGCCAGGTCTGGTTCAATTCGATGAGCGAGCTCCAGGCCGCCATGAAGCAGCATGGCGCCGAGATCATGGGCGACATCCCGAACTACACCAACATCAAGCCGAATGTGCAGTTCGAGGAGGTGGTGAGTTAGACCTTAAATTCGACTGACCCCTCACCCTCCCATCGCGCCGTGATGGGCCCCTCCCTCTCCCTCAAGGGGAGAGGGCGAAATGGGGTGCCCCGCCTTCAGATGCGGCGAAGTGTTTTCTGTTTCCTCCCCCTTTGTGGTGGAGGGGTCAGGGTGGGGGCGTAGGCCGGAACGCGAAACCAAGTGCCAGCAGGCAGAACAGCGATGACCCTCAAGGACATGACGCGCCGCAGCCACTGGCTCGGCGAGGCGCTCAGAAGCGATGACGACCACGCACCGCCGCTCGCGGGCGATGCCAAGCACGACGTCTGCATCGTCGGCGGCGGCTTCACGGGGATGTGGACGGCACTGCGCTTGAAGGAGGCCGACCCCTCGCTCGATGTCGCGATCATCGAGAAGGATTTCTGCGGCGCCGGCGCGAGCGGGCGCAATGGCGGCTTCGTACTCTCGTTCTGGGCCAAGTTTCTGTCGCTGAAGAAGATCTGCGGCGAGGAAGAGTCGGTGCGCGTGGCCAAGGCCTCGGCCGACAATGTGGCCGAGATCGGCCAGTTCTGCGCGGCTCACAACATCGACAGCCATTTCCGCTATGACGGCTGGCTCTGGGCCGCGACCAGCGCCGCCCAGCTCGGCGCGTGGCAGGGCACCATGGATGCGGCCGAGAAGTGGCAGCTTCACCCGTTCGAGGAATGGACGCCCGATCAGGTGAAAAAGCGCTCGGGCTCGGATCGTCATATCGCGGGCGTGTTCGAGCCGACCGCCGCGACCGTGCAGCCCGCGCTGCTCGCGCGCGGCCTCAGGCGCGTGGTGCTGTCGAAGGGCGTGCGCATTTATGAAGAGACGCCGCTCGCCTCGCTCGATACTGGCAGGCCACCCAAGGTGGTGACGCCGCGCGGCACGATCACGGCCAAGAAGGTCGTGCTCGCGATGAATGCCTGGGGCATTCGCTTCGCGGAATTGCGCAAGGGCATCGTCGTCGTGTCGAGCGATATCGTCGCGACCGCGCCCGCGCCCGCCAAGCTGAAGGAGATCGGCTACAGCGACGGCATGTGCATCTCGGATGGGCGCACGCTCGTGCACTACCTGCGCACCACCAAGGACGGCCGCATCGCCTTCGGCAAGGGCGGCATGAACGGCAATCTGCCGTTCGGCGGCAATGTCGGCGAGATGTTCGACGGGCCCTCGAGCCTGAAGGCCGGCGTCGAAGAATGGTTCCGCTGGACCTATCCGAAGCTCGCCGACGTCAAGATCGAGGCGAGCTGGACCGGGCCGATCGATCGATCGAAGACCGGCTTGCCCCATTTCCATCATCTGCCGGGCTCGCCCGACATCGTCTACGGCATCGGCTATTCCGGCAATGGCGTGGGCCCGACGGCGATGGGCGGGCGCATCCTCGCGTCCCTGGTTCTGGAGAAGAAGGACCAGTGGTCGAATTGCGGCCTGGTCCGGCCGCTGACGCGCGACTTTCCGCCCGAGCCGATCCGCTATGTCGGCGGCAAGATCGTGCAAAAGGCGGTGGCCGCGAAGGACCGCGCGGAGGACGCGGGCCGCGAGGCCGGCCCGGTAATCTCCTACCTCGCGAGCTTCGCGCCTGCCGGCCTCTCGCCCTTCAAGGGCCAGAAGGCAGGGCTCGAGGAGAAGCACTGAGGGGTGCACACTTTTTCTTACGTCATCCTGGCGCACGCTCAATTGTCATCCCGGCCGCGTCTGTGCCCATCGGCGGCGGTCCGAACCCGCGTGACGCTCGGTGGTCTGAGTGCCGCCGATGGCAAAGAGGCGAGCCGGGATCCATCGCGCCGCAGACACCAGCCTGTGTGGCCCTGGTTCCCGGGTCGCAAGCGTCGCAACCGGGCGCCTTCGGCGCGCGGGCTCCGCTAACGCCCGGGATGACGATCTGGTAGCGGCGACACCG
>Ga0194131_10006982_pt1 | contig 15401 bp, 19 predicted proteins | sample TA2KigO120mmetaG_FD_148631 | JGI IMG/M metagenome (GOLD analysis project Ga0194131, IMG submission 148631) | Freshwater microbial communities from Lake Tanganyika, Tanzania - TA2015053 Kigoma Offshore 120m | ecosystem: Environmental > Aquatic > Freshwater > Lake | place: Tanzania: Lake... | reverse complement strand
GAGCCGCAGTGCCGCTGATCGAGGTCAAGTTTCGTGTGCCCGGCGCGACCGGGGAGCGCATTCGCGCCTGGGCCCGCGCCCGCCTGCAGGCGGACCCCCACGGCGAGGGATCGTTCGGCGACCAGTACCGGACGACGACGCTCTATTTCGACACGGCCGCGTTCGACGTGTTCCACCGCCGCAACTCGTACGGGCGCAGCAAGTACCGGATACGCCGCTACGACGGCCAGCCGACCGTGTTCCTCGAGCGGAAGATGCGGCAGGAGGGCCGGCTCGCCAAGCGCCGCCTGCAGGTGCCGCTGGCCGACATCGCACAGGGGGACACCTGGTTCGCGCGGCGGCTCCAGCTGCGCGGTCTCCACCCTGTCTGCCAGATCTCGTACAACCGCCTCGCCCGTGTCGGGAGCACGCCGCACGGTCCCCTCAGGCTGACCGTCGATGACGCAATGCAGGCGCTGCCGCTGGCGCGCCTCGAGTTCGTCCGCGCCAGCGGGACGCCGCTCGTCGCCGGCGACATGCTGGTGGAGCTGAAGTTCGCGGGCCCCCCGCCGGCGCTGTACACCCAGCTCATCGACGCCTTCGGCCTCACGCCGGCCCGCGTCTCGAAATACCGGCTGGCAGTTGACGCCCTCGGTCTCATCAGCGACCATGTTGCCGACGTCCATGAGGCTGCGTGTCCTCTGTCTCGCCGCCCTCGCGATGCTGGTGCAGACGGGCTCGATCTCCGGCCAGGGGTTTGGCTTCGGCGGGACCCGGCAGGAAATCAAGCTCGTCGAACGGTTCGATCAGAACGGCGACAAGCGCCTTGACGCGGCCGAGCGCCGCGCGGCCCGCGACTCGCTGCGCGGCGGCGTGCGGCTCGTCCGCAGCGGCGGGGTCGCGTCGGTAGCACCCGGCGTCCGCATGACGCCGGCGGACGTGAAGCCGCTGCCCAAGTCGGTGCCGCTCTACGACCCCGCCACGATCCGCACCATCTTCCTGCAGTTCGACAACGCCGACTGGGAGCAGGAGCTCACCGCCTTCTACAACACCGACGTCGAGGTGCCGGCCACGATGGTCGTGGACGGCAAGACGCTGCGCGAGGTCGGCGTGCACTTCCGCGGCAACTCGTCGTTCCGCATGGTGCCGGCCGGCTACAAGCACTCGTTGAACCTCACGCTCGACTTCGTGCACGACAAGCAGGACGTGGACGGCTACAACAGCTTCAACCTCCTCAACGCGAACAACGACCCGACGTTCCTCCGCACCACGCTCTACGGGGAGATCGCGCGCCGCTACATCCCCATCGCGAAGGTCACCTACGTGCGCGTGGTGATCAACGGCGAGAGCTGGGGCCTCTACGTCAGCTCGCAGCAGGTGGACAAGGACTTCCTCGAGGACAACTTCAAGACGCGCGACGGCGCCCGGTGGCGCGTGCCCGGCTCCCCGCGCGGCCGCGCCGGCCTCGAATACCTCGGCGACACCCCCGGCGCCTACCGCAGCCTCTACGAGATCAAGAGCGACGACGACCCGAAGGCGTGGGCGGACCTGATTCAGCTGTGCAAGGTGCTGAGCGAGACGCCTCCCGACAGGCTCGAGGCGGCGCTGGCGCCCATCCTCGACGTCGACGGCGTCCTGAAGTTCCTCGCGCTCGACAACGCGCTCGTCAACAGCGACGGCTACTGGACGCGCGCGAGCGACTACAACCTCTATCAGGACCCGAAGGGCCGGTTCCACGTGATCCCGCACGACTTCAACGAGGCGATGAGCGGCGAAGGCGGCCGCGCGTTCGGGCCGGGCCGCGGCGGTCCCGACCTCGATCCGCTCGTCGGCGTGACGGACCCGACCAAGCCGCTGCGCTCGAAGCTGCTCGCCGTGCCCGCGCTGCGCGCCCGCTATCTCGCCTACGTGCGCGACATCGCCGAGACGTGGCTCGACTGGAAAACGCTCGGGCCGATCGCGCACAAGTACCACGCGCTCATCGCGCCCGACGTGAAGATCGACACGCGCAAGCTGTACAGCTTCGAGGAATTCCAGGCGGGCGTGGAAGGCGCCAGCGGCATCAAGGGCTTCGTCGATCGCCGCCGCGCGTATCTCCTCAGCTACACGGAAAAATGAAGCGGTGGCGCCGGTGGCATTCCGACGACTGGACGGCCGTCGTCGTGAAGACCCCTGACAATGAGTGGCTGTACAACGCGTGGCAGGGGCCGACCGACGACACCATGAAGCCGGCGGGCGGCCTGGCCGATGCCCAGCATCGCGCCGAAGACATCGTGCGCGGCAGCGGGCACCGCTGCACGGCACGGTGCAGCTTCTGGGTGCCCGAGGAGCCTGAAGAATAACTTCCAACTCCCAAGATCCAACTCCCAAGAAAGCCAGTTTGGAAGTTGGAGGTTGGACGTTACGGCGTCTTGTTATAAAGCGCCGTGCTGCTGAACGCGTTGCCCGCGGTGTCGGTCCCCTTCCGCTTGATCGTCAGCTGCTTGCCGTCGGCCGACACGGACCACGTGGCGGTCTCGGCCACCTCGCCAAACAGCTTGGCCGTCCGCTCCACGGTGCTGGCGTTGACCCGCTTGAACGACACCAGCGTCTGCGCGGCGCTCGTCGGGTAGTCGGCGCCGTCGAACTTCGCCGTGTAGGTCGTCGCGTTCGCCACTTCTCCCCGCCACGTCTGCGTCCGGAACGTGAACTCTCCGGCGTTGGCGGTGGGGGCGATGGTCATGACCTGCTTCTGCGGCGCCGTGTCGATCGGCGTGTACTCGGACTTGAACCGATCGAGCTCCCACGTGCCCGCGAACGGATTGGCCTGCGCGGCGGCCTGCCCTGTCGAGAAAAGGCCGACGACGAGCGCAATCAGACCGATCCGGCGTGCCTGCAGCTGCATATACATCCCTCCGTCCAGGAAAATTTGGCGGACATACTACCGCAGGTCCCGGTAAACGGCCTCGACGAACTGCGCCGGGGCCCACCCCGCCGCCGCGCCGTACAGGCCGTCGTAGTCGAGCGTCGGGCGCGCGGCCTGGACCTGCGGCAGCGTCATCCCCTTCTTCTTCATGTCCTGGATGCGGTCCCGGATGATCGTGACCATGTCGCGGTACTCGACGAGGTCCGCCTCGTCCGAGATGCGGCCGTGACCGGGGACGATCATCGTGCCCCCCTCCGTCTTCTCGCCGCCGACGACGAGCTCGAGGAGGAAGTTGAGGCCGTCGAGCACGCCCTGAATGCTGCCGCCGCGCTGGGCGTCGATGACCGGGTAGCTGGTCGTCACGTAGACGTCGCCCGCGGCCACCACGTCCGAGCGCCGGAAGTAGACGAAGCTGTCGCCGTCGGTGTGCGCCGACGGCTGGTGGAAGATCTGCACCGCCTCCCCGTTGTAGAAGAACTCCTTGCGCCTGGCGGAGAAGGTCGCCGTCGGCCACAGGCCGATCGGTCTCAGCATCGCCGTCGGCGTCCCCGGCAGGCTCATCCGGTTCAGCACCAGCTCGTGGGCGACGATCTCCGCCCGCGCGCCCTGGCCGGTGCCGACGGTGGCGACGCCGCGCCCCGGGGCCACCGAGATCCCGGCGGCGGCGAGCCGCTCGTTGCCGCCGATGTGGTCGTCGTGGCCGTGCGTGTTGATGACGAAGCGGATCGGCTTCAGCGTCAGCGTGCGGACGGTCGTGAGCACGGCATCGGCGTGGGGTGCGAGCCCCGAGTCCACGACGATGGCGCCGAGCTCGCCCGCCTGCACCGTGATGTTCGCGCCGGCGCCGTGCACGATGTGCACGTTGCCCTGCACCTTCATGGTCGTCACGCGCGCGCCGGCAGCGGCGGCAGCAGCGGGCGCGTTCTGCGCCGCGAGGCCACCGCCCGCGAACGCGGCCACCAACGCCGCCGGCGCGAGCGACAGGAGGACGCTCCGCCTCATCGCGTCCCTCCCTGCAGCCTGCGCATGTACTCGGGCATCGCCGTGTCGGCGCCGCCGCGCGTCGCCTCGAACGGCAGCTTGAAGCGCTGCGCGAACTCGCGGATGTACGGATTCTGTCCGGGCAGGTAATGCGGCACCCACGCGGGATCCCGCCCCGGCACCTCGTCGTCGGCCTGGCAGAACAGCCACGCCTGGTAGTCGGCCGGCTGGGTGTTCAGGTCCAGCAGGTGGTTCGTCGTCTTGACCATCGGCTCCGTGAGGAAGGCAGGGTCGTCGGTGATCGTCACGTGCGTCAGCACGTTGCCGTGGCGGTAGATGATTTCCGTGAGCTTCGTGTGTTCGCTCTGGGGCAGCCCGTTGCGGCGGTGCCAGCCGCGCTTGATGTGCGTGGTCTCCACCACCAGCGCGTTGCCGTTCCACCGGCCGGTCGAGAACCCCTGCCACGTGTGCGGCGCGTACTCCGGCGGATGCGGCCGGCCGTCCAGGTGGACGGTCCGTTCCTGCGCGTACGTGCTCAGGAAGATCTTGACGGCGGTCGTGGCCTGGGTGAGCGGGTCCTTCTCTTCCGAGATCCGCATCCGGATCGGGCCGCGGTTGATGTACGGCACCGCGTGGGCGCGGCACTGGTGCTCGGGCAGCGTCAGCCGCGAGGCGTCCCAGCTGTCGGCATACAGGCGGCCGGCCTCGTTGACCGGAAGACCAAGGTAGTCGCCCACTTCGGGACCGGGCGCCCGTTCGGGCTGGTCCTCGTGGAACAGCCCCACCCAGTCGCCATTGAGAAACGCCTGCGCCGACGCCGGCGCCGGAAACGCCAGGACACCCAGGATGAAACACGCCACGGCCACGCGATGAAGCTGGGACATGAGACCTCGCATTAGTGCTAATCTTTTGCGCGTCACGGACAGTAGCACGGGGTGGGATTGATGCATAACATGCATAACAGACAGGTCAGGATCAGCGCAGTGAATCGTGTAGCGATGCTGGTGGTGATGGTCGTCGCGGCCGTCGCGTGCGTCAGCACGGCGTCGTTTGCCCAGGACAAACCCTTCGAGCCCACCGTCGGGCAGCCAGGCAAGGACGTGGTCTGGGTGCCGACGCCGCCGGCGCTCGTCGACCGGATGATGGAGCTCGCCAAGGTCACGCCGCAGGACTACGTGATGGACCTCGGATCGGGCGACGGGCGCAACATCATCGCCGCCGCCAAGCGCGGCGCGACGGCCGTGGGCGTCGAATACAACCCGGAGATGGTGAAGCTGTCGCAGCGGCTGGCCGCCGAGGCCGGCGTCGGCGACAAGGCGCGCTTCGTCGAAGGCGACATGTTCGTGGCCGACATCTCCAAGGCGTCGGTGATGGCGCTGTTCCTGCTGCCGAGCAACATGCTGCAGCTGCGCGACAAGTTCCTGAACCTGCGCCCGGGCAGCCGCATCGTGTCCAACACGTTCGGCATCGAGGGCTGGACGCCGGACGAGACGTCCACCGTCGGCGGCGACTGCAGCGCGTGGTGCAACGCCCTCCTCTGGATCGTGCCCGCGAAGGTCGATGGCACGTGGCAGATGCCGCAGGGCGCGCTGACGCTGACGCAGGATTATCAGATGGTGTCGGGCACGCTCGGCTCGATGCCCATCGCCAACGGCAAGCTGCGCGGCGAGACGCTGACGTTCACGGCCGGCGGCGCCGAGTACACCGCGAAGGTGGCCGGCAACCGCATGGACGGGACGATGAAGAGCGGCGCCGCGTCCACGCCGTGGACCGCGACGAAGAATTGAGGCGGTAGGGGCGACGCATGCGTCGCCCGCCGATCTACGGGCGCGGCATGCCGCGCCCCTACTGCACGCCTAGCAGCGAGATATCGAAGACCAGGGTCGCGTTGGGCGGAATGGCGGGCGGAGAGCCCGCCGCTCCGTACGCGAGATCGGGTGGGATGATCAGCCGGCGCTGGCCGCCCACCCGCATACCGGGAACGCCCTGTTCCCATCCGCGAATCACCCGGTTCGCCCCAAGCACGAAACTGAACGGTGGCCCCCCCGCGTTGGTTTCGATCTGCCGGCCCTTGCTCTGCGGCTGAGCCGGATCGTACAGCCAGAGAGTGTAGGTCACGCTCGCCGTGCGTCCGGCAGTCGCTTCCGTGCCGGTCCCCACGACGAGGTCGGTCTGTGAGAACGGCGCGCCCGGCGTCGATGGCGCGGTGGGTGTGGACCCGCCGCCGCCGTTGCCGCCGCCGCAGGCCGCGGCCGCGAGCGCCGCGGCCGCAAGCGTCGCGAGCAGCGCCTTCTGAATGCGGCTAGCCCTGGGTCTGGTCTTCGTTGGCGCCGATGACATCCTGCGCGATCTTGACCTCATCCCGCGGTAAACCCCCTTCGTCGAGAGAGCCGGGCGCGTTCTCGTTGCCCTGGCCATCAGGCCCCCCCTCGATGGCGCCCTTGTGCAGATCCGAATCGCCGACGTGCAGGTCAACTTGCTCGCTGTGATGTCTCATGGCAGAGCTCCCCGTCTTCCCTGGCACACGCGATGCCGACCCAAGGAACGGCCTAGAGCCGTTCCGGGAGACATACTAGCCGAAGAGCGCGCGATTGTAGGCTGAGCAGTTTTTTGGCACCATTTGGCCGCCATGACACGCCTGCTTCTTACAGTCGCTCTCCTCCTGTGCGCGTCCGCGTCGTCGGCGCAGGAGTGGATGGACTACATGAACACGGAAGACCGCTTCACCGTGAACTTCCCCGGGCAGCCGAAGGTGGAGACGATCAACTGGCCGTCGGAGTACGGGGCGACGATGCCGGGGCGCGTCTACGCGGTGGCAGTGGGGCCGGCGCGTTACTCGGTCACCGTGATCGACTACACGCTGTCGCGCGAGCGGCACGCCGCGGTCGCAAAGAACCAGGCCAACACGCAGGTGATGTACGCGGACATCGACACGATGGCCTCGATCCAGTACGCGGCCACGAAGCTGTACCGCACCAGGCCCGGCGCGAAGGTGACCTACGACGCGTGGCACTACATCGACCTGGTCGAAGGCCATCAGCTCCAGGTCACCAACCCGGACGAATCGCGGACGTTTGTCGCCATCTACCTGCACGAGAACCGGCTGTACATCCTCGACGCGACGGTGCCGAAAGGCTCGCCGCAGCCCGGGCTGTTCCAGCAGTCGCTCAGTTTCCTCGACGAGAAGGGCCAGCGGGTGCGCTACAACGAGATCTATTCCAACCGCCTGCCCCCGCGGCCGGCGCGCGGCCGCGGACAGGGCGGCGGCCGTGGCAACAATCCATAGGAGCCTGCTCATGTCGCTGAAGTCGTTCATCCTCGCCGCGGCGCTCGCCGTGTTCGCCGCGCCGCTGGTCGCGCATCATTCGCACGGCAACTACAACATGACGGAGTTCACGACGCTCAAGGGCACCGTCAAGGAAATGCACTGGCTCACGCCGCACAGCTGGATCTATCTCGAGGTGAAGGACGAGAAAGGCCAGGCGGCGCTGTGGGCGCTCGAGGGCGCGAGCGTCGGCCAGCTGATGCAGCGCGGCTGGACGCGCGACAGCATCAAGCCGGGCGACTCGATATCGGTGCGGTGCCACCAGCTCATGGACAAGTCCACGGGTTGCCTGCTCGGCTACGTCACGACCGCCAGGGAGAACGACAAGCTCTTCGACTGAGCCTGCCGGCCTGAGGGGGCTCCTCGACTAATATGGCTCCCCGATGACCGCAGACCGTCCCGCCCCGCCCGCCGCCTGGCGCTGGGCGGTCCTCGTCGCCGCCAGCGTGGCGATGTTCGGCAACTACTACGCCTACGACGCGGTCGCGCCGGTCGCCGACCTGCTGCAGCGGTCGCTCGGCTTCAGCGACACCCAGATCGGGACGCTCAACGCGATCTACAGCCTGCCGAACGTGGTGATGGTGCTCATCGGCGGCATCATCATCGACCGCTTCGGCACGCGCACCTCCACGCTGGTCTTCACGCTCATCTGTCTGGTCGGCGCGATGGTGACCGCCGCGTCCGGCTCGTTCCCGGTGATGGCGGCGGGACGCCTGATCTTCGGCCTCGGCGCCGAATCGATGATCGTGGCGGTCACGGTCATCCTCGGCCAGTGGTTCGTCGGCAAGCAGCTCGGGTTCGCCTTCGGCCTGAACCTGAGCATCGCGCGCGCCGGCTCGTATGCGGCCGACATGTCGCCGACGTTCTTCTCGTCCGCGTACGAGTCGGGCTGGCAGACGCCGCTCTGGGTGGCGGCCGGCTTCATGCTCATCGGCGTCGTCGGCGCCGCGGTGTACTACGTGCTCGAAGGCGCCGCGGCGCGGCGGTTCGATCTGCGGCAGGCCGCGAAGACCGACCGCGTGGTCTGGCGCGACATCTGGCAGTTCGACCGCTCCTACTGGTACATCGTCGGCCTGTGCGTCACCTTCTACGCGGTCATCTTCCCCTTCCGCAGTACGTTCGCGATCCTCTACTTCCAGCACGCGCACAGCCTGTCGCTGCAGGATGCGGGCGCGATGAACGCCTGGGTGTTCTTCGCGGCCATCTTCGCGACACCCGCCTTCGGCTTCCTGGCCGACCGGGTCGGCCAGCGCGCGGCGCTGATGGCCGTCGGCACCCTGCTGCTGGCAGCGGTCTTTCCGATCCTGGCGCTCACCAGCGTGAACCTGTGGGTGTCAACGGTGCTCATCGGCACCGCGTTCTCGCTCGTGCCGGCGGTGCTGTGGCCCGCGGTGCCGTACGTGGTGCCGGCCGGGAAGCTCGGCACGGCCTACGGCCTGATGACGATGGTGCAGAACATCGCGATGATGCTGGTGAACGTCGGCGCGGGCGCGCTGAACGACCTCAGCGGCGCGAGCGACGTGAACCCGCAGGGCTACCAGCCGATGCTCTGGCTGTTCTTCGTGCTGAGCCTCTTCGGGTTCGTCTTCGCGGCGCTGCTGCGGAAGCGCGAGACGGGCCCGGCGGGCCACGGGGTCGAAACGATTACGGCGCGGACAGCGTAGAGACGAACGCCGGCGGCTTGCGCGCCTTCGTGAGCTGCTCGAGTGCGTAGGCGAAGCCGATCAGATCGCCTTCGCTGTTCGCGCGCCCCATGAACGTGAGGCCGAGCGGCAGGCCGCGGCTCTCGCCCACCGGCACCGTGATGCTCGGCGTGCCGGCGACCGCGGCCATCCCGTAGCCCGCGCCGACGAAGTGGTCGCCCAACACGTGGTCGGTCGGCCACGACGGCGACATGCTCGGCGCGACGATCGCGTCGAACTTCCCCTCATCCAGCGCCGCCAGCAGGCCCTCTTTGCCCGCGAGCCGGCGCGCGCGCTCTCGTGCCTTCAGGTACGCAGGATCTGTCAGCGGTCCTTTTGCCTGCGCGCGCTCGAACAGCTCCTGGCCGAAGAACGGCATCACGCGGTCCGCGTTCGCCTTGTTCCACGCGATGATCGCCTCGAGCGAGCGCTGCGGCGCGCCGCTGTCGGCGAGGTAGCGGTTCAACCCGTCCTTGAACTCGAAGAGCAGCACCTCGAGCTCGTCAGCGTCCCACTGGTTGTACGTGGCGACCTTGACGTCCACGATCTGCGCGCCTGCCATCTTCATCGCGGTGAGCGCCCGCTCCGCCGCCGCATCGACGTCGGGGTGATAGCCCATCGCCTGCCGCAAAACGCCGAAGCGCTTTCCGGTGAGCGCATCGGGCTCGAGGAACGTCGAGTAGTCGGTGTCGCGCTCGTCCATCCCGCCGAGCATCAGCGCGACGTCGGCGACCGTGCGGCCCATCGGCCCCGCCGTGTCCTGCGACGCGGAGATCGGGATGATGCCGGCACCGCTCACGAGGCCGACCGTCGGCTTGAGTCCCACCAGGCCGGCGACCGACGACGGGCAGATGATGCTGCCGTCGGTCTCCGTGCCCACGCCGATCGCGGCGAGGCTGGCGGCAACCGCGGTGCCGGTGCCGGAGCTCGAGCCGCAGGGATTGCGATCGAGCACGTAGGGGTTCTTCGTCTGCCCGCCGCGCGAGCTCCAGCCCGACGTGGACCGCGTGGAGCGGAAGTTCGCCCACTCGCTCAGGTTCGTCCTGCCGAGGATGACGGCGCCGCTCTCGCGCAGCCGCCGCACGAGCGGCGCATCGGCCTTCGGACGGTGATCGGCCAGCGCGAGCGACCCGGCGGAGTTCACCATGCCGGCGATGTCGATGTTGTCTTTAATCAACACCGGGATGCCGTGCAGCGGCCCGCGGGGCTTCCCGGCCTGCCGCTCCGCGTCGAGCGCCGCCGCATCCGCCGACGCACTGGGGTTCAGCTCGATGACCGAGTTCAGCGCCTGGCCGCCCTCGTCGATGGCGCGGATGCGCAGCAGGTACGCGTCGGTCAGCTCGCGCGACGTCAGTCGCCCGGCGGCCATCCGGTCGCGCGCCTCGGCGGCGCTCAGCTCCACGACATCGAGCGGCGGTGAGGACCGGGCCGGGGCGGGGGCGTCGGACGCGCATCCTCCAGCCAGCGCCGCCAGCAGCACGGTGAGCAACCTGGTTGGCATCGGCCCCGATCCTAGCAGCGGCCGTGGTATCCTGCGGCCCCCTTTTCCCTGAGGAATCCATGGTCCTGACCAAGTCCGAATTGATTGGCTCGCTGAAGCACGAAGTCCGCGTCCTGGTGCACCTTGCCGGCAAGATCGAGCCGCAGATGATCGACTACCGGCCGGCGCCGAAGCAGCGCAGCACGCTGGAGCTGCTGAAGTACATGAGCATCATGGGGCCGGGACTGGTGCGCGCGGCGAAAGCCGGCGGCTTCGACCCGGCGGCCTGGACCGCGGCGCAGCAGGAAGCCGACGCGCGGAGCTTCGAGCAGACGGTGGCCGCCATCGCGCGCCAGGGCGACGAGTACGGGGCGCTGCTCGGCGACTGGTCGGAAGCCGACCTCCGCGCGGAGATCGAGATGTTCGGCAACCGGATGTCGCGCGGAGCGTTTCTCGTGAGCATGGTGCTCGGCGGGCACGCGGCCTACCGCACGCAGCTCTTCCTGTACCTGAAGGCGTGCGGACGCGAGGAGCTGAGCACGAGCAACCTGTGGCGCGGCGCGGACGCGCCCGCTGCCGCCGTATGAGATCTCTCGCCTTCGGCCTCGTGCTCTGGACGGCGCCGGTCGCCGCCCATCACTCCTTCGACGCGATGTACGACCGCAGCAAGACGCAGGTGATGACGGGAGCGGTCACGAAGGTCGAATGGACGAACCCGCACGCGCGGTTCTATCTCGACGTGAAGGACGAACGCGGCAGGGTCATCAACTGGAACATGGAGCTCGGCAGCCCCAACGGACTGCGGCGCGCAGGCTGGAACCGCAACAGTCTCAAGGTCGGCGACGTCGTCACCGTGACGGTGTCGCTGGCGCGCGACGGGTCGAGGCTGGCCAACGCCCGCGAGGTGGTGCTGGCCGGCGGCAAGAAGGTCTTCGCGGGCACGGCGGGGGCCAGCTAGCCATGCGCGCCGCGGCCATCGTCCTGGTGGTGGTGCTCGTGGCCGGCTGCCGAGGGGGCGGCCAGCCGGTGCCGGAACCCGCAGCCGCTGCGGTGCCGGACTTCTCGGGCATCTGGAACCCCGATCGCAAGTTCATCTACGACATCAATGACGCGCTGAAGCCCGGCGAGACCCTGCCGCTGCAGGAGTGGGCGCTCAACGCGACCACCTCGCGCCTGTCGAAGGACGACCCGGAGGCGCTGTGCCTGCCGACCGGCGTGCCGCGCCAGGCGCCCTACCCCTGGCGCATCGTGCAGACGCCGACGCACATCTATTTCCTCTTCGAGGGGAACATCCACAGCTACCGGCAGATCTTCATCGACGGCACGCACCCCGACGACCTCGACCCGACGTGGTACGGACACTCGATCGGCCGGTTCGAGGGCGACACGCTCGTCGTGGACACGGTCGGCTTCAACGACAAGTTCTGGTTCGACTTCGCCGGCCACCCGCACACCGAGCAGCTCCACACGATCGAGCGCTTCCGGCGCCCGGACGCGAACACGCTGGAGTACGAGGTGACCATCGACGACCCCGGCGCGTACACGAGGCCGTTCACGTTGTACGGCAGCCACACCGCCGCCGACACGGAGCTGATGGAATACATCTGCAACGAGAACAACCAGGACGTCGAGCACATCGTGGGCAAGGATCCGCGCAACAAGTACTCGAAGGACAGCGGTACGCAGTAGGAGGACCATGAGGCGTCTTCTAACGATCGGGCTGGCGGCCGTCGTCCTCGGCGCCGCCGCGTACGTCGTGATTCCGATGATGTCCGCGCAGGACGTCCCCGAGTGGATGCCGCAGGACGGCAACTGGGCCGCGAGCAAGCAGGCGCTGATCGCGTTCGGCGAGCGGTTCGAGACGTCGGAGGCACTCTACACCGCGTTACGGGAGGCGGCCGGCGACGCCACGCCGCCGACCTGGGCGCAGATGGGCGAGCCCGCCTTCGACTGGTCAGGCCTCTATTCGCGCAGCAAGCTGTCCTTCCACTTCGATCTGGACCTCGCGCCCGAGCAGCCCCCCTCGGCGAAGCTCACGCCCGCCGGGCAGCAGGTCATGAAAGCGAAGGCCGAGCAGCTGGCGAAGACCGGGGGCGAATACGACCCCATCAGCGACTGCCGTCCTCCGGGGACGCCGCGCTGGTTCACCGAGCCGTTCCTCCACGAGTTCATCGTCACGCCGAACCAGACGTGGCTGATCAACGAGATGGTGAACGACGTGCGCCGTGTCTACACCGACGGCCGCGCGCACACGCCGGACGAGGACGCGTACCCGTCGTGGAACGGCGACACCATCGGCTTTTGGGACGGCGACATCCTCGTGACGCACACGAAACACCTCATGCCCGGGCAGTACCAGCGCGGGGTGAACCCGAACTACTCCGACCAGGTCACGATCGTCGAGCGCTGGAAGAAGGTCGACCCGAAGACGCTGCAGGCCGACGTCTGGGTCTACGATCCGGTGAACCTGGCCGAGCCGTGGTACACGCGCCAGAGCTGGACGCAGCTCACCAACGACGACAAGGCGCTGCGCATCCGCTACTGGGACTGCCGCGAGAACGCCAACAACCAGATCATCACCACCGAGTCGGGCACCAGCCAGTTCCCCGACTTCGATTTCGTGCCGGACGACGCGGCGGTGAGCAGCGATCCGGCGGTGAAGGGAGCGCAGAACCGATGAAGAGGCTCGCACTGGCCGCGGCGATGCTGGCGGCGCTGACCCTGCCGGCGCTCGCTCATCACTCGGGCGCGATGTTCGACGACAAGAAGGAAGTGACGCTGACCGGCGTCGTGAAGGAGTTTCAGTTCACCAACCCGCACTCGTGGCTGCTGGTGGACGTGAAAGGCGCCGACGGCAAGGTCACGACGTGGGGCTTCGAGGCGGAGGGGCCGAGCACGATGCAGCGCGCCGGCATCCGGCGCGGCGACTTCGCGCCGGGAACGCCGATCACCATCACCGGGCATCCGATGAAAGACGGACGCCCGGCGGCGGCGTGGGTGAAGGCGACGCGGCTGACCGACAAGAAGGAGTTCAACCCTCTGGCCGGCTTCGCAATCCGATAGTCCGCAGTCGGCAGTCGGCGGTGGGCAGAACCATCCTGCCCACTGCTCACTGCAGACTGCTCACTACTTCGTCTCGTTGTAAATCGTCTGCGTGTTGGCGCGCACGCGCGCCGGCTGCGCCGTGTAGCCCGTCGGCGGCTTCCAGGCCGCCGCGAAGTCGTCGACGGTGCGTCCCGCCTTCTTCGCCGCCTGCACCTCGCTGACGTACCCGCGGATGAACTGGATGTAATCCTTCAGGTCCTGGTTCCGGCTCAGCGTGTTGAAGTGGCCGTTCACGAGCTGGTCGGCGTTCTTCTCCGTGAACGCCAGAATCTTCGTGAGCGTATCCGCGTAGCCGACGCCGGTGCCGCCGTTGTTCGAGTCCATGATCGGCAGCTCCCTGCCCGGGAAGACGTCGGCGACGTGCGCGATGCGCAGCGCCGGGAAATGCACGACGGTGTCGCCGTTGGTGTGCGCGCGGCCGAAGTAGTGCAGGTCGATCTGGTCCGCGCCGCGGCCGATGGTCAGGTGATCGCGGTACGTCCGTTTGGCGAGCCCCTTCCCCTTGTTCTCGTTGAAGATGTTGCGCCCCACCGTGCCCGGCGGGTTCGTCGAGTTGAGCCGCATCTCCTTCATGTTGGCCGCGGTGTTCTCGTGCGTGACGATGTCCACCTCGGCGGGAAACTCGACGTTGCCGCTCACGTGGTCGCCGTGGGTATGCGTGTTGATGATCATCGTCACCGGCTTGTCGGTGACCTTGCGGATCCCGTCGAGCAGCGGCTGCCCCCAGCCCGGGTTCTTCGTGTCCACGACCACGACGCCGGCGGCCGTGATGAAGACGGAGCTGTTTCCGCCGCCGCCTTTCATGACGTACAAGGTGTCCGTGATCTTGTCGATCTCGACCACCATCGGCGCCTGCGGGCCCGCGGGCGGCTGCTGCACGGCGGCGACCGTCAGCGACAGCGCGCCGACGCCAATCAGGGTCCCGAGCACGCTGGTCCTCTTCATGACCGTCCTCTTCACGGCGATCCTTCGCATCACGCCTCCTGGATGAGGCTACGATAATAAGACGTACGCCCGTCGACCGGGTAGCTCAGCGGTAGAGCAACGGACTTTTAATCCGTGGGCCGAGGGTTCGATCCCCTCCCCGGTCACCAGCCATCGCGCGGCCCACTGAGCCGCTGTGTCAGAATAGTCTGTCGGCCCACCTGCGTCCCCGTAGTGTAGAGGCCCAACACGCCACCCTTTCAAGGTGGATATCGCGGGTTCGAATCCCGCCGGGGACGCCAACTCCAACGTTGACTCGACGCGACTTCCCGATGCACCCTGATGCTCGTTCGAACCTGTAGGGGAACGATCATGGGTGCAGAGCTTCGCAGCGAGTTCCGAGCGTCGTTCATCATGACCGACGCTCCCATGCCGATCACGTCGGTGCCCGTGCTTCTTGCCGACGTCCAGTCACGACCGGTCTGGGACGGGGCCTCGATCTCACCGGTGGGTGCGGACTATCCGCTCGTCCATCTCGATCGGCATGAAGGCAGCGGGTTCGTCCTCCAGTGCTACGAGCACGGCGAATCCTGGAGTGACTTTCTGGTAACGAGCCGCCAGTTCTCAACGCCCTCAGTGGAGGTGGAGCTTGGCGGACAGGCGCTCGAACGGTGGCCACGAGAGTTGTTCGTCTCTGCCGAACAGGCGACGCGGGCGCTGAATCACTTCCTGGACCACGGCAAGCAAGACCCGACCCTCGAGTGGATCAGAATTGACGGTTTCCCTCGTGAAACGCTGTGGGAAGGCCGGGAACAGCGGTTAGCCTGGGAACGCGCGGATCCGCGCGAACGATGACCCTCACGCTACAATGCCCCTTGAGATCCGTTGATGGACGTTCATCTCGAAGTTCCCGAGGATGCGGGTTCCGTAAATTCTGACCGCCCCTTTTCCGGAAATTCTGGCCGCTCTGAGCTGACCCCTTCGGCTCACACACTCGCTGCACCTAGCAGCGAGGGAAGG
>Ga0194131_10006980_pt1 | contig 15403 bp, 14 predicted proteins | sample TA2KigO120mmetaG_FD_148631 | JGI IMG/M metagenome (GOLD analysis project Ga0194131, IMG submission 148631) | Freshwater microbial communities from Lake Tanganyika, Tanzania - TA2015053 Kigoma Offshore 120m | ecosystem: Environmental > Aquatic > Freshwater > Lake | place: Tanzania: Lake... | reverse complement strand
GCCGCCGGGTTGCGGAACCGCTTGTTGAAGTCGTCCACCTCGTTCATCGGCGCGCAGATCGCCTCGGTGACGCCCGAGAACAGCCCGCGCCACCCGAAGAAGTTGACGTCGTCGTTCGCCATGCGCCGGAACGTGCTCGCCGGCTGGACCCAGGGCCTGGTGAAGTTCTTGGGGTCGTTGATGGTGAGCTGGCCCGCGATTGTGTCCGGTCCCGTCCGGGTGTAGCGCTCCTCGTAGACCGCGTCGAAGCTCTTGGGGTGCCCGTCGTCGTTCAGCCAGGCGCGCTCGTCCACGCCGGTCGTCTGCACGACGAGCGTGTTGCCGTCCCACCGCGCGACCGAGTGGCCGTACCAAGCCGGGCCGAGGTTCTCGAGCCGCTCGCCCCGAGGCAGCTCACGGCCGTCGAGCCACAGCTCGCGCAGCGTGCGCTCCCACTGGAAGAGCTGCAGGACGCGATCGGGCAGCATGATGAACTCGATCGGCTCGTTCTCCTCCCAGACGAGGCGCGGGAACCCCTGCGGGTTGCAGGCGTACATCGGGTCGTTCGACTCCGACGGGACCCGCACCTTCGGGATGGGGATGCGTCCCTTCATCGCCTCGATTCCGGCCGGCGTCAGCGGCGGCCCGTTGCGCAGCCGCACGCCGTTCCGCAGCCAGTAGCCCGAGAGATCTCTGGGATCGAGGGTGGCCTGCGTCCCGCGTCCCTGCGCAAACGTGGACAGTGAGGCCACAGAGATCGCCGTCAGCACGGCGCACGCGGTCAGTAGGCGTTTCATGACTCTCCCCCCAATCTGGGCACGAGGCGTTCGGCGTTGCCGCGGTCGATCGCCCGGCGCTGCACGTCGCTGAACGAGTACGCCGCCAGTCCGTCGACGGCCTCGGAGGCGGGACGCAGCGGGTAGTCGCTCCCGAACAGCACGTTGGCGATCGGCGCCAGCCGCAGCAGCGCGTCGAGCGCGCCCGGGTGACTCGCCTGCGCGATTTCGTAATGAAACCTTCTCAGCAGCGGCGCCGCGCCGTCCTTCAGCCACGGGTCCTGCTTCTCGGACGCGAGGCGCTCGAAGCGGCCGAGCAGGAACGGCATCGTGCCGCCGCCGTGCGAGAAGATCCAGCGGATGTCGGGAAACCGTGTCGCCGTGCCGCTGTAGACCAGGCTCGCAATCGTGCGGGACGTGTCGGTCGCGTATTCGATGGTCGAGACGGTGACGCCGGGCACGAGGCCCATGCAGCAGACCGGCTGCGTCGGATGGACGTACACGAGCGCGCGGCGGCGGTTCAGCTCCTCGTAGACCGGCGCAAACGCGGGATCGCCGAGGTACTGCTTCCCGAAGCTGGTGAACAGGTTGATCCCGTCGGCCGCGAGCGGGTCGAGCGCGTACTCGATCTCGCGCAGGCTCCCGTCGACGTCCGGGAGTGGAATCGCGGCGAACAGGCCGAACCGTCCGCGATGGTCGGCGATCAGGCGGGCGCCGTACTCGTTGCACTCGCGGGCGAGCGACCGCGACGCCTCGACGCCGCCGAGCCAGACGCCGGGCTGCACGAGCGAGCAGATCGCGGTGGCGATCCCGTTCCGGTCCATTTCGGCGATCGAACGCTCCGCCGACCACGGCGGCGTCCGGCCGCTCTCGCGCTGGGCGAGGATGGCCTCGAGATGCCGCGGAGGGACGAAGTGGTGATGGAAATCGACGCGGCGAGGGAGAGCGTCTGTCATGGACTCGAATTTACGAGTTTACGAATCTACGGATTGACGAATTTGAGTGCACGGACGAAATCCGTCCATTCGTAGATCCGTCAATCCGTCAATTCACTGTCAATCGATCGGATTGGTGCCCGTCTCCCGCGACATGATCTCGCGCCCGCCCGCGAGGATCACCTTGACGACGATCCCCCGGGGCGCCCCCTGCGCGCTGGGATTGACGACCGCCGTGATCTCCTGGCCGACCTTCAGCGTGTTGCGGCTGTACCCCTGTCGGGCGAGCGTGCCGACGCTGCTGTTCTCGAACGCCCAGTTGACGACCCGGCCGTCGGGCTCCTTCACGTCCATGTAGATGACGACGTGCGGATTGCGCCACGCGACCTCGGAGACAACGCCCGTGAGCGTCACCTGTTTCTTCATGTCGTAGGTCGCGCCGCGGCCGTGATGCGCGACGGCAGTGCTGCTTCCGATCGACACGAGCAGGACCGCGATGAAACCGGCAGGCATCTTCATGGCACGCCCCTCCTTACACCCGAAGCCCACAGCCCAAAGCCTACAGCCCAAGGCCCAAGGCCTGATTTACCCTCCCCGCTTGCTGACGGGGTTGGCGTTCATCGGGGCGCAGACGAGCTCCCCGAGCCCGGAAAACAGTCCGTACCACCCGAAGAACGTCACCTTCTCGCGCGCCTGCTTCTTGAAGATCTTCGCGTCGGATTCCCACGGCTTCGTGTAGTAGCGCGGGTCGACGAGCGTCAGCCGCACGTCAATCGTGTCGGCGTCGACGCGGCGGTACCGCTCCTCGACGCGCGCCTCCGTGCTCTTCGGATAGCCGAACACGTCCACCCAGGCGCGATCGTCGAGTCCCACCGTGACGACGACGAGCGTGTTGCCGTCCCAGCGGCCGACGGAGTGGCCGTACCACGACGGTCCGAGGTTGTCGAGAGTCTCGCCCGACGGGATCGCGCGGCCGTCGAGCCAGATCTCGCGCGGGCGGCGCTCCTCCTGCCAGAGCTGCAGCAGCCGTCCGCCGCGTGTGTCGATCGTCTCGTGGAAATCGTGGGCGCTGTCGACGAGTATGCGCGGAAATCCCTTCGGGTTGCACGCGAAGGCCGGATCGTTCGACTCCGACGGACTGGCGGACGGGCGCACGCGCGGGTGGCGGCCGCCGCGCGCGGGGACGTTCTTGCCGATCCGCGCTTCGCCCTCCGGCGTGAGCGCCGGCGCCGTCGGGCTGAGGCTCCGGTCGCCGCCGCTGCGCAGCCAGATGCCGGTCAGATCGCGCGGATCGAACGTCTGCTCCACCCCACCGCGCGAAGCCCGCGCGGCGGGGGCCCCGGTCTGCGCCGCTGGCGCCGCGCCAGTCAGTAGGCAGCAGGCAGTCGCCAGTAGGCAGGACAGTATTCGCATCGCCCGCCGCCGATGACCGCCCGTGCCCAAGGTCCTCACTGCCCTCCGCCTCTGTCAACTGTCAACCGTCAACTACCAGCTCGCGCTAGTCGACGCCCGCGTTGCGCTGGAAGATCTCTTTCCCGTCCGGAAAGACGATCTTCGCGCACAGCCCCTTGGGCGTGCCGTCGGCGCCCGGGAACACCACCGCCGTGACCTCCTGCCCGGCGCGCAGCGTGTTGCGGCCGTACCCCTGGCGCGCGAGCGTCGTGATGTTGCTGTGTTCGATCGCCCACCGGACGACGGTGCCGCGCTCATCGGGGGCGTCGAGGTAGATCACGATGTGCGGGTTGTGCCAGCCGACGTCGGCCACGGTTCCCTTCAGCGACACCTGTCGCTTCATGTCGTACGTGGCGCCGCGGCCGTGGTGCGCGATCGCCGGGGCGGCCAGCAGCGGGAGCCCCGCGATCAGGACGAAGCAGGCCGTTCTCGTATGCATCGACGCGTCCTCGCCGCGTTCGGAAAGTATACCCGCGACGTGCGGCAGTCAAATCCGCTCGCGCCGGACTAGGGCGCCGCGGGCGCGGCTTCCCGGACCGGGCGGCGGAATCGAAAGAAGCCCGACTGGTTGAACGTCGTGCCCACGTGCACGCGCTGGATGTTTTCCAGGAACCCGATGTTGTAGTAGTCCTGTCCCCCGTAGTAGCGGACGAAGAAGCCCCAGCCGCCCCTTCGAAACGGCAAGCACGAGACCTGCGCGGTCAGCGCAACCGGCCACACCTGATCGGGCGCGCCGATGATGAACTGGGTCGAGCCCGCGAGCTCGAGGCGCTTGCCGCAGCCCGGACCGTCGCGCATCGCCCACGCGCCGCCCGTCTGAATCCGCGTCCGCCCGTACAGATCCACGATCCCCTCGTCCACCCAGCCTGCCGGGTGGTGCTCGACGCCGACGTGCGCCCCCCATTCGCGAAAGGCCCAGCCGGTGTCGTCGAGCGCGTTGAAGCGGATGTGCAGCCCGGTGCGGACGAAGTTGGTGGAGAAGCTGCCGTCTTCCCGATTGACGACCCGGGGAAGTCCGTCGACCCGGACGCAGGCCTCCCCGTCGCGCCGCTCGTCGGCATACAGGCAGCCCTTCTGGCCGTTCGAGTGGTGCCCCACAATCGCGTGCGCCTCCAGCAGCCACACGTCGCTCCGCTGGCGCTGGCTCAGACTCGCGATGGCTTCCGGAAGATTCCCCGCCCAGATGAACTGCACGTTGCCCCGCGGCATGTAGGAGGGTGTCCGGACGGGCCGCGACACCTCCTCGAACATGCGAAGGCGGACCGCCGGCGTCCCGCTGATCACCACGGCGGGCCGGCGGCGCCCTCTCGGATCCCGTCTGTCCAGGTCGACGATGTCGGCGAAGTCCTGGTAGACGAAGAGATGGGGAAAGATGTCCGCTTCGAAGACCACGTCCTTGCGGAGCGGCGAGAAGACATCGGTCCCCTCGAGGAACGGAATGATGGGGCCGGAGTTGGTCTCAAGACCGGACGGCACCGGCGCCTGCGCGAGCGCCTGCTCCGGGCAGGTCGCGGCGCACACCCAGACGATCAGCGACCAGACGGCGGTTGTCCCCGCACGTGGCGGCATGCTCACCTCGCGATGGTTGTCGGCCGGCTGCATCGTACGGAGTGACGCCTGCGCCGATCAACGACGGTTGCACGCTCAATCGATCCGGCCGCACTTTCACCGTCGCATCGCCCTTTCGCGGGCGTTCCCGTTGGGACATAGTTGGGGGCTGCGATTTCGCGACCAATCCTGAAAGGAGGCGGACGTGGCAACCAGGCTACTTCTCGCGTCGGCGTTGCTGGCGCTGATGGTGGGAGGCGCGGGCGCGCAGGATGCCCGGGCCGTCCTGCAGGCCGTCGCCAAGAACATCGGCGCCGATGCCGTGACAACGCTTCAGATCGCCGGCACCGGGTGGAACGCGGCCCCCGGTCAGAGCTACACCCCGGCCGACGACTGGCCGCGGTTCGAGGTGACGAGCTACACGAAGGCGATCGACTTCAACGCGCGCTTCGCGCGCGAGCAGATCACCCGCCGGCAAGGCGCCTACGCCCCGCGCGGCGGCGGCGGCACGCCGATTCAGGGGGAGCAGCGGCTCGAGTTCCTGGTCAACGGCGCCGTCGCGTGGAACATGCAGGGCACGACGCCGCAGCCGATCGTGCGCGGCTATCTCGACGGCCTTCCGGTGGCCGAGCAGCGCCAGCTCGACATCATCATGACGCCGCACGGCTTCGTCAAAGCGGCGCTCGCGCCGGGCGCCAACCCGACGGTCACGACGTCGATGCCGCGCGGCCGCCAGGTGACGAACGTCTCGATCATGGCGCTCGGCACGTACCGCGTCAGCGCGACGATCAACGACCGCAACGAGATCGAGTTCGTGCAGACGCGCGTGGCCAACCCGGCATTCGGCGACATGCTGTACGAGACGCGCTACGGGCCGTACAAGCAGTTCGGCGCCGTGAAGTTCCCCTCGGTGATCCACCACCACCAGGGCGACGACCGTCTCAACATCGGGCACAACACGATGGACATCCAGGTGAGCGCCGTCCAGGCGAACGCGCCCGTGCAGGTGGTGGCGGCGCCCCAGACGGCGACGGCGCCGGCGCCGCCGGTGTCGCGCGTGGAGTCGCAGAAGCTCGCCGAGGGCGTCTGGCTCGTCGGCGGCGGGTCGCACAACAGCGTGGCCGTCGAGTTCCGCGACTTCGTGGCCGTGATCGAAGGCCCGCTCAACGAGGAGCGCGGGCTCGCCGTGATCGCCGAGGTGTACCGCCTCGCGCCGAAGAAGCCGATCCGCTACCTGGTGAACACCCATCACCACTTCGACCACTCGGGCGGGATGCGGCCCTTCGTGGCCGAGGGAGCGGCCATCGTCACGCACCAGATGAACCACGAGTTCTACGAGAAGGTGCACTTCTCGCCGGCGTCGCGGACGCTCCAGCCGGACCGCCTGTTCCTGCTCAACCCGGACGGGGTGCGGGACCCGGTCTTCGAGCTCGTCAACCAGAAGTACGTGATCAGCGACGGATCGCGCACGCTCGACGTCTACCCGGTGCAGGGGCTCAACCACGCCGGGACCATGCTGATCGCCTACCTGCCGCGAGAGCGGATCGTCGTCAACGGCGACCTGTACTCGCCGCCCGCGCAGGGCGCGCCGATGCCGATGGCCAACCCCAGCATGCGGGCGCTGCAGCAGACGATCCAACGGCTGCGGCTCGACGTGACGCAGCACGTGCCGATCCACGGCCGTCCCGGCACCCACGACGAGTTCGTGAAGATCGTCGGCACGACGGCGACGAACTAGGCGGGAGCCGGTAGGTAGTAGGTGGTAGTCGGTAGCCGGTAGGTGGGAGCCGGTCGCTCGTCCCCGGTCGCTGGTAGGCGGGTAGCCGGTGGTGGTAGCCTACCGGCCACTGGCTCCCGGCTACGAGCTACGGGCTACCGGCTAGCGGAGAGGAGAGCGTATGCGTAAGCGGCTGCTGTCCGTGGGACCGATGGGTATGGGCCTGGTTGCGGTGCTCCTCGTCTCGCTGGTCGCCACGAGCGCTTCCCAGCAGAACGGCGGCGTGCCGATCGATGCCGACGACATCGGCGGCGTCGTGGCCGGCACGCGCGGCCCCGAGGCCGGGGTGTGGGTGATCGCCGAGACGCGCGATCTCCCGACGAAGTTCGCGCGCATCGTCGTGACCGACGATCGCGGCCGCTACGTGCTGCCGGACCTGCCGAGCGCGACCTACGATGTCTGGGTCCGCGGCTACGGGCTGGTCGATTCGCCGAAGGTCCAGTCGAGACCCGGACGGCAGCTCAACGTCACCGCGGTGGCGGCGCCGAATGCGCGCGCCGCGGCCGAGTACTACCCGTCGAGCTACTGGTACGCGCTCGCGCGGCCGCCGGCCGAGCACGAGTTCCCCGGCACCGGCGACAAGGGCAACGGCATCGGCCCGGGCATGCGCACGCAGGCCGACTGGCTCGCGGAGATGCGCTGCGGTGCGTGCCATCAGATTGGCAGCAAGGCGACGCGCGAATTCCCCGCGAGCCTCGGCGTGTTCGACTCGTCGGTGGCGGCGTGGGAGCGCCGGCTCCAGTCGGGCCAGATCGGCGCCAATATGTTCAACACCGTCAACCGTATGGGTCGCGGGCGCGCGCTGGCGATGTACGCCGACTGGACCGACCGCATTGCCGCCGGCGAGGTGCCCGAGGCGCCGCCCCGGCCCCAGGGCGTCGAGCGCAACATCGTGATCAGCCTGTGGGACTGGAACACCGACCGCGGCTTCGTCCACGACACGATTTCGACCGACAAGCGCAACCCGACGCTCAACAGCAACGGCCTCGTGTACAGCATCTCGCGGTTCAGCGCGCCCGAGCTGAACATTCTCGATCCGGTCCGCCACACCTACACCGGCGTCACCGTGCCCGTGCGCGACGACGACACGCCGTTCACGACGCCGCAGAAGGTCGTGCAGCCGTCGCCCTACTGGGGCGAGGAGATCGTCTGGTCGAGCAAGCCGAGCCTCCACAATCCGATGATGGACCACACGGGCCGCGTGTGGCTCACGCACGCGATCCGCAATCCGGCCAACAACCCGGCGTTCTGCAAGGCCGGTTCGACGCATGCGTCCGCACGGCACTTCCCCCTCGCCGAGGCGTCGCGCCATCTGTCGGTCTACGACCCCAAGACGAAGCAGTTCACGTTGATCGACACCTGCTTCCCGACGCATCACCTGCAGTTCGGCGAGGACGCGAACCACACGCTCTGGTTCAGCAGCGGCAACAGCGCCGGCCGCCAGGTGCTCGCCTGGTTCAACACCAAGCTGTACGACGAGACCGGCGACCCCCAGCGCGCGCAGGGGTGGACGCCGTACGTCATCGACGCCAACGGCAACGGCCGGCGCGACGCCTATGTCGAGCCGAACGATCCGATCGATCCCGCCAAGGACAAGCGGATCCAGGGCGGCAGCTACGGCGTGATCCCGAGTCCGGTCGATGGATCGATCTGGACGGCGGCGCCCGGCGTGCCGGGGGCGATCATCCGCGTGGCGCCGGGGCCGAATCCGCAGGAGACGGCGCTGGCCGAAGTCTACGAGCCGCCGTTCAACAACCCGCGGTCGCGCGTGAGCGCGTACCTGCCGCGCGGCATCGACATCGATCGCAACGGCGTCGTCTGGACGGCGCTCGCCGGCAGCAGCCACCTCGCGAGCTTCGACCGGCGCAAGTGCAAGGTGCTGAACGGTCCGACCGCGACCGGGCAGCACTGCCCCGAGGGCTGGTCGCTCTACCTGACGCCGGGCCCCAACTTCAAGGGGGTCACCGACGAGTCGAACGCAGACATGCTCTATTACAACTGGGTCGACCAGTTCGACACGCTCGGCCTGGGCCGCAACGTGCCGATTGCCACCGGCTCGTACTCGGACGCGCTGCTCGCGCTCGTCAACGGCAAGTTCGTCGTGCTGCGGGTGCCCTACCCGATGGGCTTCTATCATCGCGGCGTCGAGGGGCGCATCGACGATGCGAAGGGCGGGTGGAAGGGGCGGGGCCTCTGGGCCAACTACGGCAGCTACAATCCGTGGCACTACGAGGGCGGAAAGGGCTCCTCGAGCAAGGCCGTGCACTTCCAGGTGCGTCCCAATCCGCTCGCCAAGTGACGACGCCGGGGCCGCGGGGCCGTTCAAGCGGCCCCGCAGCATTTGCGGGGAACCCGGAGACCTCCTGGAATCCTGCCGGGTCGCATCCAGAACAGCATGACGTGGCGGTTCTACGCCGGGGCCGTCGTGGTCGTTGCATCCGCGTGTGGCGGCCAGGACGCGCCAGCGCCCACGGGGCCGGACGCGGTGCCGCCCGTCGGGCCGTCCTCGGGTTTCGTCGAGACGCTGGTCGGCGCCGGCGACATCGGATGGTGCGGGCTGCCGGGCGCGGAACTGACGGCGTCGCTGCTCGATCGGATTCCCGGAACCGTGTTCACCGTTGGCGACAATGCGTATCCGTCGGGGACGGCGCGCGCCTTTCGCGACTGCTACGACCCGTGGTGGGGGCGGCACCGAGCGCGGACGCGACCCACGCCGGGGAACCACGACTATGAGACGCCCGGGGCTGCCGGCTATTTCGGATACTTCGGGGCGAGTGCCGCACCGCCCGATGGGTACTACGGCTATCGCGCGGGCTCATGGTACGTCGTCGCGCTGAACAGCGAGATCTCGGCGTTTCCGGGCTCCCCGCAGTACGAGTGGCTGCGCCGCGAGCTGACGGCCAACCCCACGCGCTGCGCGCTCGCCTACTTTCATACCCCGGTCTTCGGATCCGGCACCAACGGCGGCAATCCGCACATGCAGGCGGTGTGGACGGTGCTCTACGGCGCGGGCGTCGATGTCGTCGTCAACGGCCACAACCACAGCTACGAGCGCTTCAGCCCGCAGGATCCCCAGGGCCGCGCCGATCCGGCCCGCGGCATCCGCCGGTTCACGGTGGGGACGGGCGGCTCGCCCCTCACGGGGTTTCCGCAGGTGCGTCCGAACAGCGAGGTCCGCAACGCCACGAGCTGGGGCGTGCTCAAGCTGACGCTGCTGCCCGACGCCTACGAGTGGGAGTTCCTGCCCGTGGCCGGCCAGATGTTTTCGGACCGGGGCACCGGTCTTTGCCACTGAGGGTGTGCCATGACCGATCGTGATCGCGAGAAATGGCGCGAGCGGCTGAGGCGCCGCCACGAGAGCCGGGGTCTGCTGGTCGCGTTCGAGGGGCCGGATGGCTCGGGCAAGAGTACTCAGCGGAAGCTGTTCAAGACGTGGTTGAAGGACCGGAAAGTCCCGGCGGCGACCACCAAGTGGAACTCGTCGCCGCTCGTCAAGCCGCTCGTGAAGGTGCGGAAGCAGATTCGCGCGCTGAGCCCCGAGGAGTTCTGCCTGCTGCACGCGGCCGACTTCCGGCACCGCGTCGAAACGGAGATCCTGCCGGCGCTGTGGCAGGGGACGACGGTCATCGCCGATCGGTATCTCTTCACGGGGCTCGCGCGCGATGCGGCGCGCGGGCCGCCGTTCGACTGGCTGCTGCGCGTGTACGAGCCGATCCTCTGGCCGGACCTGGTGTTCTACTTCTCCGTCTCGCCGGAGACCTCGGGCATGCGGATCAGCGCCACGCGCGAGCCGAAATACTACGAGGCCGGCCAGGACATCACCGGCGTCGACGACCCGCTCGCCAGCTACCGGCAGTTCATCGCCCGCGTGCCGCGCCGCGGGCCGCGCGCCCAGGAGCAGCGCAAGGGCCGTCGAGGCGACGAGGAGCCGCGAAAGGCGGGGAGGCATGCGCCGCTCGGTCACATCACGAACTGCAGCCGCAGGACGCGCGTCCAGTAGACCGCCCGCGGGCGGGCGGAGCCCGCCTCGTGGATCGCCTCGCGAATCCCATTGAGCTGCAGCTTCGTCCAGTGATTGACGTACCAGTTGAGGCCCACGGTCCATGCGCGATTGCTGGCGTCGAGCAGGTTGGGCGCGCGCGGATGCGTCTCCTCGGGCTCCCCCGGCGCGGCGCTGCCGAACCCGAGGCGCTCGTACCGGGCGGCCAGCTCGACGGCGCCGATGCCGCCGCGGAAGAGCGGACGCCGCGGCTCGATGCCACCGTCGAACTTCGATTCACCGGTCAACGCCCAGCTGCCGCTCACATACCACCCCCTAGCCATAACGGATGGGAGGTCCTCTTCGAACAGCCCCTGATCGAGGCGCTCGTCGCTCACGCGGATGATCTCGCCCTTGAGGGAGAAGTGGCCCGGCCGCCAGTCGAGATCGAGGCCGAGCCGCACCCGCTGCCCGCTCACGTACACGGGATTGAAGAAGACCTGCCCGACGGTGGTGCGGCCGCGGAGCGAGTGGAGGCCGTCCGGGACCTGGGAGGTGGTCACGGCGACCGCCACCTCCAGCTCGCCGGCGGCGCCCGACAGCGAGGTGAGGCGCAGCGGGCGGGCCGCAAACCGGGCGGCAACCGTACGCCCGGCGCCGGGATTGAAGTCGAAGCGCGCGTTTTCCCCGTCGTGGCGGAAGAGGCCGACGTCGTAGCCGATGGCCCGCTGCCGGAACCGGCCGTGCAGCGTGACGCCGACGTCCCGCGCCGGCGAGAGCGTATCGACGACGTTGGTCCGATACACGAAGTCGAGATCGGTGGAGCCGGTCAGCCGCTCCAGGCTGAACGGCACCTTGAACTTGCCGGCCTGGATCTGGAAGTCGTCGAAGTAGGTGACGTTGACGAAGTTGTCGCGCCAGACGTTCTTCCGGCGGAACTCCCGCTCGATCTCGTACTCGACGTGCCGTAGAAACGTCCCCTGCACGCCGACCCGGCGCCGCGTCATCTCGAACGCGCCGTCCTCGTCGGCTTCACCCCGCGGCAGCCCTCGCACGTCGCCCTGCAGCCGGAGCCGGAAGTCCGCCCGCAGCACCGACCCGACGCGCAGCGACGGACGATCGGGAAACACCAGCCGCACGAGACGATCGCCGCCGGACCCGCGCTCGGGTTGCTGCGCGCCGCCGCCCGCCGCCTCGGCCCGATCGGCGGGAGGGTCGGGCGCCTGCGCCGCGGCCGGCCGCGCCAGCGTGCACGCCAGCACAGCCGCGGCGGCCAGCCCTCTCACCATGCCGGCTCGACGGAGCCCGCCGCCGGCGTCCCCGCCGGCTCGGGCGGCGGCAGCGAGGCCCAGAATCGATCGAGGACGTCGAGGCTCGCCCGGTCGACCACGAGCACCGCCAGCTCGCGTCGGAACTCGAGCGACAGCGTCGAGAGCGACATGCTCCCGACGACCGCCGCCCGGTCGTCGATGAGGAGCAGCTTGCCGTGGGGGGCGAGCGCGCCGAGGCCCGACGCGGCGCGGAGATCGACGTGCACGCCCTGGGCCGCCCGAGCCTTCAGGAGGGCCAGCATCGCCGGATCGCTGACCTTAGGATCGATCAGCCGGATGCGGGACGTCGCCTGCGCCAGGAGCGCCGCGAGGCGGGCGCGGGCGTGCTCCGGGCCGACGATCAGCCGATCGTCGCCCGAGACCGCCGGCGGGAGCCCCGTGCCGTCCCAGTCGGCCTCGAAGACGAGCCGCAGCGCGTCCACCAGCCGCGGGTCGGTCGACACCAGCATGAAGTCGCACGTCGGCCCGAAGCACTTCTGCGTGAAGTTCAGCGAGGCGACCAGCGCCGGCCCGTCGTCGGCCACGAGGTACTTGGCGTGGTAGCGGACGACGGCGTCGCCGTACGTGCGCACGTCGGCGCCGGATCGCGCCAGCGCCTTGCGCAGCTGCTTGAGCTGTGCCTTCGAGCCCTTGGCGCGCCCCGTCACCAGCGCGCGCACGCGAACGCCGCGCCCGGCCGCGCGCCCGATGGCGTCGACCACGGGCTCATCGTCGCAGCGGAACAGCGACAGGTCGAGCCGATCGCGCGCCGCGTCGATGATCCGCAGGACGGCCGGGCGGCGCTCGGCGGGCGCCACGATCAGCTGTTCGAGGGCGCCGTTGCCGGCGTGCATCACGATCCCTTCTTCGGGTTCTTCCACGCAACCGAGACGACGCCGCTGGCCGCGCCCGAGAGCTGGGCGCTCAGCTCCTCGAGCGAGAGGCGGCGGTCGAGCGAGACGTGGTACTTGACCGACGTCGCCTTCCCCTGCGACACGTCGCGCGGCTCGAAGATGATCCCGTTGCGTGCAAAGACGCTCTCCACGTGCACGACCGGGAACTCGCGCCCCTCGGCCACGATGTCCACCAGCAGCTCCCGCGGCCGCTGCTCCGAGGGAAACCGATCGAGGGCGAGCAGGCACACGCACAGGAACGCGGCGGCCAGGCCGGCGGTCGCAAACGCGCCGAGTCCCGCCGCCATGCCGAGCCCCATCAACAGGAAGAGAATCGTGATGTCCTTCGGGTCTTCGACCGGCGTGCGGAAGCGGATGATGCTCGCGGCGCCCGCGATGCCGAACGCGCGGGCGAGGTTATTGCCGATGATGATCATCACCAGGGCGCCCGCCACACACAGCAGGACCTGCGCCTGCTCCATCGACCGGTTCAGCCGCCGGTCGCGCGACGCGGGCGCGTGCACCAGGGTCACGAGGAGGCCGATCGCCGCCGCCGCCACGAGCTTCAGCAGCGCCAGGAAGGGCAGGCTCGCCGGCATCGACACGTCCGTGAGACCGAAGTCGATTCCGGCCGCGGCGTCCGAGGCTCCTCCGGTGCCCGCGGTGCCGCCCCACACGAGCGCCAGACACAGGGCGCTGCCGCCGGCGAACAGACCGATCGCCCGCCAGGGCCATTCGCGGATCTGGGCATCCTCCACCGTCGCCGCGATGGGAAAGACACTCTCCAGCCTCGCTCCCTGGAGGAACGCCCGCACGTCGGCGTTGGCGCGCGCGAGGCGAAAGCTCCCGCCCAGCCGCTGGGCCGTGGTATGGGCGCGGACCAGCGCGCGGATGCCGGCGCCGTCCAGCCGGGTGACGGCGCCCAGATCGACGATGAGGTGGCGGTGGCCGCCCGCCAGGAGCGCGGTGAGGCGCCCCGGCCAGCGGAGTTGCTTTCCCGGGATGGCTGCTGTAAGTACCTACCGTGCGAGGCGGGGGCCTCCGGGCCCCCCGACGCCCGGGGCAGAGACGGGGGCCATCATGACGAGATATCTCACAGGGATCGGGGTGCTGGCGGCCGTGTTCGCGGTTGGCGCGGTGTCGCCGGCCTGGTCGCACCACTCGCATGCGATGTTCGACCATGCGAAGGAGGTCAGCCTCACGGGCAAGGTGACCGAGTTCGTCTTCCGCAACCCCCACGTGTTTCTCTACGTGGACGTGAAGATCGACGGCGGCGAGGTCGTCAACTTCTGGGTCGAGATGTCCAACATTCCCAACATGATCAAGCGGGGGATCGTCCAGTCGACCTTCAAGCCCGGCGACGTCGTCACGGTCCGGCTGAATCCGCTGAAGGACGGCCGCCCGGGCGGCAACTACCTCACGATCACGGCTGCCGACGGCAAGACCTACGAGTAGCAGGGGTGCAGCCATGACCACCAGCTCGTCGGCTACACGTGGTGCGGCCGCGCTGCTCCTGGGCCTCACGCTGGCGGCGCCGGCCGCCGCGCAGACCGGGGCCCCCAGCGCGGGGACCGTGCGCGATGGGGTGGAGACGGGAGGAGGGCCCCGCACGATCTTCACCACGCCGGACTTCCGCCAGGACCGCGACCGCTGGACGGATCCGGCCTACTACCGCTACAACACGGTCGGCCAGCTGCGCGGCATGGCGATCGGCACGGAGGCGCGCGGCGATTCGGGTCAGGCCGCCGCGTCGCGCGTGTACGGCTCGGAAGGCACGGGCAAGGCGGGTGCGCTCGAGCTCGGCTCGCCCTATCCCTTCACGACCGCGGCGGCGCACTACGAGGCGTGGCTGAAAGAGGCGCGCGGCGGGACCCGGCACACGAAAGACACGATCCCCGACTGGAGCGGCCGCTGGGTTGGCGGTCCCGTGGGGCTGACCGGCGGCCCGAATCCCGCCAGCAGCGTCGCGGCGCTGCTGCGCCCTGAGACCCGCGAGTTCTTCGTGCAGGAGCTGAAGGCCTACACCGAAGGACGCATCTGGGGTCCCGGCTCGTTCTGCCTCCCCGGCGGCTTCTTCGCCGCCCTCGAGGCCGAGGAGTTCATCGTCACGCCGAACCGCGTCTGGATGCTCGGCGCGGGCAACGGGCAGAACTACATCCGCTGGATCTACACCGACGGGAGCGGCCACAGCTCGAAGGAGACGGAGTTCTCGAAGTGGCACGGCGAGTCGATCGGCTTCTGGAACGGCGACGCCCTCATCATCCACACCAACCAGATCCGCGGGTGGAAAGGCGGCCTCTCCGAGTTCTCCGATCAGCTGGAAACGATCGAGCGCTATCGCCGCGTGGGCAACCGGATCGAGGGCGAGATCACGTTGTACGACCCGGAGGTGCTCGTCCGGCCGGCGCACGCGCGGGTGCGCTACGCGCTCGATCCCGAGACCCGTCCGGAGCTGCGGCCGCTCTACAACACGTGCACGGACACGAACGGGCCCTCGGCCAAGGTCCACATGGACGAGCGCGGACTGCTCAACGAACGGCTGCCCGGCGACCCGCTGTACTGGGACTCCACGGATCCCCGTCCGTGGCGGACCTATCTCAACGAGAGCGATCGACGGTACGAGCGGTACCGGAAGTCACAACCGCGCTGAAGGGACGAGGCGTGCGACGAACAATCTGGGCCGCGGCCGTGCTCGCCGCGGCGGTGGCGGCTCCCGGCGCGCCCGCGTGGGCGCAGAACGCGCAGACCGGCGCG
>Ga0194131_10006978_pt1 | contig 15407 bp, 14 predicted proteins | sample TA2KigO120mmetaG_FD_148631 | JGI IMG/M metagenome (GOLD analysis project Ga0194131, IMG submission 148631) | Freshwater microbial communities from Lake Tanganyika, Tanzania - TA2015053 Kigoma Offshore 120m | ecosystem: Environmental > Aquatic > Freshwater > Lake | place: Tanzania: Lake... | reverse complement strand
CCTCGCTGCTAGGTGCAGCGAGTGTGTGAGCCGAAGGGGTCAGCTCAGAGCGGCCAGAATTTCCGGAAAAGGGGCGGTCAGAATTTACGGAACCCGCAGGCGTTCATGAAGCGACCGAACGAGCTGGAGCGGGTGTACGCGGCGATCCCTGAAGGCACCGACATCCTGGTGTCGCATCAACCTCCGCTCTACCATGGCGACCGTACCTTTAATTTGGACACTGGCCGTGTCGATCACGTTGGGAGCCGCGAGCTCCTCGACGCGATCGAGAGAGTCCGACCGCGCATCGTGATCTGCGGCCATGTCCACGGAGGCTTCGGCCGGTTCGAGCACCAAGGCATTCCGATCCACAACGTCAGCGTGGTCGACGAGCGCTACCGCCTCGTCTACGCGCCGACCGTGATCGAACTGTTAGATTTCTAAGGCCCCAGCGGTTTTGACGTCCATGCCCAAATAGGGCATGATTCAACCCATCTTGGGTTCAAGAGCGAAACCCCCCCGCGGCCTACGAAAAAGCCTCGCCGATGCGCTGTTTACCAAAACTCAACAGCGCGTACTCGGCGTGCTTTTCGGGCAGCCCGACCGCAGCTTCTACGCCTCTGAATTGATTCGAACCGCTGGAACCGGCTCGGGGGCTGCTCAGCGTGAACTTGCCAGGCTCGAGGCGAGCGGCCTCGTGCTCGGTCAACGGATCGGCCATCAAAAGCACTACCGGGCAAATGAAGCATCGCCTCTCTTTGCAGAACTGCGGAACATCGTCCTGAAAACGGTGGGTCTGGCAGAACCCCTGCGCGACGCGTTGAAGCCCTTGGCCCCTGCCATCAGAGCGGCGTTTGTATACGGCTCCGTGGCTAAAGCTGCCGACCGTTCGGGAAGCGACATCGATCTGATGGTCATCAGCGACAGCCTGACGTACGCGGACATCTTCGGTGCGCTCGAGCGGGTTGCCAAGAGTGTCAGCAGGCAGGTGAATCCCACGGTGTACACGGTTGCCGAGTTTTCGAAGCGAACGCGCGAGGAGAACGCCTTCGTGACGCGCGTGCTCGAGCAGCCGAAGGTCTGGGTGATCGGATCGGACAATGACCTCCCAGTCGCGGCTTGACCGTCTCGCTGGTCCGGGCAATGTGCTCGCAAGAGAACCTCCCGACACGAAGGAGTTTGCCGGGCTCGTGGCGTCTGGACTCGAACGATTGAAAGACGCCGAGAACGCTGGCAACTCTCTGTACAGCAGATTTGATCTTGCTTACGGCGCCGCACACGCGCTGTGCCTGGCAGCACTGCGTTACCACGGGTTCCGCCCATCGAAGCGGTACATCGTGTTTCAGGTGTTACCTGACACTCTTGATCTCGGCCCGGAGGTCTGGCGGATCCTGTCGAAATGTCACGACCTGCGGAACAGAACCGAGTACGAAGGGGCACTTGACGTGGATGACAGGCTAGTCATCGATTTGATCGGCGCTTGCAGCAAGGTCGCTGCGAAGGTGAAGAGTCTGGCCCCGATTCCGGAGAGATCAAAGTAGCAACAACCATGGAACAAGGTCAGCTGAATTGGGTCGCTAATTTCATCTGGGGCATCGCCGACGACGCGGGGCAGTCTGCATAAACAGAGTCGCGCGGACATGGGATCATCAGACAAAACGGGCGACCTGAACGGCGATCAGCGACGGCCGCGCACGGAAGGTGTTGAAGGTGGCGGTCAGCGCTGCGTCGCGTTCGTCCACCCTTCCCACATACAATCCGCTGCCATGGCGTCACGCAGAGAGTTCCTCGAATCTACGCTTGCGGCAACGGCCGGCATCGTGGCCCTGCCGGCGGCGGCTGCTGCGCAGGCGCCTCAGCCGCGCGACGCCAGCAGCGCCACGGCGCTGACGCTGGTGCTGAGGAACGGGCGCATCCATACGATGGATGCCCGCAACACGGTGGCGTCCTCGGTGGTGATCCGCGGCGGGCGGTTCCTCGCAGTCGGCGGTCAGCTTCCATCGGCAGGACCCAACGTGCGCGTGATCGACCTGCGCGGCCGCACGGTCGTCCCCGGTCTCATCGAGCCCCACGTCCACATCGTCAGCCTGGCGAACCGCCCCGGCTATCACACGATCCTCGAGAACACGACGTCCATCCGCGAGGTCCAGGACGCGCTCGCGGCGCGGCGGCGCGGCGTGCCCGAAGGGCAGTGGATCACCTCGATGGGCGGCTGGCACACCAACCAGTGGGCCGAGCATCGCCGGCCGACGCTGAAGGAGCTCGACGAGGCGGTGCCGGACCGGCCCGTTTTGTTATACGAGCGCTTCACGGGCCCCTGCGTCACCAACAGCCTGGGCAGGAAGTTCTTCGACGCGGCCGATGCGGCGCCGCCGGTGCACCCGGACATCGCGAAGATCGGCGTCGCAGACGATGGGTCGATTGCGCCCGCGCGGCAGGGCGGCGGCGGGCCGTCGCCGAGCGCCCTCTATTACCTGCGGCGGCTGCAGACCTTCGAGGACAAGAAGCGCAGCACGCTCGACGCGATGGCCTACTCGGCACAGGTCGGGCTGACGGCGCACCTCGATCAGGTGCTGTTCCCGACGCCGGGGCCGCTGCACCCGAACCAGATCCTCTCGAACCTCGATCACTACCGGATGTACGACCCGTGGCTCGCGCTCCATCGCGAGGGGCGCGCGACGGTTCGGCTGCAGACGAACTTCCTGCACAACCAGGCGGACCCGGCGCTGCCGGAGCTCAGGGAGCGGCTGCGCGTCTCCCAGCAGTTCTTCGGCGACGACATGGTTCGGACGGGATCAATAGGGGAGTGGGCGGCGCCGCTCGGCGCGGGCGAGGCGTGGCGCGAGGCGCAGCGCCTGGTCGCGCAGGCGGGCTGGCGCAACGAGAACAGCGTGCAGGACCTGAAGGGGCTGACACAAGTGGTCGAGGCCTGGGAGGCCGTGAACAAGGAGTTCGACATCACCCGGCTCCGGTGGTGCGTGCACCACGTGCCCGCGGTGACGCCGGATCTCCTGACGCGGCTGAAGGCGCTCGGCTGCGGCGTGCAGATGGCGGCGTTCCGCTGGGTGACGTCGAGCGATCCGAACCTCGTCTCTGGCGCGCCGTTCCGCACGATCGTCGATCACGGCATCCAGGTGGGCATCCACGGCGACGGCGTCCACATCGCGCCGCTCAACCCGTGGCTGCACATCGCCTACGCGGTCACCGGCCTCAACTCCTTCGGCGCGCAGGTCAACGCCGGCCAGCACCTCACGCGGCAGGAGGCGCTGCGGCTGTTCACCCGCGACAACGCCTGGTTCCTGCGGATGGAGGACCGCGCCGGGACGATCGAGCCCGGCCGGCTGGCGGACCTCGTCGTCCTCGACCGCGACTACTTCACGGTGCCCGACGCCGACATCAGGCGCATCCGGCCGGTGATGACGATCGTGGACGGCAGGATCGTCCACGAAAGCTAGAGCGGTTTCTGAAACGTCGTAGTGTCCGGCTTCAGCCGGACCAAGTTGATCGGCACCGCCGTGTGTGGTCCGGCTAAAGCCGGACACTACGAAGAAGTCGAAACCGCGCTAGAGCTCGAGCGAGAAGCCGAAGGCGTCACGCATCTCGGCGCATGACCAGTGCGGCAGGTGCAGGATCTCGAAGCGGCCGGCCCGGCCAGAGACGCTTCACGGTCTCCGACCAGGCCGGAATCTTCTGAACCTCGTCGAGGGCGAGTACCGGCGGGGCTCGCGCAGCCTGGCCGCAAGAGTCTCCGGCTGCCGGCGCACGAACGCGTGGTCGGCCGAGGTGCTCATTGCATTGAGTAAATTTACTCAACATAACGAGCAGCGCCACAGACCTCAGGGAGGCAGCCCCAGCACGAACGCGTGCGTGAGGCACAGCACGCGGTAGGTGACGGTTCCCATCCGCGGCCCCAGCGGGCCCGACGAGTGAAGCCCCATCACGATCAGGCCGGCGCCGCGCGTGTCCGCCAGCCGCACGATCTCTTCCGACGCGTCCCCGGCCAGCACGATCGTCTCCGCGGCATCGGCCAGCTCGCGCAGCTGCGCCTCGACGTCGGCCCGGCGCAACTGGTCGGCGCCGGAGACGGCGGTGCGCAGCTTCGGCGGGATGTAGATCGACTCGAGGACGTACGCCACGAGCAGCGGCACGCCCATCGCCGACGCAATCCCCTGGGCAATCTTCACCTGATGCGCCGACGCCGGACTGAGATCGACGGGAGCGATGACGCGCTTCACCAGCCGGCTGATGTCGGTCACGGAGGCCACCGGCGTCGCGTGCCCGGGCGTGACGAGCACCGGAATCGTCGTTTCACGCAGCACGCGCTCGGTCGTCGATCCGAAGAACCGCTTGCTCACGCCGCTTCGCCCATGTGAGCTCATGACGATCAGATCGGCGGCGCGTTCGACGGCGAGCCGGAGGATCTGCGTCGCCGGCTTGCCGGCGGCCACCTGCACGTCGAGCGTGGCGGCGCGCAGGGACGTGTCCGGCACCGTCTGCGCGATGAACCGCCGCAGCTCGCGCTCGGTTTCTTCTCCCAGCGGAGGCAGGCCGGCGCTCTGCGCCGCGCTCACCAGCAGCGGATCGTCCACCGACATCACGAGCAGCCGCGCCCCGAAGTGGTCGGCGATCACGGCCGCGTAGTTGAGCGCGGTCCGCGACCCCTCCGAAAAGTCGATCGGGCAGACGATCGACGGGAGGTTCGACATGGTCACACTCCTCCGTCCGTCATGGCCTTCGCAACGGATGTACCGCGCGTGCTTCGGCCGAAAGCCGACGATCCGCGGCGTGCGCGCACCGGCCGCTGCGGAAGAATTCCGCGCGCCCGCGGACTATTCACGCCGATCGGCTACGATCCGATATCCCATATATGAGCTCCCCGCAACGGGCGGTTATCGCCGCTCTCGTTCTCATGCTGCTGGCGGCCGCCAGGCCTGCCGACGCGCGGCAGATGCCGGAGCCTCCGCCGGGGCAGCCTCCGCCGGGGCAGCCTCCGACACGGCCGCCCCGGCCTGCCGAAAGCGGCCTCTGCACCGCCCGCGGGCAGGTGCTCGGACCGTCCGATTTCGGCGTCGCCGCGGGGCTGCCCGTGGCCGACGTCTCCGCCGTGCTTCTCCTCGACGGGCGCGTGCGCCTGTACGTCTTCGCGCAGAACAAGGGCATCGTCAGCGCGGTCTCGGTCTCGGCGGACGGCTTGACGTTCACCGCCGAACCGGGGCTTCGGCTTCCGGACGGCTCGGGGATGCCGAGAGTCGTCCGCACCCAGACCGGCTACCGGCTGTTCTTCACCTCCGCCGGCGGCATCAGCTCGGCGACGAGCACCGACGGCTTGAGCTTCACCGTGGAGCCGGGTCAGCGCATCACGAAGGACGCGGCCGGGTTCGGCACGTCCGCGGCGGGGACGAGCGGCGCCAGCGTGATCCGCCTCGCCGACGGGCGTTATCGCATGTACTTCAGCGACCTGCCGCGGCCCGGCGACCCGCCCGGCAACCATCGGATCAAGACCGCGGTCTCCACCGACCTGCTCGCGTGGACGGTCGAGGCGGGGATCCTTGCCGGCCCCGGCGCCGCCACGCTGACCGAGTCGTCGGAGCACCCGTTCGTCCTCGCCAACCCGGACGGGTCGGTGACTATGTACTACGGGCGCTTCGCCGGCCCCGGCGGGACGACGCCCGAGGGGTTGTATCAGTCCACGTCGCGTGACGGCCTGACGTTTGCCGAGGAGACGTACAACATCTTCATGGCGAACGATCCGGACGCGCTGCGCCTCTCGGACGGGACCCTGCTCGTCTATTACGGGCTCTTCGACCCGCAGGTCGGCGGCACGATCAACGTCGCGCAGTGCGCCGACCCCGGCGCGGCGGCGCCCGCCCGCCTGCCCTGACGTTCGTTTCGCGCCGCCGCCGGCGCTCACCAGCGCCGAATACACGCGCAACTACAACGACGCGTCCGTGAGGCGGAGGCCGATGGCAACCCGGGCACGGCCCCGGATCCCACGTGGGGAGCCGCTCGCCAACACGCCGAACTGGCTGTTCGCCCGCACCCTCAGGCCAGTCCCATCGTCACGCTGACGGCGCACCGGGATTCGGGATAATCGTAATCTGGTCAGCATGCCTAATCCGGTGAAAGGCTCGCCTGCGGCAGAACGACGGCGTAGGGTGCGCGCCCCGCGACAGGGGCACTGCCAGCTCCAGGAGGGCGAGGCGAGGTTCGCGGGTGACCGCGCCGGTCGCGGGCGGCCGTCCGCGACGTCGATCTGTGAATGGCTGGCTGCTCGACACGAACATGCTCCACGGGTTGACGGTGGTGTCACGCGACACGCTCCACGGTTCGACATCATGAGTCCGCCCGCCTGCGAGCACCTCGGGGCCATCGACAAGGTCACGCCCGCGAGGCGATATGAGTGCGACGAGTGCGTGAAGATCGGCGGCGAGTGGGTCCACCTGCGCACGTGCCAGGAGCGCGGCGGGACCCACTGCTGCGACAACTCGCCGAACCGCCACGCCACCCGGCACGCGCGGGTCACCGGCCATCCGGTGATCGCGTCCGCCGAGCCCGGCGAGCGCTGGCTGTACTGCTGTCCGGACGAGGCCTTCGCGGGATACTGAGCGGATGCCCGCGTCCGGTCTCGTTCGACACGCCGACGGCGTCACCCGTTGCTGGTGGCCCGGTGAAGATCCTTTCTACCAGCGCTATCACGACGAGGAGTGGGGCAGGCCCGTCCGCGACGACCGCCGCCTCTTCGAGAAGATCTGCCTCGAGGGATTTCAGTCCGGCCTGAGCTGGATCACGATCCTCCGCAAGCGCGAGAACTTCCGCGCCGCCTTCGACGGCTTCGAGGTCGAGCGCGTCGCCCGCTTCGGCGCCCGCGACGTGGCGCGCCTGCTGAAGGACGCCGGCATCATCCGCCACCGCGGCAAGATCGAATCCACCATCAACAACGCCAAGCGCGCCATCGAGCTGCGCGACGAGTTCGGCACCCTCGCCCGCTACTTCTGGCAGTGGGAGCCGGAGCCCGGCGCACGTCCGGCGCGCGTCACGAAAGACGCGCTGATGCAGCTCGCGCACACGCCGCAGTCCGCCGCGCTCAGCAAGGACCTCAAGGCGCGCGGCTGGACGTTTGTCGGCCCGACGACGGTGTATGCGTTCATGCAGGCGATGGGCCTGGTGAACGACCACCTCGACGGCTGCGCACGGCGCCCCGCCGTCGAAGCGGCGCGCGCGGCTTTTTCCCCGCCCCTGGGGAAAGGTTCCCGCGTCCCGCGCCGGTCCCGCTGAAAAGCGGCCGGATTTCCTCTGACTCGCGCCCACCCGGGGTGGCGTCGTTGATGCACGGATGCGCGGCCGGAGGTGCCTATGTTCACCCCGGCGATCGTGACGATTCCCGCGCTCATCCTGCCGCTGATGGGGACGCCTGACCGCGACTGCCAGCTCGGACGCGTGGGCGACCCCGATGCCGACGCGCGCGCCGTGATCGCGTTCGAGATCGCGGTTGACGAGTACGCCGCCACGCATCGCTGGGGCGCGCACCCGTGGCCGCTGCCGCGGCCGGGCAGCCTCTTCACGCCGGCCGTCTCCGAGGTCTTCCGCGTCCGGATTGCCGCCGCGATCCGCGAGGGACGGAACGAGGAGGAAGGCGGCATCCTCTACGCGCTCCCGCCGCTGCCGGTGGAGCTCGACTACCGCATCGTGGGCCGCGACATCGCGATCGTGGACGTGGACATGCACCTCGTCGTCGACACGCTGGACCGCGCGCTGCCGCTGGAGGCGGCGCCGCTCGTGCCGGCGCCCGTGGAGACCGACGAAGAGGAGACGCTCGCGCCCGCGGACGAGGAGCCCACCGGGTGTCTCTACGACATCGAGCAGATGATCTAGAGCGGTTTCTGAAACGTCGTAGTGTCCGGCTTTAACCGGACCAAGTTGATCGGCACCGCCGTGTGTGGTCCGGCTAAAGCCGGACACTACGAAGAAGGGTCCGGCTAAAGCCGGACACTACGAAGAAGTCGAAACCGCGCCAGCGATCGCGAATTGACATTGCAGATGATGGGGCCATAGCATCCCCCCACGAAGGAGGGGAGATGCGCGCGTGCTCACGGCTCTGCCTGCTGGTCGTCTGCGTGATGTTCGTTCCCGCCGTTGCCTACGGCCAGGCATCCATCGCGGGTGTCGTGCGTGATACATCAGGCGCGGTGCTCCCCGGCGTCACCGTGGAGGCCGCCAGTCCCGCGCTCATCGAACAGACGCGTTCGGTCACCACCGACGGCACGGGTCTGTTTCGTATCGTCGACCTGCGTCCTGGTGTGTACGCCGTGACGTTCACGCTGCCCGGGTTTTCCACGGTGCGGCGGGAAGGGGTGACGCTCGCGGGCTCCTTCGTCGCGACTCTCGACGTCGAGATGCGCGTCGGCGAGCTGGCGGAGACGATCACCGTCACCGGCGAGACACCGACCGTGAACGTGCAGAGCGCCACGCGGCAGATGGTGATGGACAGCGAGGTCATCGAGACCATTCCGACCGGCCGCAGCACCTTCGCGCTCGGCGTGCTCGTCCCCGGCGTCATCGCCCAGAACGCCGGCGGGACGCTCGTGCAGGACGTCGGCGGGGCCCGCGTGGACGCGGCGCTCGGCCTGGCCATCCACGGCAGCCGCCAGAGCGACCAGACGATTCTCTTCAACGGCGTGTCCACGAGCGCGCAGGCGTCCTCCGGGTACGCGACGCGCACCACGATCAACCCGGTCGCGGTGCAGGAGGTGACCTTCGACTACTCCGCGGTCAACGCGGAAGTGGGGCAGGGCGGCGTCCGCATCAACATGATCCCGAAGGACGGCGGCAACACGAACCGCGGCGTCTTCCACGTCAACTTCGCGACGCCGGCGATGCAGGGCGACAACTTCAGCGACGAGCTGCGCCGCGCCGGACTGAGCGCACCCGATCGGCTGCGGACGAACCGGGACGTCAACCCGGGCTTCGGCGGCCCGATCCGGCAGGATCGCATCTGGTACTACGTGTCCGGCCGCTTCCAGGAGGCCACCAACTACGTGGCGGGCGTCTTCGAGAACAGGAACGCGAACAGGCCGGACGTCTGGACCTACGATCCCGACACGAGCCGGCAGGGCTACACGGGCTTCGAGGGCAACTCAGGAGATCTCCGGCTCACGTGGCAGGCGACGCCGAAGAACAAGCTCGGGTTCGCATGGACCTACCAGGTGAACTGCGGCTGCCCGCAGGTCGTCTCCGCCACGGTGGCGCCGGAAGCCGACCAGCGCGCCGAGTTCCCCGAGCAGCAGAAGCTGCTGTTCGACTGGACGTCGCCGCTGACGAACCGGCTGCTGCTCGAGGCGGCGTTCCTCCAGAGCTACGGCGTCAGCGTCCGCAGCCCGATCGCCGGCCTCGACCCCCGCATGATCACCGTCGTCGAGCAGTCCAACGGCCTGAAGTACCGCGGACCGGATCCCGGCCTCCGCTGGCAGGACAACGAGAGCAATCACATCCGCGGCGCGGTGTCGTACATCACCGGCGCGCACGCCTTCAAGGTCGGCTTCACGCACAACCACGGCTACTTCTTCCAGACGACGTACGCCGTGCAGCCGATCAGCTACCGCTTCAACAACGGCGTGCCGAACCAGCTCACGATCGCGGCGGTGCCGTACAACGAGACGACGAAGACGGACCACAGCATGGGCATCTTCGCCCAGGACACGTGGACGATCCGGCGCCTCACGGCCGGCCTCGGCGTCCGCTACGACTACTACGGCAACAGCCAGCCGGAGCAGCGCCTCGGTCCGACGATCTTCACGCCCGGGCGCGACATCACCCTGCCGGCGTCGTCGAATCTCTCGTGGCACGACCTGACGCCGAAGCTGACGGCGGCGTACGACCTGTTCGGCAACCGGCGCACCGCGGTCAAGGTGAGCCTGAACCGCTACGTGGAGTCGCTGGCGGCCGGCGCCGGCCTGCCGGCGGCCGTGAACCCGCTGAACAACATCGTCAACAGCACCACGCGGAGCTGGAACGACGCCAACCGCAACTTCGTTCCCGATTGTGACCTGCGGACGCCGGCGGCCAACGGCGAATGCGGGGCCTTCGCGAACGCGGCATTCGGCACGGTGCGTCCCGGCTCGACCTACGACCCGGACCTGATGCGCGGGTGGAGCAAGCGCGGGTTCAACTGGGAGTTCGCCGCGGGCGTGCAGCACGAGCTGATGCCGCGCGTGGCGGTGGACGTCGGCTACTTCCGCCGCTGGTTCGGCAACTTCGTCGTCACCGACAACCTCTCGGTGTCGCCGTCGGACTTCACGCGCTTCAGCGTCACGGCGCCCGGCGACTCGCGGCTGCCCGGCGGCGGCGGCTACGCCGTCCCGGACCTCTTCGACGTGGTGCCGGCGCGCTTCGGCCAGGTGAACAACTTCGTGACGCTGGCCGACAAGTACGGCACACAGAGCGAGCGGTGGCACGGGTTCGACGTGACCATGAGCGCCCGGCCCCGCAACGGCCTGCTGGTACAGGGCGGCATGAGCGCGGGATCGACGCTGCGCGACAGCTGCGAGATCCGCGAGAAGCTGCCGGAGACGGCGCAGCTCAATCCGTACTGCCACACGGAGACGCCGCTTCTGACCCAGGTGAAGCTGCTGGGCGCGTACACGATTCCGAGGATCGACCTGCAGGTGAGCGGCACCTTCCAGAGCTTCGACGCGCCGCAGAACGGGATCATCGCGAACTTCGTGGCGGCCAACGCCCAGGTGGCGCCGTCGCTCGGGCGCCCGCTGTCGGGGGGCGTCGCCAACGTGACGGTCAACCTGATCAAACCGTTCTCGGAGTACGGATCGCGCGTGAACCAGTTCGACATGCGCGTCTCCAGGATGCTGCGGTTCGGCGGGACGCAGACCCGGCTCGCCCTCGACCTCTACAACGCGCTCAATGCGGCGCCGGTGATGACCGAGAACCCGAACTACGCCGCGTTCCGCCGGCCGACGTCGATCATGGCCGCGCGGTTCGCCAAGATCAGCATGCAGGTGGATTTCTAATGATGAGAAAACTGCTGTTTGTTACTTGCGTTGCGGCATTGTCCTTGAACGTTCCGTCCTACGCCCATCATTCCGACGTGGCGTACGAGAACACGTCGATCGAGATAAAGGACGTGACGTTCGTGAAGACGGCGTGGGTGAACCCGCACAGCATCGTGACCTTCGACGTGAAGGATGCCTCGGGGAAGGTGACGCAGTGGATCGTGGAAATGGGGAGCCCCTCGGCGATGAGTGCGGTGGGCTGGAACCGGAACAGCCTGACCCCCGGGGCCGTGGCCACCGTGGTCGTCTTTCCGGCGAGAAACGGCACGGCGCATGGCCGTCTCGCCCGCGTGATGTTTCCCGACGGCAAGACGCTCAACTATCGGGAACCCCGTCCGGCAGGAGGTGCGCAGTGATCGCGCGTGCCGCTCTACTCGGTGTCGTGATGTCGTTGGTGTGCGCCTCGGTGTATGCGCAGGCGCCCGCTCCGCGCCGGGACATCAACGGGGTGTGGTCGGGCGCCGCGGTGATGCGGCTCGAGGCGTTCGCGCCGATGACGCCGGAGGGTCAGAAGCTCTTCGACGAGGCCAGGCCCCTGTTCGGTCCCCGCGCGCTGCCGGTGGCCGAGTCGAACCACGGCCTCGTGACCTGCGACCCGCTCGGGTTTCCGCAGAACGTCATGTACGAGCTCCGTCAGATGGAGTTCCAGGCGACGCCCAACAAGATGCTGCAGCTGATGCAGTACCAGCGCGTCTTCCGCGAGATCTGGACCGACGGACGCAAGCTTCCCGCTTCTGTCGGGAAGGACACCGCCGATTCCGTTGACCCGCGCTGGTACGGCTACTCGATCGGCAGCTGGGCCGACGACTACACCTTCGTGATTCAGTCCACGGGCTTCAACGAGAAGGCCTGGGCGAACGCGGCGGGCAACCCGCGCAGCGTGGATGCGAAGATCGAGGAACGCTACCGGCGCATCGATCGCGACACGCTGGAGCTCACGGTGACGATCGACGATCCGAAGATGTATACGAAGCCGTTTGTCGCCATGCGGCAGCAGCTCCGGCTGAGCCCGAAGCAGGAATTCGACGAGCAGCTCTGCGTGCCGTCGGAAGCGCTGGAATACCTGGAGACGTTCAAGCCGGTCGCCCGGCCCCGCTGACCTATTTCGCGCGGCCCAGGTATCCCTGCGCGATCGTGTCGATCTTGTAGATCGCCTTCGCGTTGTTCCTCACGCCGGGTGGCGTCGTGAAATTCCGGCCGTCGGGCCCGTTCATGCCGCCACCCTTCCCGTACAGCACCTTCTTGTCAGGCCCGGAAAACGCGCAGCTCGAGGCGGACCGCGGAAGCGGGATGACGCCGAGGTGCGCGCCCTGCGCACTGAACACCTCGAAACCGGCATCGCCGGCGCTGACGTACAGCCGGCCCTCGCCGTCGATGCACATGCCGTCGCCGTTGCCGCCCTTCAGCGCGGCAAAGTCCCGCTGGTTTCCCGTCGTGCCGTCGGCCTGGACGTCGAAGGCCACGATCGTCCTGCCGTTGGTGAGGTAGAGCGTCTTCTCGTCGCGGCTGAGCATCATGCCGTTGGTGCGCACGGACTTGTCCGCCACGAGGCTGACGGTCCCCGAGGGGTTGACGAAGTACGTGCCGTTCTCGTCGCTGAAATAGGCGCCGCCCCTGGAGTCGAGCTGGACTTCGCCCATGCGCCAGAACGGCTTGCCGCCGAACCTGCTGGCAATCACCTGCCGCGTGGGCGAGAGCGCGGTCAGGTTCGCATCCTCCTTGCACTCGTCAGGCTTTCCGCCCGGGTCCGAGCACGTCCGCTCGGCGCCGATCAGGCGGCCCCGATGGTCGATGCCGAGCGCTCCGGTGCCGCGGGTATTCCGTTCGGCGATGGAGAACCGGTCGTTCGCATCGAGCCTGCCGACCGTGCTCGGCTGCTCCTGGGCGAACAGGATGCCGCCGTCGCTCGTGCCGACGAGGCCGTCGGCGTTGTCGGCGCCCTGCCAGACGAGTGTCCACTGCGCTCCAGCCGCAATGACTCCAGCGATGGCGGAGACCGTCACCTGTTTCTCGGGCGTCGGCTGCGGGAAGGCCCGCGGCTGCTGCGCCGCGGCGATGCCGCCGAGCGCAACACAGCACGCCAACGTATAGCGTGTCTTCATGACGCGAAGTATATCCAACGAGATGGGTACAATTAAGGCTTGACCCAACCGGTTCAGCCCTCGCTGGGAGACCTGCTGCGCGCCCGGCCGTTCTCCATCATGGTGGAGCTGGTCGCCTCGGGCCTGAAGCGCGAAGCGCAGGTGTTCGAGGTCGCCTCGAACCTCGCCACCATTCCCGAGATCGTCGCCGGCAGCGTCACCAGCTACGCGGGCGGGAAGTTCGGGCAGGACCCGGTGCGCGTCGGCACCGCGGTACGCGCGCGCGGGCTCACGCCGAACATCCACCTCACGTGCGTGAACCAGGATCGCGTCAGCATCCAGAAGACGCTGCGCCTGATGCGCGCGCTCGGGATGCTGAACGTCTTCGCCATCACCGGCGACTGGCCGGCCGGCAGCAACACGACGCCGGTCTTCGACCTCGAGTCGGTGCAGCTGGTGGACCTCATCGCGACACTGCGCGCCGAGGAGCAGATCCCGTTTCACGTCAGCGTCGCCATCTCGCCGTTCAAGTACACGCGCGAGGATGCGCTATATCAGTATCTGAAGCTGGAAAAGAAGATCGCCGCCGGCGCCAACATGGCGATCACGCAGGTCGGCTGGGACTCGCGCAAGTTCGCGGAGCTGAAGCGCTACCTGGACGAGCGCGGCCTCGATATTCCGCTGATGGGCAACGTCTACGTCCTGGCCCAGCGCGCCGCCGAGCGCATGGCCACGGGCAGCCCGCCCGGATGCTGGGCGCCGCCGAAGCTCGTGTCTGATATTCAGAAGGAGTCCACCGCCCCCGACAAGGGAAAGGGCGCGCGTCTCGAGCGCGCGGCCAACACGGTGGCCGTGCTCAAGGGCCTCGGCTACGCGGGCGCCTACATCGGCGGCACCCACCAGGCCGACGACATCCGCTGGATCATCAACCGCGCGCGCGAGCTCGAGCCGCAATGGGAGGAGTGCGCGGCGCAGGTCCAGTACGGCGATCCGGACGGCTTCTATCTGGACTCCGCTCCTGCCCGGAAAGCCACGCGTACGTTCCTCCCCGTGGTCCTCGACGCGGCCGGCAAGACGATGCCGATGCCGTGGTCGAAGAACCCCGCTGACACGGCGGGCCGCCGCGCCATGCGGTCGCTGTTCTCGTGGATCGACGGCACGCCACCGCTTCGCAACGCCTTCGAGCGCCTCGAGTACTGGGGCAAGCGGGCGGTGTTCGGCTGCGAGGAGTGCGGCAACTGCGTGCTCGGCAGCATGGAGTACGTCTGTCCGCAGACGTGCCCGAAGCAGATGCGCAACGGCCCCTGCGGCGGCACGCTCCACGGCCGCTGCGAGGTGGTGGAGCAGGAGTGCATCTGGGTGGGCGTGTATCAGCGCGCCGAGGCCGCCGCGCGCGTGCCCGAGCTGAAGCGCTTCATTCCCGCACCCGACCGGCATCTGGTGGGCACGAGCTCCTGGATCAATTTCTTTCTCGACCGCGACAGCCGCCCGGGCCATCCGAAGCCGCTCGATGCATCGACGGCGCCGGAGGATCCGGGCCGTCATCTTCGCAAGCCTGAACGCAAGCCATTCGTACCAAAGACAGAGAGAGCCCCTGCATGACCAGCGTCGTGTCCGAACCCCGGCAGCAGTTCCGCACCATCACCGACGTCGCCGCCCGCGCGGGCATCTGGCCGCAGGAGCTCGAGATCTTCGGCACCATGCGCGGCAAGGTCCGCCTCGAGGTGCTCAAGCGCCTCGAATCGCAGCCCGACGGCAAGCTCGTGATCGTCACCGCGATCACGCCGACCAGGGCGGGCGAGGGCAAGACGACGACGAGCATCGCACTGACGCAGGGGCTGGGGCGCATCGGCCGCAAGGTGATGCTGTGCCTGCGCGAACCGTCGGTCGGCCCGGTCTTCGGCGTGAAGGGCGGCGGCACCGGCGGCGGGCGCTCGCAGGTCGTGCCCATGGAGGACATCAACCTCCACTTCAACGGCGACTTCCACACGGTGGCGGCCGCGCACAACCTGCTGGCCGCGGCGCTCGACGCGTCCATCTACCACGGCAACAGGCTCCGCATCGACCCTGCGACCGTGACCTGGCCGCGCACCGTGGACATGAACGACCGGCAGCTCCGCTACAGCGTCACCGGTCTTGGCGGCCGCGCGCACGGCGTCCCGCGCGAAACGGAGTTCGTCATCGTCGCCGCCTCAGAGGTGATGGCGTCGCTCGCGCTGGCCAGCGATCTCCACGACCTGCGCAGGCGCCTCGGCCGCATCATCGTGGCGTCAACCTACGACGG
>Ga0194131_10006977_pt1 | contig 15407 bp, 13 predicted proteins | sample TA2KigO120mmetaG_FD_148631 | JGI IMG/M metagenome (GOLD analysis project Ga0194131, IMG submission 148631) | Freshwater microbial communities from Lake Tanganyika, Tanzania - TA2015053 Kigoma Offshore 120m | ecosystem: Environmental > Aquatic > Freshwater > Lake | place: Tanzania: Lake... | reverse complement strand
CGGGAGGCGGCGGCTCCGGTCCGGGCTCGGAATCCAAAAGAGCCCCCCATCGGACGAAAGATTCCGCGATTCCTTGAAAACGCACACCGAGGCCTTCGGAATTGCTGTGAGGCGAAGGGAGCAGGCGCCTCGGCCATTCAAGCAAACCCATCAAGGCGGATATCCCGGCCAACCAGTGGAGGCCGCGGCGCCGATCTCCAGCCGGATGTCCACGCGCTGGCGCTGGGCGACTTCGAGTGTGATTCCTGACCGGCGGAAAGTCTTGAATCCGGTGATCGCCGCCGAAAGCTCGTACGGCCCCACCGGCAGTCCGGTGATCACGTTACGTTCCGGCGCCAGTCGACCGGGCGCGCCGTCACCTCGACACCGGCAACACGCGCGTCCTGCGCATCGGACACCGTTCCCGTGATCGTCGCCACGGGCGACTGGGTGAGAACACAGCCACCGAACAAACAAGACAGAGCCTCATGGAGGCAGCGTAACACGAGCTAACGGATGGAAAGGACCGCGCCGGTGCTGATCTGTCCCAGAGTTTCCAACTCCAACGCCACGCGGTCTCCGGTCGCGACGCCAACCGGGAGCGTGAAAGTCACCTGATACCGCCCGATCTGGCCCGGTTGGAGCCCCGCGAACGTCACCGGGATATCGCGTCCACCGACCCGCACCGTAACCGGATTCGCCGTCCGCACCTGTCCCGCAGGCGCAGGCTGGCCGGCTTCCACCGCCGGGGTAACCGCCCCCAGACCGGCGCAGACCAGCGTCACCGAGTCCCCCGCTTGCGCGGGCGCAGTACTCGAATTTGGGAACGGCTGTCCGCCGCCACGCTGGACCTGGGCTTGCAGCACCGCTGGCTGCGCGTCCGCGACATTCACCGGAACGGCGCGCGAGTAAGTCAATCCGCGCCGGACCAGTACCTGATGCAGAGTGTTTGTGCTCAATCCTGACGGAACCACTGCATCAATGCGCTGCGCATTGGCGGCGAACAGTGGAATCCGCCTTCCGCCCATGATCACTTCGGTGTCGCCCAGCCGGTCGGGCAGGGCAGCGGTGGCCGGAGCGTTGAGAGACAGATTCGCCGTGAAGCGTTCCCCCGTTAGGGTGATGAGACTGCCCGGCGCCACGGGCAAATTCGAAATCGTTGGTACCGGCGAATTCACCACGCCGTCGGCGGCCAGCGACGGCGGATCCTGCGCCGCTCGCAAGTCGGCGGAGACTTCGTGTTCGCCGCGAACCTGCGCCGCGCGGTCCTCGGCGACCACTTTGACGTTGACCGTACCGGTCTGCGTGCCGCGCGAGGCCCAGGTCCCGTGCCATCTGCCGTCTTTGAGCGACTGCAGCGCAACCGGCGGATCGCCATTGGAAAAGCTCATCGTCACGGCGCCTTCCTCGAGCGCGCGTCCACAGTCGTCCACCACGTCGACCACGATACCCGCCGGCCACCCCGCCGGGATGCTGGCTGCCTGTCCGAGTGACCGGACTGAAGGCACCAGCCTCCGCGCGCTGCACGCGTCGGCGTTCCTACGGCCACTCTTGGAGGCGGCGGTCGCGGCCGGCGCGACAACCAGCCGCACGTCCACTTTGCGGACCGTCCCATCCGCGAACTGGAACGTCAAGTCGGACCGGTAAGTCCCGGCGCTAAGACCGAAGGTGACCGGCTGGACCACGACGCGCTGCGGTTCCCGCGGCAGGACATTGGCGTCGATCGGCGAGTACTGGAGCGGGTTGTTCCGCGCGAACGTCGCGGCAGCGGACCGGTAGGCCACGGCGTCCTGGGTGATGTTGAAAACAGTCAGATCCTGAGACCCGGGTGAAATGATGCCCTCGACGGTCGAAAACGTCAGCTCGCTTGGTTGCACGACGCTGCCCGGCCGCGATCCAGCGGGCAGCACCTCCAGGAACACCGGAAGCACGTGTGGCGAGTTGGCTGCCTGCGCGGACTCCACCTGCACCAAGCCGTAGTAGACGCCCGGCGCCAAGCCGGCCTGGTCAATGTTGACCTCGATCTGGGGCACCGTGCGCGCTGCGGCGTCCGTGGTTCCCGAAGTCGCCGAGAGCCGCAGCCAGTTGGAGCCGCCAGCAAGCGTCGAGGTCGTGATCCGCCACTGCATCGATCCGTTGCCAAGGTTCAGCACTCCGAACGGCTGCGGCGGCACGATGCCACCGCCTGCCACTGCCTGGAACGAGAGCCCGGACTGGGACAGCAGGATCGCCTGTTCGCGGTCGCTGATGGTCATCGTCACGGGAATTTCGCGGGTAACTCCTCCGCCGCTGATCGTTACGAAGCTGCGATAGGTTCCGCGGGTACGCGTGCCAGGATCAGCCTCGACCGTAACGGTCAGAGGGTTCGCCGGCGTGACGGCGCCCTGGGCTGGTGTCACTCGCAGGAATCCGCCCGGCCCGGCGGCGGCCTGAACGGCGATGGATCCGCTGCCCGCGTTGGTGACGAGCAGCGTCTCGCCCCGGCGCGCCGCGGTGCGGGGGTAGGTGAACGTGAGCGCGGTCTTATCCGTCTGCAGGTTCGGCGGAAGCGCGGCGCCCACTACAAACTGGACGTTCGTGGTGAGCAACTTCGGTTCCCCCAGCGGCGCCTCGAACTCGATGGTGCCGGAATAGGTCCCGGGCGCGAGATTGGCCGGATTCGCCGTCACCGCGACGATTCGCGGCGTGTTGCCCGTCGAGGTGCTCGTGCTCAGCCAGTTCCCGCCGCTGGCGGTCCGCACCCGGACGTTGAGCGCGAGCCCTGACACCTCCGCGGTCGCCACCACGTTCCGTGGCTGCGCCGGAGCGCCGCCGGAGGCGCCAGTAAAGCTCAACGAGTTCGCCGAGATTTGGAACGAGGGCGGATGGGCGAGGATCTTGCGGATCCGGTTGTCGTTGGTCTCGGTGATGTAGACATTGCCCTTCTCGTCGGAGACCACGGCGCCCGTGGAGCCGATACGGGCTTGCGTCGCCAGGCCGCCGTCCCCGGAAATCGTGCCAACCGGGCCCACGCCGGCGATCACTTCAAGCTGGCCGGATGGCGTTACCCGGCTGACGTGGCCGGCACTGCGAATGAGCAGGTTCCCTGAGCGGTCAAGGCTGATCCCGGTTGGGCGTACGAGCGGAACCGACGTTGCCGGGCGCGGCCCCAACGGAATGGGAGCATCGCTGACTCTTCCCGTGCCCGCAAACGTCGAGATGGTGCCGTCGGGGGTGATCCGGCGGACGCGATGTCCGGACTCCTCCGAAACATAGAGATTGCCGGAGGCATCGGCCGCCAGCCCATGCGGCTCAGCCAGCCCCGCTGAAGCCGCCGGACCGCCGTCTCCCGACGAGGCCCGGCGAAGGTTGCCCGCCACCAATGAGTCCACTTCAAACAGGTCTCCGCCCGGCTTGAGTCTCAATACGAGATTTGCCCCTCGGAACGCGTAGTAGGGCGCGCCGCCAGGGCCGAACACGAGCCCCCCTGGCTCCCCGGTCGACAGGAAGAAAGCATCCATGGACCGGTCGTCATTGAGCCGGCTCACTCCATACCCACTGGAGAAGTAGAGACGGCCATCCGGCCCGACGGCCGGCGCGAACGGAAGGAAGAGCGGATTTTCACTTGCGGGAGAGCCTGGGACTGGGGCCGCGGCGATGAACTGCCCGTTACCGGCCAGACTCGAGATGTTCCCGGCGGGATCGATGACCCGGATTCTTCCGTTGGCGCTGTCGGCGAAATAGAGGTTGTTGCTGGAATCGAGCGCGATTCCCGCCGGTCCGCTGAGCAGTGCCAGACTCGCGGGCCCCCCGTCGCCGCCATAGCGGTGCCGTTCGTTGCCAACGATCTTTTCGAGCTTCCGGTCGGGTGAGATTCGAAAAACGCGGCCCGGAATGAAGGTCGAAAAATAGATGTCGCCCTGGGAGCCGGCGGTCATCGCCACCATGATCAAGTCCGCTGTGCCTTCGACTGGCAGGATTTCGAGAGTCCCGCCGGGCGCGATCCGGGTCAGGTCGGTGACGTTGCTTCGGCCCTCCTCGATCATCGTGCTGGACAGGTAGACGCCTCCTCGCGGATCGGCCGCCAGCGAGATCGGTTGCAGAGGGGAGTCCACCGCCGGGCCGGCGGTGGCGCGTCCCCGGGTTCCGTTTCCCGCGAAGGCTTCGATCACTCCGTCCACCCGGATCCTCCGCGCGCGGCGGAAATTCTCAAGAAGATCGGACGTCTCAATAAAGTAGAGATTCCCGGCGCCATCCGAGATGAGTGACTGCGGAGAACAGATCGACGCCTGCCGGGCCGGACCGCCGTCGCCCGAAGATCTGCATTGACCGGTTCCCGCAACCAGCGAAATCAGCCCATTTGTGTCGATCCGGTAGATCCGGTCCAGGAACTCGTCGGCCACCACCAGGTCGCCATTGGGGAGGAGAGCCATCGACGAAATCTCGCCAAATACTACGTCGGCGGCACGGAGTCCCTGCGCCGGGTACTGCTCGCCGAGGCCGGCAATGGTCGAAGTAAGGCCGTCCGGCGTGAACTTCCGGATTCCAACACCCTCCGAGTCGGCGACGTAGATGTTGCCTTGGCGGTCGATCGCGATCGCCTTGGGAAAGCTCATGGATGCGCGCAGAGCAGGCCCGCCGTCGCCGGAGAATCCCGCAAGCCCGTTGCCCGCCACGCCGGTGACCGTGTTCGCCGTGTAGCGGAACACCATTTGGTTGTAGCTGTCGAGAATCATGAGATTCCCCGCGGTGTCGAACGTAAGCCCTGCGGGGAGCCCCAGGGGAGCCTCGAGAGCGGGCATCGACAGCCGGGGAAAGACCCAGTCCGTCCCCGCGATCGTGGTGATCACTCCCTGGGCGAACAGTCCTCCACCGGCCATCGCCGCGATCCAGATCCAGGCTTGGCTTCGCACGCTCTCATGGTACCTCCGATCGGGTTTCGGTCAAAGGCGGTAGAGTACCAGCGTGATACGATAGTCGTTTCCCAGGGATGCTCGTTAAGATCTGTGGCATAACCGGCCGCGATGACGCGGTCGCGGCTCGGGATGCCGGTGCCGGCGCCCTCGGTTTCAATTTTTGGCCGAAGAGCCCCCGCTACATCAGTCCGGAGGCGGCTGCGTGCTTTGTCCCCGATCTCGGCGGCGTCCTCAAGGTAGGAGTCTTTGTGAACGCGGAAGCGGAACAGATCAGCGCTGTCGCGCGCCTGGCCGGGCTTGACATTGTCCAGCTTCACGGCACGTTCGATCCGCCTCCCGGCGCACGCGCCTGGAAAGCGCTCGCGGTCAAAACGGGATTCGATTCTGCTTCGCTCGAAGGCGCCGACGCGTACCTGCTGGATGCCCCGTCCGGCGAAGAGTACGGCGGCACCGGCCGAACCTTCGACTGGAACCTGATCCGCGGTCTGCAAAGGCGAATCGTTCTGGCCGGCGGACTCGACGCATCCAACGTGGCGGAGGCCATCCGGACCGCCCAGCCCTGGGGCGTCGACGCCTGCTCGCGTCTCGAGTCCTCGCCGGGTAAGAAGGACCACCATCGCGTTGCCGCGTTCTGCAAGGCCGTGCTCGAAGCCGTCCCATGAGATTGAAACAATGACACCCACGCAGCCGGACATCCTCGGCCATTTCGGACCCTATGGCGGCCGCTTTGTCCCGGAGACACTCATGGCTCCCCTCGAACAGGTGGAAGCCGAATGGAGGAAAGCACGCCTGGACCCCGGGTTCCAGGCCGAGCTCCGGCACTTGCTGGAGAATTACGCAGGACGGCCGACTCCCCTGTACTATGCCAAACGGCTGTCGGAGATCCTGGGCGGCGCACGGATCTACCTCAAGCGCGAGGATCTGCTCCACACTGGCGCCCACAAGATCAACAACTGCCTCGGCCAGATCCTGCTTGCCCGTCGCATGGGCAAGAACCGGATCATCGCCGAGACCGGCGCCGGACAACACGGAGTCGCCACTGCCACCGCCTGCGCCCTGTTCGGACTTGACTGCACGGTCTACATGGGGATCGAGGACATGCGCCGGCAGCGGCTCAACGTCTTCCGGATGCGGCTGCTGGGCGCCAAAGTCGTTGGAGTGACTGCTGGCAGCCAGACCCTCAAGGACGCGATCAGCGAAGCGATCCGCGACTGGGTCACCAACGTCGAAACTACGCACTACCTGCTGGGATCCGCGCTCGGTCCGCATCCTTATCCGGTGATGGTGCGCGAATTCCACCGCTGCATTGGCGAAGAAGCCCGGCAACAGATCCTCGAAATTGAAGGCCGCCTGCCGGACGCGGTGATTGCCTGTGTCGGTGGCGGATCCAACGCAATCGGAATTTTTCATCCGTTCCTGAGCGACGCACCGGTCAGGCTCATCGGTGTGGAAGCCGGCGGGCGTGGACCCGAGCTGGGTGAGCATGCCGCGCGCTTTTCCGGGGGTTTCCCCGGTGTCCTGCAGGGAACCTACAGCTACCTGTTGCAGGATGACGACGGCCAGATCGCGTTGACGCACTCTGTTTCCGCCGGGCTCGACTATGCCTCGGTGGGGCCGGAACACGCCCTGCTCCGCGACATGAAGCGCGCTGAATACACATCGTGTTCCGATGCGGACGCGCTGGCCGCAGCCCGGCGGCTGGCGCAGACCGAGGGGATCATTCCGGCGCTCGAGTCCGCGCACGCCGTGGCCGAGGCCATGCGGCGCGCGCCCTCGGAGCCCGGCCAGGTCTACGTCGTGAACGTGTCCGGCCGCGGCGACAAGGACACCGGAATCTACGTCGAGAACTTCCCCGAGTTGGACCAGCCATGAGCCGCATCCGCGACAAGTTCGCCGAGCTAAAGAGCCGCGGAGAGACCGCGCTGATCGCCTACCTGACCGCCGGGGATCCCTCCCCAGACCTCACCGCACGGCTGGTGTGGGCGCTGGAGCGTGGCGGCGTCGACATGATCGAGCTGGGAGTACCGTTCTCCGACCCGCTGGCCGACGGCCCCCGGATTCAATTGGCGATGGACCGCGCTCTCAAGCACCACGTGAACCTGCCGCGTGTGCTCGATATTGCGCGCGAAATCCGCACGCGGTCATCCATTCCTCTGGTGCTGTTCAGCTATTTGAATCCCCTCCTGCGTTACGGATTCGAGCGGTGCGCCAGTGAAGCTGCCGCGGCCGGCATTGATGGCTGCCTTGCCACGGATCTGACTGTAGAGGAAGCGGAGGACCGTGTGAAGGCCCTGCACTCCGCCGGGCTCGAAACTGTGTTCCTCGCCGCTCCAACAAGCACGCTCCGCCGCCTGGAGCTGGTGTCGCGCTACTCGACCGGGTTCATCTATCTGGTGTCGCGGACCGGTGTCACGGGTGAGCAGGAGGCGTTGTCCCAGTCCGTCGCACGCATGGTCTCGGCGTTGAAGGACGTGACGGATAAGCCGCTCGCGGTGGGGTTCGGGATCTCGCGTCCGGAGCAGGCGGCTGCGGTTGGCCGGATGGCGGACGCGGTGGTCGTGGGCAGCGCCTTCGTCCGTGTGATCGAGGAGTACGCTCAGGCGCCGGACCTCGAAGCCCGGATCGAAGATCTCGCACGCCGCTTGAAGGAGCCCTTGAGAGCATCCCAATGACGCCGGAAGAAGCGAATGCGCATCTGGAAGCCTGCCGCGGCGAGATTGATGATCTCGACCGCCAGATTGTCGCCCTGTTGAACGCGCGTGCCGGAGTGGCGGCGCGCATCGGGGATATCAAGCAAGAGGCCGCGATGCGTGTCTACGAGCCCAAGCGCGAGGATCAGGTATATCAGAACGTGGTGGCAACCAATCCGGGTCCGCTGAAGGGTGACGCGCTGCGCCGGATCTACGAGAGAATCATGGACGAGATGCGCAGCCTGCAGCGCGACAGAATGGCGGGACGACAGGAGGCCGGACTTGATCGTCGTAATGGATGAGGGCGCTACCGAATCACAGGTGCAAGCCGTGATCGACCGCCTGGTCGAGCGCGAATTCACGGTTCACCGCTCCACCGGCGTGGTCCACACTCTGCTGGGCGGCGTCGGGCCCGAAGACGAAGTGGACCCGGCCGAGTTCCTCGTCATGGACGGCGTCAAGGAATGCCGCCGTATCGCATCGCCCTACAAGCTCGCCAGCCGCCACTTCCGGCCGGGCGGAACGGTGGTAAAGGCGGGTGCCGTCGAAATTGGCGGTGAGCGGGTCGTGGTAATGGCGGGCCCGTGCAGCGTCGAGAGCCGGGACCAGATCCTTCGAGCCGCGGAACAGGTTGCGCGGGCGGGAGCCACCGTGATCCGCGGTGGAGCCTTCAAGCCCCGCAGTTCGCCGTACAGCTTTCAAGGACTCGGTGAAGCAGGACTGGTGCTGCTGCGCGAAGCCGCGGACGCGCACGGCCTGGTCACTGTCAGCGAGGTGATGGACTCGACCCAGATCCCGCTGCTTTCCCGCTATGCGGACATTCTCCAGGTGGGCGCGCGCAACATGCAGAACTTCAACCTGCTGCGGGAGCTGGGCAAGCTCCGCCAGCCGGTCCTGCTCAAGCGCGGCATTGCGGCCACGGTTGAGGAGCTATTGCTTTCGGCCGAGTATATCCTCTCGGGCGGGAACTACGACGTGATCCTGTGCGAGCGGGGGATCCGGACGTTCGAAAGCTCCACCCGCAACACCATGGATCTCTCCGCGATTCCCGTAGTGAAAAAGCTTTCGCACTTGCCCATTGTGGCCGACCCTTCACACGGAACCGGACGCCGGGACCATGTGGGCGCGATGGCTCGCGCGGCGGTGGCGGCCGGAGCGGATGGTCTGCTCATTGAAGTCCATCCGGATCCCGACCGTGCCCTGAGCGACGGCGCGCAATCGTTGCGTCCCGAACAGTTCGAGGAGTTGATGCAACAGCTCCGCATCATCGCGCCGGCCGTGGGAAGGTCGGTTTAGTGGAAACAGTCGCGATCGTCGGGGTGGGTCTGCTGGGAGGCTCGCTGGCGAAGGCTTTCCGCAAGCATGGATTGGCCAAGACGATTCTCGGGGTGAGCAGCGGTCCTCGACCATACCCGAAGGAGTTCACTGCTCAAGCTTCGTTCGAATCCGCGGTCGGGCGTGCCGACTTGGTGGTGCTGTGCTCCCCCGTCCTGAACATCATCCAGGACCTCAAACGCATCGACCGGTACCTGAAACCCGGCGCTCTGGTCACCGATGTCGGTTCCACAAAGCGGGCGATCGTGGCCGCCGCCCGGCAGCATGTCAAGCGCGGAGTCTTCCTCGGAGGACATCCGATGGCGGGTAAGCAGGTCACGGGACTCGAACATGCTGTTGATGATCTCTACAAGGGCCGGACTTGGTTTATCGTGCGCACGGGGGGGCCGGATCCGCCCTGTGTCGCGAAATTCCTGAGTTGGTTGAAGGTGCTTGAGGCCCGCCCGGTGGAGTTGAGCGCCGAGGAACACGACAGGACAGTCGCAGCGACCTCGCACGTCCCCCAGATGATCTCGACCCTGCTCGGCGCGGCTTTGTCCGGCCTGATTCCGCCGGATCAGGCCGCGGCTAAGAGCGGACAAGGGTTACGCGACATGCTCCGCCTTTCCGAGAGCGGTTGGAGCATGTGGGGTGACATCCTGGCGACCAACAGCGACAATATCGAAGCGGGCCTCAAAATTTTTGCGGCTGAGCTGAAACAATTTATTGAGTCGCGCCATTATTGGACGCAGGATGGAGCTGCTGCTGGCATTCCAGGAGGTTCATTCACCCGCGCCAACGCGTTCATGAGGGAGTTCCTGAAGGAACAGGAATCCGGCCGCTGAACCCAACCCCTGCGAAATTCGCATAACGAAGGGGGGACCGCGACCAATGGCGGGAGGACTCGTCGTAAATCGCGACGAAACGCTATATAGGATAGGCGAGCCGGCCGATCGAGTGTTCCGGCTTCAAACCGGGTTGATCAAGCTGACCTTCTCAGACGGATCAATCCGGATCATCCAGCCCCAAGGCTGGTTCGAGGAGCGCGTGGTATTCGATGCCAAGTGCTATAACGCCACCGCAGTGGCGATGTGCCGCTGCCAGGTGGAGGTTCATGCCGCAAAAACGCTAAGAGAGAGCGGAACGGCGAAATGGAAGAGCTTCGCGTTTCACGCAGTCCAGCGGGCCGAGCGCGCCGAGTTGCGCGCGACCGGCAATGGGGCGCGCAAGATCGCCGGGCGTGTGGACGTGCTGCTGTCCGAACTGGCGGCGCACTCAGATCCGGTGGGCGAGGTCTGCCTGACGCAGATTGAGATCGCGACTCTGATTTGTGCCGCCCGGGAAAGCACTAACGCCGCTCTGGGAGACCTCGTGCAACAGGGCAAGATCACCGTGCGGCCACGCCTGATCACCGTTCACAGTGTGAAAGGAGGCCACAGGTCCGCCGCGGCAGGACGCTGAAAATAAAAGGCTTTCGGTTTGGCACGCGAACTGCCTAAGAAGCGTGCATGATTCAGCTTGGTTTGAGCTTGGCGGTGATCGCTGCTGCCGCGGCCGCCGCCACGCTACCCCCGCAGTCCTCGCCGGTACCGGCATCTACCGCTCCCGGTGGAAACGCTGGGGCCGCGGTGAACGTCAACTCGCGGTACATCGTGGAGAGCGCCGAGATCACCCCCGATCCGCGAAAGCTGAGCGGCACCCTCCGCCAGCGGATCTCCGACCTCAAAGGCACGCGGTTTGACCAGGAGGCCGTTGACGCGGTCGCCGGCAAGATCCGGCAGGAGCTTCGGAACTGGAACGTGGTGGTGCGGATCGCGCGGGGCGAGCAGCCGGAGCAGGTGCGGGTCGTGTTCGAGGTGTCACGGAAGTATGACACAGTCGACGTCGTGATCCCCCGGCTGATCTACCACTCCAAACAGAACTTCAGTTTCGGGGGCGACGTCACCGTCCGCCCTGGCGCCGATTTCTTCCTCTCCTCGGGCATCCTGACTGACAATGACGAGCTTGCGGAGCGCTATTCAGGCATCCGCGCCGGCCTCGGCCGCGAGAACATGTTCGGCGGCCACCTGCGCCTCGGAGTGCGCGTGGAGAGTTGGCGCTCGCAATGGAACCCCTCGGTCACCAACGCACTGGCCAATGACACCTCGCCGGACACCCCCGGAATCTACCGTACGCGGGTCCACCTTGAGCCCACCGCCACCATCGCTTTTACACGGGATCTCATGCTACAGCTCGGCGTGAGTATGCAACGGCTGGAAATGCAGTATCCAACCAGCCGCCACGAGCTCTCCAGCGCCGCTGTTTCAACTCTGCGCTTCCAGCGGCGCTGGGACGCTCTTTCCGGATTCCTGGGCAAACAGGAACTGGAGGCCTCTTACGCGCTGCGGGCTGCGGCGCGGACGCTCTCGTCGGACTTCCTCTATAACCGCCACTCGGTCCAGGCGCGCTACGCCTTTGGCAAGGATCGCGAGACTCTGATCGCTTCGTTCCAGGCCGGAACCATCGGTGGAACCGCGCCGCTGTTTGAGCGCTTCATGTTGGGCAACAGCCGCACGCTTCGCGGCTGGAACAGGTACGACGTCGCTCCGTTCGGCGGCGACCGCATGGTCCATGGCTCTCTCGAATACCGCCACAACGTGTTCCGCGCGATCTACGACACGGGATCGGTGTGGCAGCGCGCGGGTGATGCCAAGGTCCGGCATTCATTGGCGGTGGGGCTGCGCTCGGGAAGCGTGATGAGCTTTTCGTTCCTGGTCGCATTCCCGCTGCGGGAAGGGAGAATTGAGCCGGTCTTTATCACCGGAATCGACTTCTAAACAATAATGCCGAAACGCGTTGCGGCGGTAATTTTCTGCCTGTTGGTCCTGGCACTGGTCCCCGTGCTGTTAGCCGATACCCTCTCCGCGCGTTTGCGCGGGGACCAGATTTTTTTCCAGGCGCCAGGGTTGAACCTGATCCGTGAGCCGCTGCTCGCGAGGCTGAAGACCGGCGGGACGGTTGCCTATGACTTTCATCTCGCCCTGTGGACCGGCAACCGCGACGCCGTCCGCCGCCGTGCCTTTGAGCGCTTCGTGGTGAGCTACGATCTGTGGGAGGAGAAGTTCGCGGTGACCGGACTCCGCCAGCCCAGAATCTCGGTGGCGAACCTGAAGAGCAACGAAATTGGCGTCTGGTGCCTGGACCGGATCGGACTGCGCTCGCCGGACTTGAAGCCTGCCGATCCGTTGTGGCTCAAGCTCGAAGTCCGTGCCGTCGACCCCAAGCGCGACGCGGGCCTGCTCGACGATCCGGACGGTGTCAATCTCGCCCGTCTGGTCGACCTGTTCAGCCGCCCGCGCGAGAGCGGCGATCAGCGCTGGAGCTTTGAGTCCGGCCGCCTTCGCGCCTCGGACCTGCGGCCATGAACCGCCTCCGCAACCGCCTGCTGCTGATCTTTCTCGCCGCCACCCTTGCCCCTCTGTGCGTCACGCTCTGGGTGGCGAACTCCCTGCTCGAATCGAGTCTGCGTTATTCGTCGGCGATCGAATTGGACCGCGTCACCGCGACGCTTGAATCCACCGCGCGACAGTACTACCAGCGCGAGCGTGACCGCCTGCGCGAACAGGTGGCCGAGGGGCGCGTGCGTCCTGAGATCCTGCGCAAGCCCGGCGAGTGGCCGCCTGAGGTCCGCGAATTCCACGAGTCGGGCGACGCCGAGCGCATGGTGCTCGCCGGACCCGGTGGATCCGAGCTGCATCTGCTGCGGCGCCAGGACACTGCCGTCGCGCGGTACAAGGCCAGCCTCAACGGCGTCGAGATGGAGTCCGTCCGCCGGCAGATCACCGCGGCGCGCAAGATTGTGGAGGACTCCTCGGCACGGGACTTGAAGCGCGGATTCCAGTACGCGTTCCTGTTGCTTGCGGCGCTGCCCTGGCTTGCGTCCCTGCTGATCCTGATCTTCGCGGTCCGCCGCACGACGCGGCTCACGATGGAAGCTTACAACCGGATGGCCGGTGAACTCCAGCAGAGCCGCGAGCGGCTGCTCTACCTGACGCGCCTGGAATCCTGGCAGGCGCTGGCGCGCAAGACCGCGCACGAGGTGAAAAACTCGCTCACACCGATCCGCCTGATGATGGAAGAGGTCGCCGCGCGCCATCCCGGCGACTCCTTCGAGCGCCAGGCCTCGCAAATCATCGTCGACGAAGTGAACGGACTCGAGCGCCGCGTGCGCGCCTTTTCGGAGTTCGCCGCCGAGCCCCCAGTGAGGCTGAAGATGGTCGACGCCAACGCGCTGGTCGAGGAGCGGGTCGCGTTCCTGAAGACCGCGCACCCTGAGGTCGGGTATTCGATCCGCGCCTCCGCTCATCCGGGCGATGCGTTCGCCGACGAGGACCTGTTGCGCGCCGTGCTTACCAACCTGATCAAGAACGCCGCCGAGGCCGCCGGACCCGGTGGATCGGTTCTCGCCACGACTGGTGTTGAACATGGCAAACTGGCGATAGAGGTCCACGATTCCGGACCGGGATTGAGCGGTGAAGCGCGCGCGGCGCTGTTTGAGCCGTCCATCTCGTTCAAGAAGGGCGGCATGGGTCTCGGCCTGTCGATCGCACGTAAGAGCGCGGTGCTATGCGGCGGCGACATCGAGCTGGTGAAAGGAGAATTGGGCGGCGCCGGATTCCGCGTGCTGCTTTCCGCGAAATGTCCGGACGCCGTGTCCTGATCCTGGACGACGAGGCCAACATCGGTCTGTCCCTGCGCCTGATCCTCGAGCGCGAGGGCTATCGCGTGGACACGGTGAATTCGCTCGCGCAGTTCCGCGAGATGCCCCGCCTTGCGGATGCCTATCTGCTCGATGTCCGGCTTCCCGACGGCAGCGGGATTGACGTGCTGAAGGAGATCCGCCAGACGGACTCCGAGGTCCCGGTGATGATGATCTCGGGCCAGGCAACCATTGCCGAGGCCGTCGAGGCGACCCGCGCCGGAGCGTTCGATTTCCTTGAAAAGCCGCTCGCCCGCGACAAGGTCCTGGTGACGCTCAAGAACGCGCTCGAGCGCCGCAGTCTGCGCGAGGAAAATGAGCGGCTGCGCGAGCAGGTGAGCGGGACACGGATGATCGGACGGAGCCCGGTGTTCGCGCAGGCGGTGGAGCAGGCGAGGCTTGCCGCCCGGTCCGATGCGCGGATCCTGATCCTGGGCGAATCCGGCACGGGCAAGGAGCTGCTGGCGGCGCACATCCATCAGTCGAGCCCGTTCGCCGCGGGTCCGTTCGTAAAGGTGAATTGCGCGGCGATTCCGACCGAGCTGCTCGAGACCGAGCTGTTCGGCCACGAGCGTGGAGCATTCACGGGCGCGGCCGGAATGCGGCGGGGCAAGTTCGAGCGGGCCGATGGCGGATCGATTTTTCTGGACGAGGTCGGCGACCTGCCACTTCCCGCCCAGGCCAAGCTGTTGCGGGTGCTGCAGGAGGGCGAGTTTCATCGCGTGGGTGGAGAGCAGCCGGTCCGGGTGTCGGTGCGGGTGATCTCGGCCACCAACCGCGACCTGCTCAGGATGTGCGGCGAGCACCAGTTCCGCGAGGATCTTTACTACCGGTTGAACGTGATGCCGATCCGCGTGCCTCCGCTGCGCGCCCGGCGTGAGGACATCGGCGAGCTGGCGGACTACTTCCTCGCCGACTTCTGCCGCCGGAACAATTTCCGGGCGAAACGTTTGGATCCCGCCGCCGTGGCCGCGCTCGAGGGCTACTCGTGGCCGGGCAACGCGCGTGAGCTGCGGAACGCGGTTGAGCGGATGGCGATCCTGTGTCCAGGGGAGTCAATCGGAGCGGATGCGGTACCGCTCGAGATCCGCGGGCAGCAGTCCGTGGCGCGTCCGCTGGTCCGTGCGGTTCGGGATGACGCGGAACGGGACCAGATCCGGCGGGTGTTGGACCAGTCGGACTGGAATGTGAGCCAGGCGGCGCGGGTGTTGGGGATGGAGCGGACGAACCTGCATAAGCGCATCCGGTCGTTGGGGCTGACGAGGAAGGAGTAGGGAGGCGATGACACCAACGTGGTATCCCATAGAATGCACTTATGGGATACCTTGCGAAGGATCTCTCCCCCGAACAACGGATCGCGATTGAAAGCCTTCTCGGCAGGCCTATTTCCGAACAAGAGGCCATCAGCGTTCGCGCCTACGACCCGAATCCCCCGGTTTCGGACCAGAGGAGACGCGAGATTATTGAGGGGCTGAAAGCCCATTTCGCCGAGGTTGACGCGCATAGACCTGCCTCTACGGCGGACGAGGCCGAAGAGGCATTTGAAGAGGCGATGCGCCAATCTCGCCTGGGCTAGAGCATTTTCACGTATAATAAAAAAGCTCCACGCGAATCCGCCAACTGAGAATGGCTAGGGCCCTAGGAATTGACCTGCGTAGGCGGGTGATTGCGGCGCGTCAAGAAGGGGACACGGTTGAGGAGACAGCCGAGCGGTTCAGTGTGAGCATATCGTGGGTGTCGAAGGTCTACCGGCACTACTTGGCGACGGGCAGCGAGGAGCGGCCCGCTTGC
>Ga0194131_10006976_pt1 | contig 15408 bp, 11 predicted proteins | sample TA2KigO120mmetaG_FD_148631 | JGI IMG/M metagenome (GOLD analysis project Ga0194131, IMG submission 148631) | Freshwater microbial communities from Lake Tanganyika, Tanzania - TA2015053 Kigoma Offshore 120m | ecosystem: Environmental > Aquatic > Freshwater > Lake | place: Tanzania: Lake... | reverse complement strand
ACGAGTGGATCAATCGTAATGGATTAAGAACTCGCGGAGCCGTGTTAAAAAAACATGATCTTACGACGGGCAAGCGACAAATCATTTCTTCAAAAGAAGGGATGAATAGTGGTGCGTCGTGGTGTTCTGTCGCTAATCAGGGAATTGCAACTTTGAGTTTCACTGGACGGCCTGAGCTTTATTTTATTTCGAAGGATGGTGGAGAACCGGAACCTTTAAGTCGGAATATCCAGTGGAAAAGGCTTTTGGGGAATGGATTTCAATCTAATCAAACCTCTCTTCTTTTTGACGTCGAATCAGGATGGGCTCCTGATGGAAAAAGGATTGTGTTTTCCAGTGCACGCACCGGCCACCCGATGATCTATGTATTAGATCTAAAAACTAAAATTGCCAATCAACTAACATTTGCTGGTCAGTACAATGCGAGCCCATCTTGGTCGCCAAGGGGAGATAAGATTCTCTTTGCCGCGCAGAGAACTGGAGAAGGTAATTTTGATGTCTACATGATCGACCCGGATGGAAATAATCTTGCTCGCATGACCGCTGGAGAAAGCCAACGTGGTCGACGAATAAATAGCGAAAACCCTTCTTGGGCTCCAACGGGACGCCATTTCGCTTTTGCTAATAATGAAGAGGGTCATTATTCGGTTTATGTGATGACTGTAGATAGTACGCATAAAACCAAAATTTCTCCTCCGGATAAAGAATGTTTCACACCTTCTTGGGGACCGAAGGAAGGATAAAAAACTAGTGGTTGGGATTTTCAGTTCCATTACTACCTGCGAATCGAGCGGTTCCTTGTTGGCTACGGCCATAGATTTGTTGACTTAAATTTAAGAGAGATTGTCCTGAGGCAATTCCTCCTTGCTTACCTTCCTCTCGGTCTCCTCTTACTAGGACATGAGAGATGGCTCCCATATAGAGAACGTCTTTGATTTTTTGATCTTCATCAAATTTGCAACTTAGGGCAGCACCTCCCGAATCGCCACTTTTAATTCGACTGGAATCAGGAGCTAAGCCTGACCCTAACGACGAAGAACCATTGAACGAACTATTTGAATTAAATCTAATATAGTTTCCCAAAAAACCGTTTTCAGTTTGTTCGAAACGGCCCGTTGCAGCGATGGTTGCACGGTTATTTCCTCCTTGAGAGGCATTAATAATAGAGTTTTGTTGCATAACAATCCCAAGCGAATCTTTCTGTGCCATTTCCTTTATTTCTTCGGGAGTCGGAACTCGGGCCACATTAAGGAGGCTAGCTGAATCGCATGGTACCTCAACACTTAATACGATAAGGTCTGGATTTCCATTGTGTACGGATGGACCTCTTAGTTCATCTGCAGTTCCAACCTGTAGAATTTTTGTCGGGGTTGCTCGATTTCCCATGTTAGTAACTATGGTCGTTCCAGCTAAATTTCCTTTTCCTTCGACGCAATGAAGAGCGGTTGCTAAATTCACCTGGCAGGTTTTTTGAAGACCCTTTCTAAATGAGTCGAGACTTTTTTGAGGGTCTTTTGAAATCGGAGTACTAGCACATAAAGAGCCTGGAAGTTGCAGTTCGACGTTGAAGCGTTTTTGTCGAATTTCTTCGGTGCACTTTTTTAGTTCTTCTGTGTCCTGAGCTTGAGGAACGGGCCCAAAGACTCCTGGACTTACGGAGGCTCCTCCAGAGAAGTTAAAGCGTCCACCCGGAGCCACAGCCCCTCCTGGAAATCTGTGTCCCGCGTAAGAGTTTAGAGCCATTCCGTTAGATACCGAGGAGTTGTTGGCTGGGGTTAGACTTCTTAGTATAGAAGCAATTTCCGAAAATTTGGGAACCTGTGATTGTAAAAGAGGCTTCAGCTTAGATTTTTCAGAGATATAAATTTGTTTCCTGAGCGGATTGAAAAGAGTGTCTAGGGATTCTGGGTTGGATAAACCTAAACGAATGATTTCCTCAAGAAGAGCCAGCCCTTTATTTTTAGAGGATTTAGTTTTTTCTAAAAAAGGGTCTTTCTGATATCTCTTGATTAAACTTGCAATGCTTTTATCGTTTTCAGAAAAATTTTTGGTCTTTTTTTCTAGATCCACAAGTAACAGAGCTGCTAATTGAACTTTTTCCTCATCCTTTAGCTGGCTCAGAGACTCCTTCATGATAAGGTCAAGATTTTCAAAAGTGAAACCCTCTTGAGATTCTTTTTCTGCAGAGACTTTGTCGCTGGAATTGTTTTTGTTCTTTTTGTTAAGGAGAGACACTAATTTGGCTTTAAGCTCCGGTGCTAGGTCTAGAGTTTCAAATATCAAGTTCCCCTTAAGTTCTTGCTCTCGAAAGTGAGAAAAGGTTGTTTGCAAAAATCTAGTAGCGATTGAAACTTCTTGTTTGGGATCGGCTATTTTTTCCTCAAGGTTTTTAAATCGTTTTCCCAAAGTCTCATAAAATTCTTTGAGTTCGTGCGGAACTTGTGGGGTGGATGTTTCTGCCTTAAGCCCCGGAGTGATGGCGGCAAGTCCGAACACCAGTATTAAGAATCGATAAAGCATAAAAACCCCTTTGACCTTTACAAGTCCAAGTTTCGGGCCAAGATTTTAGCTTAAGTGATTATGTCTTTTTGAATAGCCTATAGACACTATTGAATGGAGACCTTATAAGTGCTTGAGATTACGACAAAATATACTTACTGATGTTTTCGACCAGTTGACTCTCGACTACAGCCTAAGTGCCCAATTTTTCGACACACAAAAAAAGTCTTTCTAAGTCCACCAAAAGGTATGGCTTTACTCTTGGTGGTGTCACCCAAAGTAAAGCCATACCTTTTGGATATCTTTATTCGATTGTGAGCGATTTAAGAAGGTCTAATTGGTCAAGGACCTTTCCACTTCCGATCACTACACATTTGAGAGGATCTTCGGCGTACATAACGGGAAGACCGGTGCGCTCACGAATTAGAATATCGAAGTTAGCCAAAAGAGAACCTCCTCCGGCCAAAACAATCCCTTTGTCTACGATATCAGCTGCCAACTCAGGTGGGGTTCTTTCCAAAGCTTGCTTGACCGCGTCTACAACGATGTTCACCTGATCAACTAAAGCTTCTCGAATTTCATCGCTACTAACTGTTACGGTTTTGGGGCTCCCCACGACTAAATCTCTACCTTTAACTTCACAGTATTTGACTTCGTCGAATGGAAAAGCATTTCCAATTTCAATTTTGATCTGTTCAGCCGTTCGTTCTCCAATTAACAAGTTATACTGCCGCTTGATGTAGTTAACGATGGCATCGTCAAACTTATCACCGGCAACTCTTACTGACTGAGAATAAACAATACCGCCGAGAGAGATAACTGCAACTTCAGTGGTTCCGCCCCCGATATCTACGATCATGTTTCCGGAGGGTTCCGTGATCGGAAGTCCTGCGCCAATGGCAGCGGCCATGGGTTCTTCTATTAGGAACACTTCGCGAGCTCCAGCAGATTGTGCGGATTCTCTTACGGCTCTTCTTTCCACCTGGGTAATTCCGAAGGGAACACAGATAATAATTCGAGGCCGCACAAGGGTAATCTTCTCATGAGATTTCGCAATGAAGTACTTAAGCATACTCTGAGTCACTTCAAAGTCAGCGATCACACCATCTTTCATGGGACGAATCGCTACAATACTTCCGGGAGTTCGTCCCAACATTTCTTTGGCTTCCCGACCCACTGCTAAAACTCGGCTTGGACCCCCTCGAGGATTTTTGTGAACCGCAACAACAGAAGGTTCATCAATAATAAGTCCTCGATTTTTTGCGTACACCAAAGTATTTGCCGTTCCCAAGTCGATGGCTAAATCACTTGAGAACATTGCCATTAAGCGATTCATTGCGCCACGGACTGGATTTACACTTGCCATGGTTTTTTTACCCCCCAAAGAAATAACACATTAAGTCTAATAAGCGTCAATATACTGCTTCCTCAGAGAAGAGTCACTCGCCAAAACAAAATTTGTTTTATGTATAAATCAATACCTGCTCCCTTTGAGTGGGCTTTTTAAGAGGTTCAAACGGCCATGAAGTTGGTTTAAGGCGCGCAAGTTATTGGCCATCAAATTGCGCGCCGCACAATGGGGTATTTAATACCCGCTCTGTTTGAGTGCATCGCGCTAATCTTTTGCTTGAGAGATGCCGATGAGATTCTGAATAGCTTTATGAAATCATGGGAGAACAGTTGGCTGATAAACCTGAAAAACTGAACGAAAGATACACTCTCTGGGAAAAGATCGCTAGTGGTGGAATGGCTGACGTGTATCGAGCGACGGAGTACGGGGCCAAAGGTTCGAGTAAAACTGTTGCACTTAAGAAAATTTTGACCAGTTTCTCAAGTAACCCCGAATACCGAAAAATGTTTATCGATGAGGGAATTATCGGTTCTCAGTTGACCCATGCCAACATTTGTCAGGTCAATCCACTTATAGAAATTGATGAAAATCTCTATATTCCAATGGAGTTTATTGAGGGTAAAAATCTTCGACAGGTTATTAATAAAGTAAAAAAGAAATACGGTCCTAAGCCCCTACCGGTTCCCTTTGCTATTTATGTTATTAATGAGGTTTTTAAAGGTTTGGATTATGCACATACGAAGCTAGATGAAAACTCTGGAAAACCTTTAAATATTGTTCATCGAGACATGTCCCCTCAAAATATTATGTTGTCTTATCAAGGAGGTATAAAGCTTATCGATTTTGGTATTGCTAAAGCAAAGATACTCACTAATGAGACCAGAGCAGGGGTCATTAAGGGCAAATACAGTTACATGTCGCCTGAACAGGCTCTTGGAAGTCCCTTGGGACCTCAATCCGACATTTTTTCAACGGGTATAGTTCTTTGGGAGCTTTTAACTGGAGAAAGGTTATTCCAATCAGACAATGATATGGCCACTCTAAAGGCCATTCAAGACTGTGACCTAAAAAACATAGAGCCTATCAAAAAGAATCCCGACGTTACTGTGGAACTCAATCGTATTGTAATGAGGATTCTGACTAAAGATCTCTCCTTACGTTTTAAAAGTGCTGAACTAGCTCAGCAAAGTCTACAAAAATACATGAGCGAAAAGTATGGTTCTTATTCGAGTCGGGATATCAGAAAGTTTATGGGAGTGATTTTTGTCGAAGATATCGCAGCTGAGAAGAAAAAAGCTGCAGAATTATACGGAACGACCGTAACTAATTCCCAAAAGAAGAGCAGCTCAGAAAATCGGGAACTCAGATTAGTTGAAGACGTATTTGAAAAGGACGGAACTAAAACCGATGTTAGTCAAACGAGCGGGGTGACCTCCACCGACATTAGTAACGTAGAACAGACCAACTTTGGTCAAACGGAAATGAGCTCTGCTGAAGCCGTAGGCAATGACCCCACCGTCATGGAGAGTTCAGAAAAAACGGCAGTTTCGAAGGAGCAAGAAAACTTTAGGGTTCCCTCCATTTTTGGTGAAGATAAAAACCCAAGACTTATGACCGAGAATTCCATTACCCATGCCGGAGTTCCGGTCGATTCAAAAGTTCCCCTGGAAACAGAACCGCTCAAAAATGATTCCTCCTCAAATTCCGATAAAATCGAATTAGTCGATAAGGTTACTGTTGAGTCAACTAACAATGAGAATTCCTGGGATAGTGTAGGCGTGCTATCCCCAGATACAAAGTCCTCTGGGACAGCCGCTAAAATCCCATCTGAAAGAAGTAATCAAGTTCAACTTGAGAACACCGGCTCACAGAATAGAGTGTTTACGCAAAGGCCAACAGATAATGAGGCTGAATTTTACGGACAGGAACAGCCCAAACAACGATGGGCAGTATTTTTGGCGATTGTTGCAGTGTTTGGAACTATAGCTATTTATCAAATGGTGTTTAGCGGGAGCTCAAGAGTTTTGTTTGACCCGTTCAACCAGAGAGATTTGACTACTAACACCGTAAAACCTAATTTAAATAAAGAAGCCCAAGTCGAAGAAACACGATCGAATTTAGATGGATACAATTGCAAGATTCGCATTGATACCGATCCGCCCGGGGCAAGCATTATCGGAGAAAACTTTAACGGAAATTCATCAACAGGCTTGATTCAGGCTCCATGCAATGAAGTCGTAGTTCTGCGTTTAGAAAAGCAAGGGTATGAACCTTATAAGATCTCGGTTGATACCTCGAAAAAAAATACACAGTCTTTACCTTTAATCTCTCTTCAGGTTCAAAAAATAGGGTCCGTTGTTTTGGTTTTAGATAATAATGCTTCCGTTTTTGTCGATGGGAAACCCTATGGTGACATAAAAGCCAATGTTCAGGTTGAGTTTAGATTGCCGCCAGGAGTGCACAAATTTGTTTTTAAGAATACGCTTCTTGGTTTAATTGCAGAACGCCAATTTCAGGTTTTAGATAAAGAACGTTTAGTGGAGAGTCAAACCATCCGCCTTATTGACATGGCCCCTGCCCAACCTAAATAAGATTTGATTACGATTTCGAAGCCCAACTTCTCACTTTATTTTGAAGAGAGTGTAGAGCCCCCTTTTCGGTGTGGCGATCTAAAATGATGTCTTTCCCGTCTTTGGTCTTTACGAGCAAACGCCAATGTCCTCGAATATAATATTGAGAGTTGTCGTGTTGAACTGGAGCTACGTTGGCTGAAGGGCGTTCATTGACAAGTAAAACTTCAGCTGCGTTCTGTTTGTCTAGTTTTGAAATAAAAAATCGCCTGCTACCCAAATAAAAGCCCATTTCCAGATTGTCGTGGTTAAAAGTAATGAATTTGCGGATCCAAACCAATTTAATCCCAATCAGCAAGTAAATGGGAACAGTCGAAAAAACAGAACCTACTAGAAGTAAATCCCAAGGATCTCCTGTGCTTAGCAGCGTTATAAGAAGGGAGTGGGAAGCAAGACCCATGCAGGTTAGAGCAAAACCGGCTAATCCATAAAGAGTCCAGAAAACTTGAGGTGGAGACTGTTCGAGAAACATATTATCGGAATCCCCCGTCTTTTTTAACTCAATATAAAATCCCATGGCCAAGTCATGCTATTTTGTAAGGAAAAAATCAAGAGGATACCCAAAATAAGGCACATTTGCTAAGGTGGGGATGAAAAATGAAGCTTAGAAAAAAATTAGTCTTGTTGGGTTTGTACTTGGTTCTTGGAATAAGTATCGCTTGTGGGGTCAAGGGTCCCCCAAGACCTTATTTGGATTTAAATGACGACGGGGCTCAAGTAAAGCCATCTCAGAAGGAAAAGAAAGAACGATGAAGTTTCCATTTCACAAAATGCATGGTTGCGGCAATGATTTTATCATTATCGATTATATCGGTGTTCAGGCTCCCGACTTTTTTCCATCGGAGATCACCTATCTGTGTGACCGTCACTACGGTTTGGGGGCTGACGGGTTTGTTGTTCTCTATGAGGAAAAGGATGTCCATGCAGGTTGGCGTTTTTTTAATTCGGATGGCTCTCCGGCAGAAATGTGCGGCAATGCTGCCCGTTGCGTAATTAAGTACTTAGCAGAGCGGCACTATCCTAATGAAGTTCCTATTTCTTTGAGAACGGATGTCGGAATCATCAAGGGAAAAGTGATGGAGGAAAACCCACAAATTGTTGAGATTACTCTCTCGCCTGTAGCTTTAAAAGATTTTGAATACGAACAAAAGTTGGTGGTTGCAGGGGAGAATTCGTTTGATGTTTATTGCATCAACACAGGAGTTCCACATGCGGTAATTGAAGTTAGGGATATCGCTACTTATCCTATTCTTGATGTGGGTAGAAAACTTCTTAAACATCCAGTTTTTGGAGAAGCGGGAACTAATGTGACTTTTTTCCAACGATCAGTGGGCTCCAAGATTAAGGCTACTACTTTTGAGCGAGGGGTCGAACATGAGACTTTTGCTTGTGGAACGGGAGTTGCTGCTGCTGCGATTATATACTCGGAATTGTTTTTACAGCCGTTTCCCATCGAGGTTGAAGCTCCAGGCGGTGTTTTGGAGGTTGATGTAAGTCCGGTCTCAAAAATGTTGCTTTTGCGCGGGTCCGCCGAACATGTGTACACCCTAGAGCTTGAACATATTCCTCGAAACTTTGAAAAACCAGTCTTATATAGTGATAGAAAGTTAAGTTAAGCTATGTTGTTTAAAGGTGTCTTTGTCGCGACAGTTACTCCGTTTCAAAATAAAACCGGTGATGTTGATTTTAACGCTTATCGAGATCATCTTAGGTGGCTTGCCGATTGTGGAGTACATGGATTTGTTCCTTGTGGGACTACCGGAGAAGGGCCTTGCCTAACTGAAGTTGAACGCAAAGAGTTAATTGAAATGTCTTGTGAAGAGGCTAAATCTAAAAAACTACAAGTGATTGCTGGCTGCGGAAGCAATTCGACCTCAACGGTTTTAAAAATGATTCTAGAAGCGAAGGCCATCGGAGCCGATGCTGCTTTAGTCGTGACACCTTATTACAATAAGCCCACCCAAGAGGGGTTAGTGGCGCACTATGAGTTTTTAGCGGATCGTAGCCCAATTCCCTTAGTGCTTTATCATGTTCCTGGTCGCACTAGTGTGAGTTTTCAAATTTCAACGCTTCAAACGCTTTTCAAACATCCCAACATCATTGGAATTAAAGAAGCCAGTGGCCAACATAACTTTTGGATGTCTATGGCCAACTCGCTTGATTGGAAGACTCTTAATATACTTGCAGGTGATGATGATGCTTTTGCTCTTATCATGCAATTGGGAGGAACAGGCATCATCTCTGCCACAGCTAATATTATTCCCAAAGAATTTGTAAGTTTGTTTCGCTTAGCCCAAGAGGGAAAGTGGCGCGAAGCATTTGCTCTTCAAAAAAGACTTTTAAACTTAGTTCATGCGATGTTTAGCGAAACAAATCCCTCTCCGGCAAAAGAAGCTTTAAAGCTTCTTGGTCGTATGGAAAATACGGTTCGATTGCCCTTAGTCACTGTTCAACCTAAAACACAGCAGATGATTTCAAATGCATTAAAAGATTTGGGATGTTTATGATTTGCAAGATTGGAATTTGTGGAGCCTCGGGGAAAATGGGGTTGGAAATTTCAGCTTTGATTCAAGAGGGTTTTCATTTTCGAGATGTTAGTTTTGAGTTTTGTGATGCAGTTGCCGGCACTTCAGAAATTTCACAAATAGATGGGGTCTCAATAAGAAAAGTGAATGAACCCCCTAGAGAGCCGGTTCATGTTTGGATTGATTTTAGTCGCCCTGAAGCCACAATAGAATTGCTAAAAAGGATAAAGACCCCTGTGGTCATCGGAACTACGGGTTTTAATGAGGAACAATGGAAGTCGGTAGTCGAATATTCAAAAAGCTATCCTGTTTTGTTCTCTCCTAATTTGGCTCCGGGCATGAATGCTTTAATACAATTGCTTGAGAACAGTCCGTTGGGTCCGAAGTTGGGATTTGATGTTATAGCTAATGAAGCCCATCATAAGCACAAAAAAGACTCTCCGAGTGGGACGATGAAGCGTTTGCTTACTTCTTTAGAGAAATTAGGTTATCAAAATATTCCGGTCCAAGTTTCAAGGGTTGGGGAGATTTTTGGGGTTCATAATTTGAAGTTTGTCTCCGCTGATGAGGAGATCACAATTGAGCACCGAGTTCTTAATCGAAGGGTTTTTGCTAGAGGGGCTTTAGTGGCAGCTAGTTTTTTAGTTGGGCAGAAAGCTCCAAAACTTTATTCTTTTGCAGAGGTATTATTGACATGAATTGGATTCAACAATCAAAGCGATTACAAGAGCTTCCTCCTTATATCTTTAGTGAGATTAACGCTATTAAAGCCGATGCTCAAAAGAGAGGAGTTTCACTTTTAAGTCTTGCTATTGGAGATCCGGATCAGCCGACTCCAGAGCTTATTGTTAGAAAACTTCAAGAGGCCACTTCTCGTCCTGAGAACCATGTTTATTCCCCTTACGAGGGAACCCAGGAATTTAAGCGGGCCGTCGCCAGGTGGTTCCACGAACGCTTTAACGTTAAACTTAATGCAGATACCGAAGTGCTCGCTTTAATTGGGTCCAAAGAGGGAATAGCTCATTTTCCGATAGCTTTTGTGAATCCAGGAGATAAATGTTTATATCCATCACCCGGATATCCTATTTTTCAAACGGCTATTAGTTTAGCCGGAGGAATTCCAATTCCTGTTCCACACCGAGAGACTCACGGTTTTATTCCGAATTTGGATGAGTTGGAATCGCTATTGGTTTTACACCGCCCAAAGTATCTCTTAATTAACTTTCCCTCAAATCCGACCTCGGCCGTAGTGAATCGAGAGTTTTTGACGGAGCTCGTCTTTTTGGCTCGAAAGTATGAGACTATTTTGGTCTCGGATAATGCCTATAGCGAAATGTATTACGATGAAAGGGATAAACCACTAAGCATTTTAGAAATTCCGGGTGCGATGGATTTAGCGATCGAGTTTCAGTCTTTCTCTAAGACGTTTAACATGACCGGTTGGAGAATTGCCTATGCTGCAGGTAATGCAAAGTTAATTGCCGGTTTGTTAAGAGCAAAAACAAATATCGATTCCGGACCTTTGCTTTCGGTTCAACAGGCGAGCATTTATGCTTTAGAAAATGCACTGACTCTTTCGGAACCAATAAGAGAGCTGTACCGAAAAAGAAAAACAATTATCGTCGAGGGGTTAGATAAACTTGGAATTCAGTATCTCGATCCCAGGGCAACTTTTTTTCTTTGGGCTAAAGTGCCTACCAAGGAATCCTCTATGGAATTTGCCAAAAGACTCATCGAAAAAGAAGGGCTTGTGGTCACACCTGGCATTGGTTTTGGCAAAGAGGGAGAGGGTTACTTTAGACTTGCACTGACCGTTCCCAATGCCTCGCTCGAAGATGCGATTCAACGACTGGGTCGAGCTCTTAAGACTCAATAAGTTCGACAAGCCCGGGGTTTTCAAGAGTGGTTGTGTCTCCGCTGACTTGCTTGCCGGCAGCGAGGTCCTTTAGAAGACGTCTCATGATCTTTCCACTTCGAGTTTTGGGAAGCGTTTTTGTGAATTTGATCTCATCGGGTCGAGCCAGAGCTCCAATTTCATTTACAACGTGAGCTTTTAGTTCCCGAGAAAGAGAATGAATATCGAGCTTTTCCCGAGAATCTCTAGGAGTAACAAAGGCGACAATGCCTTGGCCTTTGAGTTCGTCGGGTCTCCCAACGACCGCAGCTTCGGCTACTCGAGGATGACTGACTAGAGCACTTTCAATTTCCATGGTTCCTAACCGATGGCCTGAAACATTTATTACGTCGTCAACCCGACCCTTAATCCAAAAGTAACCCTGTTCATCCTTGTGTGCTCCATCCCCGGTAAAGTAAACACCTTTGAATTTGCTCCAGTACTGCTCTTTAAATCGTTCAGGATCTTTGTGAATAGTTCGTAACATCGATGGCCAGGGGTTTTTGATCACAAGATAGCCGCCTTCATTGGGCTTACAGGAGTGTCCTTCATCATTGACGACGTCTACAATAATTCCAGGAAAGGGTCGAGTTGCCGATCCAGGCTTTAGGGTCGTGACGCCCGGGATGGGAGAGATGAGAATCGATCCGGTTTCTGTCTGCCACCAAGTATCGACAATCGGGCACTTCTTTTTTCCAATAAGTTCAAAGTACCACATCCATGCTTCTGGATTGATAGGTTCCCCGACACTTCCCAGTAACCGTAAACTGTCCAATTGAAAACGCTTCGGATGTTCGTCTCCAGATCGCATGAAGGAACGAATTGCCGTAGGAGCCGTGTAAAGAATAGTCACTTTGTGTTTATCGATGATCTCCCAAATTCTTCCAGGGTGGGGGTGCATGGGAGCCCCTTCATAAATAACACTTGTTGCTGCATTGGCTAAAAGTCCATAGACAACATAACTGTGTCCTGTGATCCAACCAATATCCGCAGTGCACCAATAGATGTCAGAGTCTTTGAGATCAAAAATCCATTTGGCCGTCGTTGTCACACCTGTCAGATATCCTCCCGAGGAGTGGACGATACCTTTGGGTTTTCCGGTTGTTCCGCTGGTATAGAGAAAAAAGAGAGGCTGTTCTGAATCAAAGGATTGTGGAACATGGATTGAGGATTGCCCTTCAATAAAAGCATTCCAATCTAGTTCTTGGGATACTAAGGCGGTCTGTTTGTCTCGCCGTAACAGTAACGTTGCTTTGACGGTAGGGCATTCTTGAACGGCTTCTCGCACGGTCTTTTTTAAATCAAGAGCTTGTCCTCTGCGATATCCGACATCGGCTGCAAAAACGACCTTGCATTCAGCATCCAAAATTCGATCCCGCAGTGAATTGGAACTGAATCCAGCAAAGACGATGCTATGGGCGACTCCGATTCGAGCGCAGGCCAGCATAGCAATGATAGCTTCCGGAATGAGTGGCATGTAAATCGAAGCTGTGTCACCAGCTTTCAACCCCAACTTTTTTTCCAACGCATTGGCTAATTGGCAAACTTTTTGGTGGAGTTCTCGATAAGTAAGAGTTGTAACCGTCCCATCTTCGCCTTCCCAGATAAAGGCCTTTTTGTTCCCGTGCCTAGAAAGATGTCGATCTAAACAATTAACCGAGACGTTGAGCTTTCCTCCGGTAAACCATTTTGAAAAAGGTTCGTTCCATTCGTGGACGCGTTTCCACTTTTCGGTCCAATCTAAAGATAGGGCCTGTTGCTCCCAGAAGTTCTCGGGATTTTCTTGAGAGGCTTGCCAAAGCCTCTCATAGTGAGCCGGATCGTTGATATGAGCTTGTGCGATAAAGGTTGTAGAAGGTTTAAAGCTTCGTGACTCTTTAATTACCGTTTCGATCGACCCTGAGTTCGTTTTTGATTCCATAAAGACCCTCCCAAAAACACAGCTTAAAAAATAAGTTCTATCCTAACCTGAACAAGCTTAAAATATCTTTATCATGGATCCCATTCTAATTGTCGATGACGAAAAAGATATTTTGGAAGCTCTAAGAAGAATGTTGAGAGGGTTCTATGAGGTCGAAATTGCGGAGTCACCATTTGAAGCTTTGAAGATGGTTCAAAATCGAGTCTACCACGTCATTGTGTCTGATCAGAGAATGCCTGAAATGACCGGGGTTGAATTTCTTGAGAAGGTTAAAAAATTAAGTCCGCTTTCCACTCGAGTACTTCTCACCGGTTATACCGATATTGATTCGGTGATAGATTCTATTAATAAGGGTAATATATATCGTTATGTTTCCAAGCCTTGGGAACCTGAAGACTTAAAAATCACACTCAATCAGGCCAATGAAGCCTTTCGATTAAAAAAGGAGCTTGAGGAAAAGAACCGATATCTAGAAAAAGCCTATCAAGAGTTGACCCTTTTGGATAAGGCGAAATCTAAATTTTTGACTCTTGTTTCGCATGAATTAAATACACCACTTACCATTCTAAACTCGTTTGTGGAGTTGATTTCGGAACGAACCTCGGAGCTACCGGCAGACTTTACAAAAGCCTTTAACTCTATTCAGGGGGCAACCCACCGTTTGAGCGATATTGTCAGTGAAGTTGTAGATTATATTCGGTTAGAATCAAAAATCGAAATGAACAAGACAGAGTTAGATTTAAGTTCGTTACTTCAGGATTTGATTTCAGAAACAAGTAAAAAAGCACACAAGAAGAAGATCTCTGTGAAGTTAATTACTGCTGAGTCCACAAAGCTATATCTCGATCGAGAGAAGATGCAAATAGGGCTTCGTTGTTTGATTCAGGATGCCATCGGTAGAGCTCCTGAAAACACGGAAGTTAATATTAAATTGGAGAAAACTCCTCAGGTAGTACGTTTGTCTATCGAAAGATTAGGACCCCCTCTAAGCGAAGAGGCTTTTACTGCTTTTGAAACGGGACAACCTTTGATGAATCATCAGAAAAATTTGGGACTAGAACTCGCCACTTGCCGCCTTGTTCTAGAAAGACATTCTGCAAGCTTTCGGTCTTTTGTCAGAGATTCCAAGTCTCTTATTGAAATTGATTTGGGAGCATCCATTCGATAAATGAACGCTAGATTTCCAGATAATTTTTAGTTTTTAATTTTGAATTCTTAGAGGGCTATGGCTCCACTCATTTAATTTCTCAGGATTTGAATCGCTTCGGGCTTTTTAAGAGGCTGGTCCGATATATTTTTTCCTAAATTGCAAAGACTTATAGAGGGACAGGTGTAAAGTTATCAGTAGAGCTCAAATATCATTCGGCCGTTATCGGAAATTCGGTATCCCCTTTTTTATATTTAAGGGGGGCTACGCTTCGAAACTTTTAAGTCGACCCATACCGCATGTGCGGCTGTGATGTCTGTTTTTAGTGAGCGGAAGACAAGTTTTAAATCTGACACTCCGGCTAGAGGAACGCTGAAACGTTGTTCCCGGTTTTCGTTGTTGAGGGGGGCGCTGGAGAAAAGTAATTGCGAGTTTGAGTAAATCTCGCATCGGACCTCTGCCCCAAAACCACTATCCGGATAACCACATTTTCCAGTAAAGAAGTCAGTTGGTTTTTTAATTTTTAGGTAGATTTCGGAGTTCGCATGTGTCGCTAACCCCGAATCATAAATAACCCCTTTCACGACAATGGGAGCACCCTCTAAGTTTTCGTTTCTGTGGAGTATGCCGTAGTCTTGCCTGGAGTCGACCAATTCGAAGCCTTTGAAATTAAGTTGTCGCCACTTCCAAAAGAGAAACGAATCGGTGGAAATGCTGATCCAAATATAAAGCCCAAAAACCAAAGTTAGAGAACAGTAAAACAACCCCTTGGTTGCTGGCCGATTTTTTTTATTGGAACCGGTTTTTGGTTTCTTCTGCCGTACCGATTTCCCAATCGGTATTTGCCAGTTCTTAAGAACTGAAAAGCCTACTAGTAAGAAAGCTCCTAAAGACAGAACTCGAAACAGTATCCAGCTCCAAGAGTTTCCGAAATTAAGTTTCACCTCATTAGAGTTGGGGACAACGCCTAAGAACCCGGGGCTAACTAGAAAGATGGATTCTTCATTCGAAGCAGTAAACGAGGGATGATATGCGTACTTTAAAAAGTGAGCGACACCGGGGCAATTGGTCTTTAATAAAATTCCTGAGAAATCGACAATAGTTTCAGGGTTACAAGCGTTTTGAGATGTCCAAACTATTTTATTAGCGTCCTTGGGTAAAAATTCATTAACTACTAAGAATGTGTTTCCCTCTTTGTATTCTTTGTACCAATTCCAGAACTTAGTTTTCCAATTGTGTGTGTCGATAACAGTAGGTTGAGACTTAAAGACTTCCACCATGCTGACCGGGATTTGTGTCTCAAATACCTTCCACGGACCCGCTGAAAACCTCTCTTTCAAAAGCGAGTTTTGTTGGGCTGCTTTCACTGACGCTTCTGAACTCAAAATGAGTTGTGAAACTCCAAGAAGATTCATTTTGGGTTGAACTTCCATCAATTGCA
>Ga0194131_10006975_pt1 | contig 15409 bp, 13 predicted proteins | sample TA2KigO120mmetaG_FD_148631 | JGI IMG/M metagenome (GOLD analysis project Ga0194131, IMG submission 148631) | Freshwater microbial communities from Lake Tanganyika, Tanzania - TA2015053 Kigoma Offshore 120m | ecosystem: Environmental > Aquatic > Freshwater > Lake | place: Tanzania: Lake... | reverse complement strand
ACCTTGGACGCCAACGATTATCCCAAAGGCCTACAGGTCTCCGACGATGAGTTTCAAGCGCTCAATATCAAACCCGGTAAGTTTCATGGCGATTGGAACTATACGCTTCTTCCTCGCTCTTAATCGGTAACTTAATTCTTGCCCATGCCTAACTGAATTTGTGCCTCAGGTAGCCCCAGCTCCAAAGCCAGAAGCATGGCATACTGACTCATCCGAGTGAGGTGGTCACCACTACGGTGATCACGGAAATGCAGAGCGGTGGCAATGCGTAAGAGCACTTCATAGATGCCATGCTCGAATTCCTGTGCTTTTCGACGTTCGGCTTCGAAGGCCTTTCTGAATGTGGAGGTGAGGGTCTGTACCTGCTGTGACGTGACTCCGTTGACGTGATCTAGGTCTTGCTGGAGCTGCGAGAGCTGCTGTTGGAGTCCGTCGAGCAGGTGGAGCAGGTTAGGAGAGGGAGGATTCATGCCGGAACTCCTGTCTGTAACAAAATAGCGAGCAAGGCGGTGCTCTTGGGCGCGTGCCCCTGGCTCGTTCTGAAGAGCTATCGGGAGAACGAGCAATTCGTATAAACGAAAGTTCGTCCCCTATAGGCAACCCCTTCGAGGCTGTGGTAAGCCACAGCCTGACCCATAACATTCTGGGAACTTACACTGAATTTGATGGAAGCGATGTACACACGAAAAGGAGGAGCGAGCGATGGCATATGAAGCGATCATTTATGAGAAAGTGGAAGACAAAATCTTTCGCATTACCTTGAACCGGCCTGAGAAGCTCAACGCGATGAGTCGGCAGTTGCTGGCCGAATTAGATAGCGCGCTTGATGAGTTTGAGGCCAACAACGATGCGAGTGTGTTGATTGTTCGTGGTGCTGGCCGCGCCTTCTGTGCGGGATACGATCTGGCGCCGGTCGGCGGGTCGGGCGGCTTCACGGTGACAAGTGACCGCTGGGGATTACGTAAAATCGTCCAACGCTGGCAGCGACTGTGGAACTTGCCGAAGCCGACCATCGCGCAAGTGCATGGTTTTTGTTTAGCCGGGGCCACGGAGTTTGTTGGTCATTGTGATCTGGTGTTCGCCTCCGAAGATGCACAGTTCGGTCATCCAGCGGGAAGATCCCTTGGTGTGTTGCCCACGCTTTCGTTATGGCCGTACCTCATCGGCATTCGCAAGGCTAAGGAGTACTTTTTCACCGGCGATTCGATGTCTGCCCAAGAAGCGCTGGAGAATGGTCTGATCAATCGTGTCTACTCGAAAGACAAGCTTGAGGAAGAAGTCTTGGCTTATGCACGTCGTGTGGCAATGGTGCCGCTTGATCTGTTGACGCTGCACAAAGGTGCCACGAACCGGTTTGTCGAAATTATGGGGATCTATGCTGCAGAACAGTCGGCTGCGGAATATGACGTGATTGCTCATCAGACCGTGACCGTAAAGAACGAAGTGAAGAAGATGGCAGATCGCGGCCTCAAAGACGCGCTGCGTGATCGTGATAAACCGTTTACGGGGAAGAAGTAACGAGAGCTCTGTTTGCTAAGTCCAACCACAGGAAAACTGCGGGATCTCGTCCTTCTGAGACGAAGCGTAGCTGAGGCGAAGAATCGCTCCCCCTCCACCCTTGAGATTCCTCGTCGCTGCACTCCTCAGAATGACAGCCCATCGGCATTCTTGTGACTGTACGTAGGTACATGCCCTGTTCGTGCTTCGCCAAGCGCAGGACCGGCTTGGCGAAGAGTGGTCGACAGAACTTCTTGTGCTATTTCAAAAAGGATGTTTATAGGAGTGTGCTGCTATGCAAGGACAAGACGGACGTCGCATTTACCTCATGCGTCACGGAGAGACATTGTACCAATCTCGTGCTGCCGAAGGGGCGTTGGGAAATGGCGAATTAACCGAACGTGGACGTGAGCAAGTTGCTTCGGTCGCACTGCTGTTTCGTGGCGTTCCGCTTGATCGTGTCTATGCGAGTCCTTTGTCCCGTGCCCAGGAGACCGCGCAGCTCGTTGCTAAAGAAAAGGGGCTCGATGTGCTGATCTCTGACGACCTGCGCGAGATCACGCCCGATGAAGCCGCGGTGGCAAAGCTTTCACCAGCAGACACCCTGCGCGAGGTGCAACGCTTTTTTAAGGAGTCCGCAACGAGTTGGGATGAACCATATCTTGGTGGGGAAAGCTTTCACCAGGTACAAGAACGTGGCGTACGTTTTTTCAACTCTTTGATGAGCCAAGACGATTGGCACACGACCCTGGTGGTTGCGCACGGTGGGTTGAATAACGCGCTCCTGGCGTATGTCACTGGCGTGACCAGTGGGCGCTTGCTGAACATTGAACAAGACTTTGCGTGTATCAATGTGATCGATATCGTGCATGGCAAGCCGATGCTGCGACTCGCGAACTTTACCTTATATGACCAACTCAAGATCAACCTGCGGGTCCACAGTATCGACCTTATTCTCAAATTGTTAGTTGAGCGGGGAATCGTCAAAAAGTAAGGAGGGAGTATGTTCACTCTGTACACGTATCCGATGTCAGGTAATGGCCGCAAAGTGCATATGTGCCTTGAAGAGGTCGGCGCGCAATATGAAATCTCGCGGATTGATCTTCTCAAAGGTGAGCAGAAAAATCCCGACTATCTCAAGCTCAATCCCAACGGCAAAGTGCCAACCCTGAAAGATGACAACTTCATCCTGTGGGAGTCGAATGCCGTCCTGCTGTATCTGGCGGAGAAATATCCTACGGCGAAGCTGCTTCCGACTAATGGGCAGGACCGGGCACGAGTGTTTCAGTGGCTGTTGTTTGAACAGACGACTTTTCGTCCTCCTCTGTCGACGTTGGTACGTCAGACCCGTTTCGTCCCCGTAGAGCAGCAAGACAAAAACCTCATCGCTCAACAGTGGAATGAGGTCCGTGCGAACATGGGAATTCTGCAGACCGCACTCATGGGACGTGAGTATCTCGGCGGTACCTTCTCAGTTGGTGATATGGCGGTGTTGCCCTATGTCTATCTGGCCACGGATTTAGGGTTGGACATCGCGCCGTGGGAAGGCGTGACTGCGTATTATAAGCGGCTTACTGCCCGTCCAACCTGGCAAAAAGTGATTGGCTGGAAATAAGCTGTGACGGTATTTGTTAGCCTGGCTTATAGTGCGTAGGGAAAAATGCCTGATAAGCCAAGACGTTACAAAATTTTAACGTTGCTAACACAATAGTAATGAAATTTTTCTTGACTTCATTTCAAGCCGGGCTTATGTAGTCGAATTAAACTATTTTGAAGAAAGTATGTAGTGAGCGTTCAACTCGTCATCCTTGGTCTCCTTTCGGAAAAGCCTCGCCACGGCTATGAACTTCGCCAAGAAGTCGAACGTCGCCTCTACGCGACCTATATCAACCTCAGTGGAGGTTCTCTGTATTACAACCTCGGGCAGTTGGAACGAGCCGGGTATGTGGAAAAAACCCGCGTCGAGCAGCAAGGCCGGTACCCAGTCCGTAGTGTCTACCAGATTACTCCGACCGGAACTGCCCATTTTCGTATCGAGCTGCGTAAACTTTTATTTGACCCCGAGGGGCGAGAAAGGGTATTTGACCCGTTTAACACTGCCCTGGCCTTTGGGCACTTTGTCGAAGAAGAGGAACTGCGTGAGGCAGTGATGGCACATCTCAAATGGGCGCAAGAGCGCGCGGCATGGATTCGTGGCCAGCAGAAATTTTGGCAAGAACAGGAAATTTCCTTTGCTCAAGCCAAGATTATCGAGCATGGACTTGCGCACTATGAGGCAGAGATTCGCTGGTTAGAGGAATTTCTGCATGATCTTGGTCGTCGGGAAACCCAGGTGCTGAAGCAGGAGCCGCACGCGAGCGTCTCATAGCATACGTACAGAAGAAGAGTTGAGTCTTAAAGTAAGGAGGATTCCATTGTGGAAAGCCAAGCAGGGTTAAGCGTTCTCGATATGATTCAACAGGGGTGGTACATCACCTACCCTTTAATCATCACCTCAATCATGACCATCACGGTTATTTGCGAGCGTCTCTGGGCGCTACGCGGATTGATCGGTGGGACCTTACGGGTTGCTGGTGGGCTCGTTGGTAAACTGCAAAAGGGGGATTTCAAAGGAGCGCTGACCTCCGCCCAACAGGACAAAAACGCTCCCGCCGCACGCATCTTCCGCGATGTGATTTCTCAACAAGACGGGGAGTCGCTTGAGTATCTTTCTGAAGTTGTCGAAGACCGGCGCTTTGAAGAGATCGATGCCCTCAAAGGGGCGATCTGGATTCTCGGAACGGTTGCTGTCAGCGCTCCGTTCATCGGGCTGCTTGGCACCGTGGTTGGTATCATCAAGTCGTTCCACAACATGTCGGTAGCTGGCAGTGGTGGGTTTGCGGTCGTTGCTGGTGGTATTTCTGAAGCTTTAGTGGCTACTGCGCTTGGGTTAGCCGTCGCGATCGTTGCGGTTATTTTCTACAACTATTTTCAGACCAAGCTTGAGCGCATTGAGTCGGCTATGACGATCGCTTCTGACCGCGTGCTCGAAGCCATTCGCTTAGGGAGGAAAGCTCATGGGAATGTCTAGCCCACGTAAGAAAAAAGGCAGCAGCTCGGCCATCATGGCTGAGATCAACATTACTCCGCTGACCGACATCTTCTTGGTGCTGTTGATCATCTTCATGGTCACCAGCGTGGCGATGGTGCAATCGGGTGCCAACATCAACCTGCCTGAGGTTGAAGAGACGAAATCCGAACCACGACAGATTGTGATTATGGTGACGCCGAAAAAAGAAATCTTTATTAACAACACACCCACCACTTTGGCTGATCTCGAACAATTTCTTCGCCCACTGATTACCGCGCAACCTGATATTCCTGTGGTGTTAGAAGGGGATAAGGAAGTGTTGATGGGTGATGCAGTACAGATTCTCGCTATTGCGCAAAAGGCTGGTGCAAAAACAATCGCTGTAGCTTCTGAAAAAAGGGCAAGCTAACCGCTTTCCTCCAGAGCGAAACCGGGTGACTTATGGCTGAACAACGAAAACAATCACCACCGCCGACGTCTGTTCAACAAGAGTTGCAAGAAGACCTGTGGCTGTATCGTGGGCAGCGGGTTGGCAAGAATGCTCGCTGGTTTGCTATCTCCGCGGTTGCTCATGTGTTGTTGCTTGGACTGTTTGCCACAGTGTCGATGACGATGGTGCAGCGACAGCGTGATCAGGTCAAGATTGCGAAAGTCCAAGATCTGGCGCCGTCGCTCGAAGAGCAAGAGCGCATGAAGAAGGCGCAGGCGGAAGACAAAAAGCCTGAAGACTGGGAAGGCGAGCCTTCGTTGAAGGACTTACCTGGCGTACTCAAGATGGAGCAGTTGGCACCAAAGAAGGCGTCGACGCCAGCCGGTCCGCCACCAGAAGTGGGGAACGTGCAAGCGGTTCGTGCACCGGTGATGCCGGTAGCTCCTCCCCCACCAGCAGCACGAACACTGCCCGTGATTGAAGGGCTTGGGCCCGGCGTCATTCAGGTGAGTAACACTGGCCGAGAGAATGGTGTCGGCCAGTTTTCGAATCTTAATGCGATCGGAAACATTGGTGGCGCGGTTGGCGGCCTTGGTGGAGAGGGTGGTGATTATGTTGGTGGGTTGCGTAAAGTTGGGCTCGATGTTGCCCTGGTGATCGACGCGACTGACAGCATGCAGTTCGTGGCAGATTCCCTCAAATCGCGATTACTCAAACTCATCTCTTCTTTGCACAAGATGGTGCCGACGACGCGCATCGGTATTGTTGCCTATCGCGACAAAGGTGAAGAGTACGTCACAAAATGGGTGGATCTCAGCTTCTCGACCAGCAAGTTGCAGGACTTCGTTTCCAACCTCCAAGCCGGTGGAGGTGGCGATTGGCCGGAGGCGGTATTTGACGGACTCGAAGCTGCAGTCAACGACCTTAAATGGCGGAAAAACTCTAAGCGTGTCATCGTGCTGGTGGCAGGCTCCCCACCACATCCAGAGTCTGTCAGCAATGTGCTGGGTTTAGTGCAAAACTTCCAAGCCCAGGGTGGGATGGTGAGCGTGTTGGATATGGCTGAGAAGATGCACGAAGATTTTGAACGTGTCATCTACCGAACCAGTGCCCAGCTCGAAGGCAAGCCTCATAAAACGAGCCCATTGCCTGGGTTCTACCAAGAGTTCCGCAGTACGATGTCGTCAATCGCCAAGGCCGGTGGTGGCGAGTTCATTCCACTGACTGAGGACAAAGCCCTGACCAAGCAGATTATCGTGATGACGTTTGGTTCACGCTGGCAGACAGAAATGGCGAAGTGGTTGCGTGATCTAGAATAACCGCAGGGCGGTTGCGATCGATGACAGCATAAGGTAGGGGCAGGAGCGCATCCTGCCCCTACTCTTCTCTAGAGGAGAGTGTGACAAGCGCAGAGTTTCGACAAGGAGAGTCGCAGTGCAACTGTTGGTGATTTTTTCTTTGCTATGTTCGCTAGTGTTCTCGTTGCCGCAAACGAGTAATGCCGACACCGTCGCAGGCTTACTCGGGCAAGCGCGCAGTGCCAACGCCCAAGTGCGGGGACTCAAAAAAGGCAGCGTGAGTGATAAACAACAAGCGGTTCAGATTCTTGGTCCAGTCGTGCTTGGCGTCGTCGGAGCCTCTGACCTGGCAAACGCCGCGCAAACACAGCGCGGCACAGTTCGTGAGCTGTGCGACACTCTCAACGATCCCCTCGAAGACATCTACAACGATGCTTTCTCTGACATTAACCGCATGAGTAAGCACGTGATGGATATCGATGGCGATCTCGAAGCGCTGTACGAAACGCGTGAATGGAAAGACGCGCAACTGGTTGGCTCGCAATCGCTCTACTTTCTCAACTGGCTTCGGTACATTTGCTCATTTGTCGCTGACGGGGGAAAGCGGAAGGAGATGTTGCAGAAAGCCGCGGACGGCTTTGGTGAATTTGCTGTTGGTAAACAGGGCTCGCAACTGAAACGAGAAAGCCTCTTTGGTCGTGCCTTAGCGGAGAAAGAACTGCGACAATATGACTGGGCGATTCGGGATCTGGAGTTGCTCCTGCAAGATGCTGGTCTCCCTGATGATATGGAACGCAAAGTGCGTGCAGGCCTTGCTGACGCAAAAGCCAGAAAAGCTCGCGGCGGCAATCAGAAAGATGACGAGGAAGAAAAGGCACCAGCGCAACCCACGCCTGAAGATATTGCCAAGGCGCACTTAGACAGGGCGCGAACTCTTTTCGATCGCCGTCGTAAGGAGACTGGAGCAACCCGTGAAAAGACGCTGCTTGAGGCGATCGCCCATGCTGAGGAAGCGAAAAAGAAAAGCGACAAAGTCAAAGCAGCAGCAGACGCCTTAGTCAAGGAAGAACTCACGCCCGAAGAAGCTGCCATGCTGGAGGAAGATCGTAATCCGTTTCCACAGTGGAAAGAAGCAACGGAGATGTTACGTACACAGAACTACTCTGCTGCCGTGCCGTTGCTCAAAGAAGTCGTGGCCTCAGATGATCCTCGCGCCAAAGGTCATCGTCGTGACGCCTTGTACTTTCTTGGTGCTGGTCTTTTCCAACAAGGCGAATATCGACAAAGTATCGAGCGTATCGATGAATTCTTTGGTAACGATGGCGCTCCGGCACGCTACGGTTCTGATGCCGCGTATCTCCGCTTCAAAGCGGCTGAGAAGCTTTATTCGAGTCCTCCACAACCGCCATCAGATGAGACCATCAAACTGTATCTGACCATGACGAGGGAATTTATTCGCCGCTATCCGACGCACAAGTCGATTTATGAGGCATACTTCCGGCTCGGTGAGTATGAACAAACGCAAAAGAACTTTCTGAGCGCGACTGATTACTATCAGAAAGTGACAGGCGACGTGCCCTTCCGCGTGCGTGCGGATTTTGCCACCCTGCAGAGCTATTCAGCGTTACAGCAAGCGCTGGATGAAAAGAGACCAGTGAGCATTAGTGAAAAAGACCTTCGCTCTCGCACGGGATCTGCGCTGCAATCGTTCTGGAAGAGTCTTGCCCTGCTCGATCAAAACCCTGGGCAGGGGAACGCAATTAAGGAACTCAAAGACTGGCGTGGAAAAGCGACTTTTATGCAGGCCGTCCATCTTGGCAAAGACATGGATGGGAACGCCCCAGCACTGGTGACCCTACTGCAAGATTTTGAGCGGAAGTATCCGGAACAGGGTGAAGCATTTGAATCAGTCTCTCGTACCCGTCTGATTGCGTTGCAAAAAACCGGACGCTACGCCGAACTGGAAAAGGAAACTGAGCGCATTCTTGCCACCTATAAAGGTGAACAACAGAAGGAGTTGCTGAAGGGGCTGAATCAGGTGCTCACCTCAGATATCAAGCGCCTGGACAAAGGTGACGACAAGAACAAAGACAATCTTCTGGCGGCGAAACGTACCCTGGCGCGGTTGCATGCGGAACGACTCAGGCGTGCCGACGACTTTGGACCTGAGGAATCTCCAGAACAGTTCAAATACGATCTCGCGCAACTGTATCTCGACATTAAAGACTACGATAAGGCGGGACAAATTTATCAGGAACTGCGGACGGGGAAATTTTCCTTAGCCGCACTCGCGGGGCTTGCCCAGATTGCCGATGTCAAAGGCAACACCGATCAAGCCTTCGCTCTGTGGGGAGATCTGTTAAAAGAGACCAAACCCGGTGAACCGGCCTGGTTCCGTGGGACCTACGGTGTTGCCCAACTCCAAACCAAACAAGGTAACAAAGACCTGTCATGTAAAACCATTAGTGATGCATTCGTCAGAATTAGCCAACTGCCTGACCAGAGCCTCCGCCGACGTATTCAAGACTTGTCAATGCAGAGTTGTAAGAAGTGAAGAAAGTAGTCAGGAGTCAGCATCCAGTAGTCAGGAGAGAAGACAATAAAATCCATGCTGGCTACAGGCTACTGACTACTGGCTACTCTTTTATTCTTCCCTGAATCCTACAGCCTAAAGCCCGTCTTCAGTGCTCTTCCCCTCTTTCGTCGACTCCGATAGATATACGGCCTATGTCAACAGAACCGATCTCTGGGGGATTGTGGTTTTTCATTGCCAAAGGCGGGCTATTGATGATCCCGCTCATCATTCTGTCCATCGTGGCCCTGACTATCGCACTCGCGAAATTCTGGGAACTGTGGCGCTTTCGCACCCGCCTCAATAAGCTGACCAAGCGGCTCTATGCCTTTGTCCAAGATGGCAACATCTCAGGAGCGCTGCAGACGAGTCGGGAAGATGAGACCGCGCTTGGTCGTGTGTTCGAGAGTGCCGTTATCCATCGCGCACAAGAGCGGGGAGATGTGACCCGACGGCTGGAACGTCTCGGTGGCGATGTCATTGCCGAATTGGAATCGTACATGAGCGCCCTCGCCTCGATTATTGGCGTCGCTCCCATGATCGGTTTTCTCGGGACGATTATTGGTCTGATCAAAGCCTTCATGAACTGGGAGACGATTGGTGATCGCATTACTATCAACGTCTTGGCTGGTGGTATTTACGAAGCGATGATCACCACTGCTGCGGGGTTGATGGTCGCGATCCCGTATTACCTGATCTACAATCACTTGACCGGCAAGATCGCCAATCTGACACGATTGACCGAAGAACATACCGAAGAATTTGTCGACCTCATCGCCGAAACGAACGTCAAGGAGCCAGTCCGCCATGCGCTTTAAGCAGCACCGGAAGGCCATGCTCAGCATGGAGTCGGTGGCGATCACCGACATCATTATGAACATGTTCATCTTCTTCTTTATCACATTTAGTTTTCTGGCGACATTCAATAAATCAAATGAGGGTCAGGTCGATGTCAGTCTTCCCAAAGCGACTTCTGCCGCTCCGTTGGTAGAAAAGAAAAGTTTGTCGGTGAACCTCACCAAAGACGGTGGCCTCTTTTTGAATGAGACTCCTATGACTGCCGAGCAGCTCAAAACGCGTTTACAAGAAGAAAAAACCCAGGGCGCAGAAGTGACCCTGGTCGTACGAGCCGACAAGGAAGTCCAGCATGGCCGTGTGGTCGAGGTCATGGACATTGCTCGTAACGAGGGCATGAATAAGCTGGCGATTGGTGCCCAGTCACGTTAGCAACGAGGGAAGTGGCGAAACGGAGAACAGAGGAAACGGAAGAGCAAGGAGAATACCTCCTTTTCCCCTTTCGCCGTCTTTCCCCTGCGCCTTTCCCTGATATGCAAACTGCGTGGCAACAACACAACCTGACTGCGATCAATCATCGCTTAGCTGCGCTCAAGCGGCTTCCGACCGGCCTCATCTTCGAGCGCAAGTCGCAATATAACCACATCGTCGTTCGTAAGACCTCAGATCAACTGCTCCTCTGCTATCGACATGACCGGCATCGCACCGAAGAAGTCGAGTCGCGCCTTGATCCAGAGAATCCTCTTGCACTGCTGTCGGATTACACGCAAGCGATGCTGTTAGCTCTGGCCTGGCAACCACAGCCACAGCGCGTGTTGTTGCTCGGCCTTGGTGGTGGCCGCTTGCAGATGGTGCTGCATCACTATCTTGAACAGGTGCAGCTCTATACCGTCGAGCTAGATCCCGAGGTGGTTGACGTCGCGCAACGTTTCTTCGCCTGGCAGACCGACGAGCGCCAACACCTGGTCATCAAAGACGGACGCGATTACCTGCGTGGCTTTCCCACCGAAGCGCCATATGACATCATTCTTCTTGATGCCTTTCAGGTCAGCGGCATTCCTGTACACTTGTGTACGCGCGAGTTCTTTGCCGAGTGTCGAGCAAACCTCGCTCCTGATGGGATTGTGGCAACTAATCTCCATGCATCGACGGCGATTTATGATTCGCTCCGCAAAACCTTCGCCATGTCGTTTCGTTCGACCACGGCGTTTCGTTTAGTTGGTGGCAATGTGGTCGTGGTTGGTAGTGAATCTGAGCGGTTGGGATTGCCAGAGATTCGCGAACGCATTGCTGCGGTACAGACGCGGTGTGGCTTTGACTTCGGTTTAGCAGAACTCGCCCGTCGCGAATCTTCTGGCGCACCGTATCGTCAAAGCGCCCCGATTTTGCGCGATGCGTACACAGCGATGGGGGAGATGCCATCACGCTGAGTGCTATTGCCGGGAAAGCCAGCCGTAATTGCTGCCCTCTCCCGCAGAAGTTCCGCGAACTTTGGACTTTGAACTTTAGACTTTGCCCTACTTCGTATACCGCTCAATCTCCGCTTCCACCTCTTTAGGTCGATAAAACTCCTTGACCAAATCCTCTGCGGCGTAAGAGTTGAGAGTCTCGTCCTCCGTGTAGCGCAGATACCGCATCCCTTCCGGGCTGGCGTCGAACCGACCATCGGGCAATAAATCCAACCATGCTCCAGGTCCGAAACTGTAACGATAGAGAAACGTTGCACACGAAGTGACATCCCAAAATTGCAAACGACCAGCTGCACCAGCGGCGACCAGGTATTTGCCATTGGGGGCAAACTGTACAGAATACACGGGTCCCAGATGTCCTGCTAACACTGCTTCACTCTTGCCATTCTCTACCGTCCACAGGCGCACGCTGTGGTCGCTACTACCCGAGGCTAAGGTCTGCCCAATGGGAGTAAAAGCGACTGACCGTACCCAGTTTTTATGGCCTTGAAGTACCCGCAGTTCTTGGCCTGTGTTAACTGCCCACAGACGTACGCTATAGTCATCACCACTTGACGCGAGAATGAGACCGTCAGAAGCAAAAGCAATCGACCATACTATATTTCGGTGACCTTGGAGGACGTAGAGTTCCTTGCCGCTACTAACGGCCCACAGTCGTACGCTGGTATCGGCACTAGCAGAAGCTAAGGTTTGTCCATCGGGAGCAAAAACAACCGACCGTATCGAGTCTTGATGGCCCTGGAGAATACGGGATTCCTCATCGGTGTTCACGGCCCAGAGACGGACACTGTAATCGGCACTGGCAGAGGCCAGGGTTTGTCCATCGGGGGCAAAAGCAATCGATCGTACTGAATCCTGGTGACCTCGCAGGATACGCAGTTCTTTCCCAGTGCTCACAGCCCACAATCGTATACTCGCGTCATCACTAGCAGAGGCCAGGGTTTGTCCATCAGGGGCAAAAGCAATCGATCGTACTGAGTCCTGGTGACCTCGAAAAACCCTCGGTTCCTGGCTAGTCACAGCCCACAATCGTATACTCGCGTCATCACTAGCAGAGGCCAGGGTTTGTCCATCAGGGGCAAAAGCAATCGATCGTACTGAGTCCTGGTGACCTCGCAGGATACGCAGTTCTTTCCCAGTACTCACAGCCCACAATCGTATACTCGCGTCATCACTAGCAGAGGCCAGGGTTTGTCCATCAGGGGCAAAAGCGACTGATGTTACCGAGTTTTGATGCCCCTTGAGGATGTGGAGGACTTGGCTGGTACGGACTGTCCACAAACAGATACTTTTGTCAGCACCAGCGGAGGCTAAGATTTGCCCGTCGGAGGCAAAAGCAACTGACGATACAGGATGCTGATGGCCTTGGAGGATACAAAGTTCCTTGCCGCTACTAACGGCCCACAGTCGTATGGTAGTGTCGTCACTGGCGGAGGCCAGGGTTTGTCCATCAGGAGTAAAGGTGATGGCCTGTACCGAGTTCTGATGGCCTTGGAGGATACAAAGTTCCTTGCCGCTACTGACTTCCCACAGTCGTATGGTAGTGTCGTCACTGGCGGAGGCCAGGGTTTGTCCATCAGGAGTAAAGGTGATGGCCTGTATCGAGTTCTGATGGCCTTGGAGAGCATGTAGCAGTTGGTAATCGCTAGTGCGGTAAAGGCGAATGATACCGTCGTTACTAGCAGCAGCTAGAAGCTCACAGCCCGGACTGTATGCTATCGTTGTGACTGAAAGTGCATGATGACGTTGGACAACTGGCTGAACCGTGTTGTGTGAAAAAGTGTTACGTGAGGCGAGACCTACGCATTTCTCGATCTGTGCTGAGGTAATGCTTGCTGAGTTAATCGTTGCATCAGTGAAGTCACAATTAGTCAACTGCGAGCCAGTAAGGGAGATTCCCCTTAATTGTCCGTGACGGAAGTCTACATGCTCAATTACTGCTCTTTCAAGTCGTGCGTCCTGAAGAATCGCATGCTGACAATGTGTACCTATGATGAGAGTCTGGTTCAAGTTGGCTTTGGTCAGGTCAGCGCCATTAAGATTACTGTCAAGTAAATCGGCGCCCTCAAGGACGATTTCTTGTAACTTGGCACCGGTAAGTTCTAAACAGGCAGGAATTCGTTGCGCAAATATATTTTGCAAAGTCTCTACGTTATCAATTTTCTCTTCCATTCCACAACTGATGCGTCCGCTCCAATAGAGAATTTGCAACGCGTTCTCTGACAAATTTAGGGTGTAGCTCGTGGTCAAAATAGTTTGCAGCGGTGCAACTGTCGTTTGCCGCTCGTCTAACAAGGTCAGGAAGTAGATGACTTTACGATCAAAGCGACGAGTATTGAGTACCTGGGTCTGGCGACGGGATAGGTCGTCGAGAATTTTGCGAGCGAGGAAAAACTCCATGAACGAGCGATGAACAAACGAGAAGTTGCCATTGTCGTCACGCTTGAGGAAGGTCGCAGCCTGCATCTCACGGGCGATGTCTTCGACCTCCTCAACACCAAAGTCGATGCTTTTGTTGGCAGCGAGTTTCTCCACGAACGGCACCAGCTCTTTGTAGTGGATACTATCCTTCTCCTCGTGCCACATACGCCAGGCCAGTTCGAGCATTAACTGCAGCTTGAGGGTCTTGTCGAGAATCCGTCCTTTGGTTTCCTCACGGTCTACCCAGAAGTTGGTGTAAACGGTGTAGAGGTTTGCTGCATTGATCCTCTGGTCGTCCACCAGTTTAGGCAGTGATTTGACGATCATATCGAGCAGCAAAGGTCGATGTGCTAATTCCTGCAGGTTGTGAATCTTTTGAATTGTCTGCCAGTCGTCCTTGAAAGTTTGCGCTCGCGCCTTACGTAGATACTCCTGGATTTGCGTGTCGTCGAACTCTTGTAAGTAAACGACCTCAGCTCCGGACTGTTGCTTCAACTCGCGATAGAGGTCGGTCTCGACCTGTGACAAACGTGGACCTCGGTCGATCAACCTGACTTGTTCATTGCGATCTTTGAAGTAATGGGTACGGCAGGTGAGGATGACTTTGCCACTCTGTTCCGCTGCCCGCCGCAGTTCATGAAAGTTACTACGTGTGACTTCCCAACGTACGCGATCAGCCATTTCATCAAAGGCATCGAAGAAAAGAATAATCTTGCCTAAGTGCACCAAATGTTCAAAGCGCGGAAAAGCCAGCGACAGGTTACGATCAGCGAAGTGCTTGACGATGATGCCTGACAGCGAGACTTCCTTGCGCACTTCTTTGAGGGGAATCAGCACCGGTGCCGGATGGCGCAACGGATCATCACGAAAACTCCGCGCGAGATTGTAAGCCAGAAAACCGGCCAATGTACTTTTGCCAGTGCCGAGGTCACCGAGCACGACGAGGAAGTTACTTCGCGTATCGCCAAGCCATTTGGCGAAATGTGGGATCGCCACCTGCTTCTCGTAGGTGACATCAGTGACGAGATTTGGGCGAATAAACCAATCTTGTCCTTCCCAGTGTTTGTTGGTTTGCGCTTTGTAGTCGTTGATCAGATGTTCGACATACGAGGAGAGCGGTACTAACTCAGCCAGCAGTTCAGGATACGTGGTGCAGTCGATACCTCCTTCATCGAGTGCCGTGCGTGTGTCAGCGGCAAAACCTTGCGATGAAACAGCAATCCAACGGTGCTTCGGCAGCTTTTTCTGGGTGATATTTTGTTGAGCGAGAATCTGATCTCGTTCGGTTGCAGTGATACGTTTATCTTTGCATTCAATGATCGCTTGCGTTCGTAAGCCACCCTCGCGTTTCTCAATCTGCAGGTCAACCTGCATGCCGCTGAGCTGAAGGTCCTGCTTCACCTCGAAACCGAGTAAGCGATACAGCGTCGCAACTTCATCTTCAAAACGTTTGCCTCTTTGCTGGTTCAACCGACCACGTTTAGCCGCATCTGGCTCGTACTCACGAAACTCGATCGGGTCTTCGCGAGTGAATTGTTGCTTAGAGTCTGGTCGAAAAGTTCTCAAATGAAATTAAGGGGTTGTAATTTAAAAGGAAACACGAAACACGGACACCAATATGGTCCCAGCGCTCCAGATGTACTCGGCAGAGACAATCTGACTCCTCTTGCGCAGATGTATCACAATACAATGCCCCTAGATTTATTTGGAAACTTCTTGGACAGACTCTTAGAGAGTGTTTTGAAAAAGGGATTGGTAAGCTTGAGGGATGAATACACTGCCGCGAGTTTATCCAACGGACCTGACCATGACCGAATGGACACAATTGAAGAGCTTCTTTCCCCCGGCCTCTCGCCG
>Ga0194131_10006974_pt1 | contig 15414 bp, 7 predicted proteins | sample TA2KigO120mmetaG_FD_148631 | JGI IMG/M metagenome (GOLD analysis project Ga0194131, IMG submission 148631) | Freshwater microbial communities from Lake Tanganyika, Tanzania - TA2015053 Kigoma Offshore 120m | ecosystem: Environmental > Aquatic > Freshwater > Lake | place: Tanzania: Lake... | reverse complement strand
TTTCACAACCTTGTTGTTTGGCCGTGGAGATAAACCAATCTACAAATCGATCACAGTCCTGATTATGCAAGAGGCTGTTGGACTTTAGACCGAAGTGTAAATCTGTAAAAACAGCGGCCTTGCGGAACAAATTACTCATCTTTTATTCGTCGTTGCTGGACGTCACTGGACTGGATATGTAATTTCCACCTGATCCTCTTTTATCTAAGTTCTGACGTGTCCATGATGGGTTGAGTCCGTTTATTTCGAGAATGTCATCTCGAATATTTTGCATTTTTTTCTCGATGTTGAGAATACGTGTAAAACTATTAGTTATTGCAGCAGTATAGTAAGCAAATGGGTTTTGACTCTTGGATTCGTCAAACTGCAAACCAATTTGACTGAGCTGCAACAGGGCCTGCCCCCGCATTTCCTCATTGTAAGTATAGCCTCGCCAGTTACTTCTCGTGGCATATCGTTCACACAGTTTGACAAACATGTGTGCCAATTTGTTGGTCATTTTGCCGTGATGTCTACAGAATTCGCCACTATCCAAGGCACCGCGCCAGTGTGATTTACCCACCACAAAAGGTTGTTTTTCAGCATCCAAACAATAGTGAAAAAACGGTGGAAAGTTCAATCTCACATGGTTCATGTCCAGTACAGGTATCTCAGTCAGCTCGTCGAGTTCACTGTTTTCTTCGTCATTTTCAATGACCAACAACTCATCCAGCTTTTGTTTTTTAACTTGTGCCTTGGTAGGCCGTTTGGGCGCCTTGGGTATGTGATCCCACGTGGTGATGCGGAACACCAGTTCGGTGTGCAGGATCTTTTTTTCCTTGATGTCTGCACCAGTCTCGCGTTTGATGCGGTCAGCACGATTGCGCCGGGCCTCAGCTATGGTGCGTTGATTGATTTTGGCCAAACTAGGCAGTATTATGTCAAATTGATGATCAGTGACAGGATTTCTATAACTGCAATAGCTGTTTTTGCTGAGGTGTATTTCTTTGAGTATATCTCTGTTGTTAAGATAGTTTGTTTTTATGGGTGTCTTGATAGACATTGCGACGTGATCTCCTATACTGTAGTTATTATACAACATTGTGCATTGTTGTCAATTTTTTGTTGGTTAAACTTAGCCGTTTTTGTAGGTAATAAATAAAACAAGAGAGTCATTGTGACTGATATATTGAATCCTAGATCTATAATTAATTCACTTCAGCACAAGTCTCACGTCTTGGTAGATAAGATATAGGAATATAAGCAGATGTCAGACAGCCCTGACCACCCCGGTAGTACTACACCTGATCCGGTTTCAGCACAAGATCCCCAGGCTCGTGAAGCAGCACAACCTGTATCTACATTATCTCCAGAACAATTGGCATATAATCAGCTAAGAGCACAAATTGAGAGTCTAGACGCAATACGAGGAACTGGCAAATTTGCCGTTGAGGGCGGTCGACCCGTCTATGCTGTTATAGATCCAGATCTAGAACGTGCTCAACAAGCAATGCGTGACAAATTGGTTGAAATGGGACAAGCATTGAATGCTAAAGGCATTGATGCTGAAGGAGATTACGAGTATATAGGTGAAGAAGAGCTAAGAGAACAGGCGAGGGACAAGGCGCGCAGCGAGGCGACGATGGCTAGAATTCGCGCTAGAGAAGGGCTTGAAGAGATAGAGATTGAGATAGGCGATTCAAAGAAAAAATTGCGACGTTTAGAAGACATACCTGAACAGTCTAGGTCACCTGAACAAAGAGCAGAAATAGAAAAACAGAAGCAAAAATTAGTTGCTCTAGAAGAGGAATATATCAAAAGTGAGGCCAAGCTGCCGGAGTTCGCTAGAGACGAAGTCCCACAATTTACACCGAAAACAGGTGCACCTATCTCCGAGGTAGGTCCTGCGCCAGTCCCACTTAATACTGACCCACAGGCAACTGAACCAGAAGTTCCGGATTCCGTACTATCATTGGGGACCACGGAATTTGAACCCGAGCCTGTGGATCCGAAAGTAGATCTTGGAGCAGAAGCTGTTGATAAAGGCGCAGATCAAGAGCAACTTCAAGAGCAACTTCAAGAGCAACTAACAGAGGCCCAAAACGAAGTACAGGAAGCAGTCACAGAGGTAGATGCTGAAAAAGAAACCTTGAATCAAGAATTGCTGGCAGCTCATGACCAGATAGAATCTGGTGAGCCATTGTTAGACACAAAGGCAGCGGTCTTAGAAGAAAAATTCGAGGACCTAGCAGCAGCAGAAAAGTCTGTGTCTCTAGCTCAAGAGGAATTGTCTGAGGTCGATCCCACTGTGGTCCCACTTAATACTGACCCACAGGCAACTGAACCAGAAGTTCCGGATTCCATACTATCATTGGAGACCACGGAATTTGAACCCGAGCCTGTGGATCCGAAAGTAGATCTTGGAGCAGAAGCTGTTGATAAAGGCGCAGATCAAGAGCAACTTCAAGAGCAACTTCAAGAGCAACTTCAAGAGCAACTTCAAGAGCAACTAACAGAGGCCCAAAACGAAGTACAGGAAGCAGTCACAGAGGTAGATGCTGAAAAAGAAACCTTGAATCAAGAATTGCTGGCAGCTCATGACCAGATGTCAGACACAAAGGCAGCGGTCTTAGAAGAAAAATTCGAGGACCTAGCAGCAGCAGAAAAGTCTGTGTCTCTAGCTCAAGAGGAATTGTCTGAGGTCGATCCCACTGTGGTCCCACTTAATACTGACCCACAGGCAACTGAACCAGAAGTTCCGGATTCCATACTATCATTGGAGACCACGGAATTTGAACCCGAGCCTGTGGATCCGAAAGTAGATCAGGGTGGTGGCGGTGGAGGAGGCGAATCCACAACTCAATTACCAGACACTCGCGGTCTAGATACTACATCAGAGCAATTTCTCTCAGTACAAACACCTCAAGGGAATTTACTATTTCCTGATCAAGCCACATATGAGGCCTGGCAAAATGATCCGCAATCTGTTTCCTTCGCGCAAGGCCCTGGGGGTAAATTTGTAGAAATAATTCCTCCGGAAGCCGAAAACCAAACTCCTAATCCAGTGGGTGATGAAGATCCTGAAGCAAGTGGGGATGATGGGGATGGGGGTGGAGGTGGGGATGAAGGTGCAGATCTTGTTTTAGATGTAGACCCAGGTCCATTTGACGCACTAATTCCAGGAGGTGAGCCCATTGGGGATGGGGATGAAGGTGCAGATCTTGTTTTAGATGTAGACCCAGGTCCATTTGACGCACTAATTCCAGGAGGTGAGCCCATTGGGGATGGAGGTGGGGATGAAGGTGCAGATCCTGTTTTAGATGTAGACCCAGGTCCATTTGACGCACTAATTCCAGGAGGTGAGCCCATCCCCATTGGGGATGGGGATGAAGGTGCAGATCCTGTTTTAGATGTAGACCCAGGTCCATTTGACGCACTAATTCCAGGAGGTGAGCCCATTGGGGATGGGGATGGGGGTGGGGATGATGGGGATGGAGGTGCAGATCCTGTTTTAGATGTAGACCCAGGTCCATTTGACGCACTAATTCCAGGAGGTGAGCCCATTGGGGATGGGGATGGAGGTGGGGATGATGGGGATGGAGGTGCAGATCCTGTTTTAGATGTAGACCCAGGTCCATTTGACGCACTAATTCCAGGAGGTGAGCCCATTGGGGATGGGGATGGAGGTGGGGATGAAGGTGGGGATGAAGGTGCAGATCTTGTTTTAGATGTAGACCCAGGTCCATTTGACGCACTAATTCCAGGAGGTGAGCCCATTGGGGATGGGGGTGGGGATGAAGGTGCAGATCCTGTTTTAGATGTAGACCCAGGTCCATTTGACAAACTAATTCCAGCAGGTGAGCCCATCCCAGCAGCAGATCCTGTTTTAGATGTAGACCCAGGTCCATTTGACAAACCAGCTGGCGGACTCAATGATCCGGCTGTAGCAGCCGCCGCTATGGGTGGTGAGCCCATCACCGAAGAAGAACGTGCTGCAAGTCAAGTAACAGCCTTAACAAAGCAAGCGCAAGAACAAGCCGCACTCAATGATGCACGCAAGACAGCTGGTGATTGGCGTGTGCGTTTGCACTTGGCACCAGGAGCTACTATCCTTTACAAGACACCAGGTGATCCTGGTATACTAGCACCATTGGTACCTACAGACGGTGTAATTTTTCCTTACACACCAAAAATTGATATTACGTACAGTGCTGAGTACTCAGCACAGGACTTGACGCACACAAATTATCGTAATTATTTTTACAAGGGCAGTAGGGTGGATAACGTCTCGATAATGTGCCCTTTTACAGCCCAAGACACACAAGAAGCTGAATACGTCTTGGCAGTGATACATTTTTTCCGCTCTTGTACTAAAATGTTCTATGGCCAAGATGACAGTTTGCGAGGTACTCCACCACCCATGGTTTTTTTAAGTGGTCTAGGTGAATTTCAGTTTGCAAATCATCCATGCGCGATAGGGCAGTTCACTTATAACTTGCCCACAGATGTAGACTATATTAGAGCTCGACAGAAATCAACATCGTCAGCCGGCGTCACGCAAGGCCAAGGTCTACTGTATCGACGACCTCTAGCTCAGACCGCAAACAATAACAGTCTTTCTAGCGTTTGGGACAGGTTGAAAGGAGCACAATTACCTGTTGGAGCTAGGTATGAGCCACCGCCTCCACCTAATTTAGGCTTGAACTCGCCCACTTACGTGCCCACCAAGATTGATATACAGTTGACTCTCATACCAATTCAAACACGTATACAGGTGTCCCAAGAGTTCAGCCTGCAAAAATATGCCAGCGGAAATCTATTGAAAAAAGGATTTTGGTAATGTCTATATATTCGGTGACCAGTGCTTATTATGCCACACCAACATTTAATGGAAACTATCTTGAAACCATGGTCAATAGGCCAATTCCCAGGGAGCCCGACGACATTATTTTCACAATCAATAAAACCTACGATCTGCGCCCCGATCTGTTGGCCAATGACTTATATGGTGATTCCAACCTTTGGTGGGTATTTGCTCAACGCAACCCCAATGTTTTGCCCGATCCATTGGGCGATTTTCGCGATGGGACAAAGATTTTTCTGCCCAAGCTGTCAACTCTGCGCAACACCTTGGGCTTCTAATCATGGCAAATACTCAATCTTCACGAGAGACGCGCAGAGAAGCCGAAGCAGAAGCGCGTAAACAAGCGCAAGCTCTTATAGCAAAAGATCCAAGGCTAGCAAGTATGCCTAGTGTTCTGGCAAGGCAAATTGACATTAGTAAATTTGGCTCGGCAACTGGTGGGGTAATACCTCAGCAGAGCATTGATACCATAGTTCAGATAGAAGCTACTAGAGCAACGAAGCAAGCGATCCAAGGTACTAAAAGTGCAGGCAACATTGTTAAAGATGATGCGTATGTACCAGATTATTTTGATTCACACTTCGCTGCAAGTTCAGGCAATGCTGTGCGCGACGATCAAGTCGCTAAGGTCAACAAAGCCAACCCTTCTAACCCACCGCCTAAGATTGTGGATTATGGTGATGAGACCAAACGATTACAGAAACGTCATCCAGCTGCCAAACCCGACAGTCCACCTATTCAAAACTTAGATTTTCAAAACTTAGATTCAAATAAAAAAATACAAAATGTGGATTATGGTGATGAGACCGAACGATTACGAAGACGTTATCCAGCTGCCAAATATCAAACAGGTGTGCCTGCTAAGGTAACTGTCGGATCCACTGGAGAATCCACTGGAGATCAACGTGCAAGTCAGTCGGATGATAGCTATACAGACCTGGCTGATAATGTGTATAGCACTGACATTGCGGCACCTGGCCGTCCTACCATTCCAGCGGAGTTTTTAAAGCGGTTTAAGGAAAGGCCAAATCCTTTATCCCAACTTACTAGCGTCACCTATAGCATTAGCATGTACATGCTCAATCTAGAAGAGTATAAGAAGATGGTGGTTACGGGACAAAAAGTTTTGCCCCCAAATCCACAATTACTCGTGCAAACTGGTGGCATTGATAAATCAAAATCGGCGCGTAACAAATACTTTGATGTGGATTTTGTTATCGATAACGTGGAAATTACAGATAACGTAGGTCTAGCAACTGCAAGTAGGGCCCACAACTCAATGGCGATAAAATTTTCAGTCTATGAACCCACTGGTATCACGTTTGTTCAACGTCTGCGTAAAGCGGTTAGAGATCATAATGACGAACTTTCGGTGTCTCGATCCACCTCCGTGACAAGATCTCAAAACTTGGATTCAAGATTTCAAAATTTGGATTTTCAATCTTCAACTCGTGCCCAAGGTACTACCCCTTCACCAATTACCGCAGATCAAAACAAAAGGAGTGAAGCAAACTCAGACTTTCTCATGGTCATAAGATTCTTTGGGTATGATCAAAATGGCAAAATAACTAATGCAAAGAATATGGCACTTGGCGAACAAACCAGTGATCCCCATGCCATAATTGAAAAATGGATACCTTTTCATTTGGCTGACGTACAGTATAGGATCCGTGATAGTGGGACTGAATACGTAATTACTGCCGTCATCCCCCAGGTAAGTGAAGGTTTTGGTACAATGTCAGGTTCAATACCTTTTTCTTTTGAACTTCAAGCCCAAGATGTGTCCTCACTGCTCAATGGCAAAACGCAAGTAAAACAGACAAACTCGCCAATTGAAGAGCGTCGAGATTCACAAAGGGGCTCACCACCGAATGCCAGCAAATCCGCCACTACGAAAACCTATGTGAATGGTTTGGCAGACGCTCTCAATGCTCATCAAAAATATTTGACCAAATCTGTACTTGAGCCAGGTCAAACTAATGCCAAACCCCAGCAACAAAGCATAGCTGATCAATATGAAATCCTGTTAGATCCAATCAAAGGTCTAGGAGATGCAAAGATAACTCGAACTGGAAAGGTCCAAAACAAAGGCACAACTGCGGTGGAGCCAGAGGTATCAGCAAAGAGTCGTCTAGGAAAAGAAGCAGGCGGCAAATACAACAAAGAACAATCGGCCTGGAGACTACCGGCTGGCCAGCCGATTTCTCAGGTGATTGATCTTGTGATGCGCAACAGCACTTATATCACCAGTCAACAAAATATGATCTATGATGAATCCCTTGGGAAGGGTGAAGGAGGATACAAACCACAGCCGTCAGCGAAAATTGTGATGTGGTATAGAATAGGTTGTAGTCTTACACCTTTGGGTTTTGATAACCTACGTAGCAAATACGCATACAAGTATACTTATTTTGTTACACCATATCAAATCTCTAGTCCTATGACTCCGGGATTCCCTGATGCCGACAGTGTTAGAGGCGTGCATAAAAAATACGACTACTTCTTTACTGGTAAAAACACAGAGGTTATAAATCTTAATTTGGACGTGAAATATCAATACCTATCTTCGTATACAGACCAGGTTGTGCCGCACCAGCGGGCTGCCGGGAAGGATTCTTCAGTGGCCCCGCCTGCACTAAAAGCAGGTTTTTCATCCAAACCTGCGCAAGAAGGTAATGAGAGATTGACTGATTTGTCGAGTCTATTGGCCCATCGATTGTACAGTTTTAGCGATATAGCACAAGCAACCTTTGAAATTTTAGGTGATCCCGACTGGATCATACAAAGCGAAGTTTTTTATAACGCTCCTCCTCCACATGTTAGTTATGAACCATTTATGCCAGATGGCTCTGTAAACGGAGGAAGTGGTGAGATACTGTATTCGATTACAATTAATCAGGTTAATGATTATGATCTTAACACAGGTTTGGCCACTGCTCAAACACAACTCGAACCCACTGGATACACCGGTAACCCAGATATTAAAATAGTGGGTGAAACCACTATTTTTAGGGCAATTACGTGCACCAGTTATTTTAAGCAAGGTAAGTTCACGCAAAGGCTAGTAGGAGCTATTAAACTGGATAACAATGATCCAGCAAAGGTTGAGCAAAAGAAAAAGGTTGAGCAAAAGGTCAAGCCTGCGCCTAAGATTGTGGATTATGGTGATGAGACCAAACGATTACAGAAACGTCATACTGAGGAGCTACCACCACCACCAGCTGGGCCCGCGCCTGGCGCGGCCGGATCACCCGGAACCGCAGCAGCGGCGGGTATGCTAGGGGCTTTCAGTCACTGGAGGCCGAACTCTCCAGGTTTAGCAAAGATCATTGATGAACAACGCAATCCCCCCCGGTGGACCCTGGATCGATATCTGCGACTGCATAAGGCTCCCATCGATGCAAAGAACAAGACGGTAGATGTGACTAACGATCCTCTATTTAAATAGGTACAATACCATGGAAAATAATGAAAAAACAGCAGGCGTACCCAAAAATTATACAGCAGAACGAGGCGGTTCCCCCACACAACCGGGCATGTATATTGGTGAAGTTCGTCAGGTTACAGACCCCACTCACAGTGGAGTGGTCAGGGTCTGGATCAAAGACTTTGGTTCGTCAGATGATAAAAATTCCGATAATTGGAGATCAGTAGCTCCCGTGAGCCCATTTTACGGCACTACCAATCCTCAAGGTGAACAAGACACCGGCGAAGGTTCTTATATCAATAACAAGCAAAGCTACGGTATGTGGTTCACGCCACCAGACATAGGAACCAAGTTAATTTGTTTTTTTGCCTCAAGCGATTCAAATTCTGGATTTTATCTTGGCTCCATAGTTGAGGCCGGAATCAATCATATGTTGCCGGCCATTGGCGCCACGCGCAACTTTACACTAGACGAAAGTCAGAAGAATTATCTTTCAAATACTCCTAGATTGCCTGTGGTAGAACTCAACGAAGATAATCAAAAATTATCAGAAAATCCCAAGTTTTATGATGGTAAGAAGCCTGTACATTCAGTAATAGCATCCACAATGTTTCAGCAAGGCATAATTAAGGATCCTGTGCGTGGTGTGATTGGTTCCAGTGCTCAACGAGAAACCCCAAGCGCATGCTACGGTATCAGCACACCTGGACGTGCTATCTACCAGGGTGGCATGCAAGATAAAGATATTTTGCAAAGGCTAGAATCAGGTGCATTGACTTTGCAAGATACCAATGTAATTGGACGCAAAGGCGGCCATACCTTTGTTCTAGACGATGGAGATTTATCGGGCAATGATGCTTTGGTGCGTATTCGCACCGCTAAAGGACATCAGATTACCATGAGTGATTCTGGTGATTGTTTCTTTATTATACATGCCAATGGATCCACATGGATGGAGTTTGGCAAAGAAGGCACTGTGGATGTTTTTTCAACCAACTCTATTAACCTACGTAGTCAAGGTGATATTAATTTGCATGCAGATAAAGGCATCAACTTGAATGCTAGCACGATCAATATCAAAGGTAAGGAGGTTTTGGCTTTTGAATCTAAGTCCATATCGGGTAAAGCCGAAAAATCCCTAGTGTTGTTCAGTGAAAGTTATGTGGGCGTTAGATCTGATGGCACATTGAGTCTTAAAGCCGGTAAATCAGGCACATGGGATGGCGGCAGCAATATGGTATTGAGTGCAGGATGTATTTCTCTCAATGGTGGAAAGGCAGCTGATGTTTCCGTCCCTAGAAAAATTCTCACGCAAAATCTTCCGGATACTAAATTTGCCCCCAACCTAGGATGGGAAATAGAAAATGGTAAGATTGAAACCATTGTGACCCGAGCTCCCACGCACCAACCTTATGCTCTCAATGGGCTTGGTATCGCTACCAATACAGATGTGAATAAAAATGCACCAAGCGTCACATCTGAAGAAATTACTGAACGCATCGACAGTGATGAGGTACAAAATACCGAGATAACCCCTATAGAGACTGAAGATTATGAAAACCAAGCTAGAGCAGACAGCAGTGTAGGATCTCTTGATGATGCTCAAGTCACTGCCATGTTGGCACAAGATCATAAAGACGCCGGCCAAGGTGCAAACGACATCAGTGAGCGTGGTATAGGACGGCATGCATCAAATACCCAACAACTTGAAGAGGCAGGATATCTCAAACCAGGTACAAATGAATTCTATCTAGACGGTAACAGTAACACTACAACTGAAATATTAAGTGATCCGTCGGTGTGGACTGGAAAAGGAGGGGTCAACGACATGTCTACATTTTTGGGAGATACCAATTTGCAAAACCAGGTTCAACAAGATATTTACCAAAAAGCATTTACAGATTTAAAACAGAGTGGCATAGTGACTGGACTAGAAGATCCGGCTAAATTGGCAGGCTTAATTAGGGCCGGAGCACAACACGCAACAAAGGATATACAATCGTGGATTAAAGGCAATCTTAGTAATTCGTCTATAGTTAAAAACATAAACGAACTGGTTCGCGGTGGTCAGTATGCAGTGGAATTAGCCAACCAAAAAATCAGTGAATCCATCAAAGGATTTAGCACAGCCGTATTGGGAAGCAGCGGCACTATTAACAGATCCAGTGTGGATGACGCGGTAATGGAAATAATTAATAATGAAAAGGTTAGTCCGCCGATATATACCGAACCCAATATCTATGCATTTTCCTCTAATGAGAATTTAACATATGGTGGTGACGATCCCATCGTGTTGGATAATATCAATCGCGAACGTCAACGTCGGGGCTTGTCGAATCTAGATGAATCTAGTACTAGACCCCTCACCGAGTCAGGTAGACCCCTCACCGAGGCGGAAATAGAACTTAGGCGCCAAGCGGATGAATATAACGCCACGCACCAGGAGCGGCTGGAGCGTGCTCAGCAGCACCGCCGAACCGCTGAATCTTTTCGAACCGCTGAATCTTTTGAACAACGGAGAAAAGAATACACCGATTCGACGCAAGAAACCTATAACAAGATAACTGCAATTCTTAATGCAAATACTACGCCTACTCCTGAAGAACGAGCACAGATACAACAAGACGCTAGAAATAGGTTTTTAGCTCGTCAGGCGGCTCGTCGGGACCAAGCTAATGCTAGCAATGAGTAAGACAGTATGGCTAAAATCTTAAAATAATGTTTAATGTTACTCTTGGGTCATGTGCTTCTTACCGCTATCCTAAAATAATAAATACAACATGACTACATTCATTGGATTTAACACTGTGGATCAATACAAAAAGTTTACTCTGGTAGACTTTGCATTGATCCAACGAGATTTATTAAACTTTTTAAACATTAGACAGGGCGAACTAGTAGGTCGTCCGGCTGTGGGCACAACCATATATAATTTAATGTTTGAACCTCAAACCGAAGAGACAAAAACCCTTATCAAGCAAGAGTTGCAGCGTGTTGTGAGTCAAGATCCGCGTATTCATCTTACCAGTGTTGAATGCTATCCACAACAGAATGGTATCTTGGTGGAATTAGAAATACAAACTGTGCAAAGTCAAACTGCAGAATTTTTATCCGTATTTTTTGATCAACGATCACGCACTGCTTCGTTTATCTAAAACTACTCAGTTTATTCAAACCATAAATACTTCACAGAAGGTATTATGGCCAAAACAATTAGACAAACTTCGATCTTTGGAGTAGAGGATTGGAAACGCATCTATACCACTTATCGTGAAGCTGATCTACAAAGTTACGACTTTGAAACACTTCGCAAGAGTTTTATAGACTATATTCGTCTTTATTATCCAGAAGCTTTCAATGATTACATAGAATCTTCAGAGTTTGTGGCTTTGTTGGATGTCATGGCTTTCATGGGTCAAGCACTGGCCTTCCGCAACGATTTAAATGTGCGTGAAAACTTTCTAGACACTGCAGAACGTAGAGATTCGGTAGTGCAACTGGCAAATCTAGTTGGTTACACACCCAAGAGAAATCAAGCCGCACAAGGATATCTCAAAGTCTTCAATGTGTCTACTACAGAAAACGTAGTGGATTTCAATGGTTCTAATCTCAGCGGTGTGACTGTAAACTGGAATGATGTAACCAATGCCAACTGGTTGGAACAATTTACGGTTATTGTAAATGCGGCTCTAATAGACAGCCAACGTTTTGGCAAACCGGGTGCATCCAAGAATATCCTAGGTGTGGAAACACAGGAATATAGCGTGAATTTAGCGCCAGGATTTTTGCCGGTGATACCTTATACATCCACGGTGGATGGAATAAACATGGATTTTGAAGCAGTCAGTAGCACGTTTCAAAACGCAAACTTTGTTTACGAACCAGCACCTCGTCCGGCGGGTATTTTTAATATGCTGTTTCGTAGAGACAAACTGGGATTTGGCAGTGCCAATACTGGTTTTTTCTTTTATTTCAAACAAGGCGCTCTGCAAAATCAAGACTTTACTCTAGGGGAAAGCATTGCCAATCGCGTGGTTGAAGTAAACGTTGAAGGTATCAATAACGAGGATGTGTGGCTGTATCAGCTGAATGTATTGGGAAATATCGAATATCAGTGGGATAAGAAAGATTCTATCTACACCGCTGAATATCAACAAACGACCTCAGGACCACGCAAGTGCTTTAGCATCACATCTCGTACCAATGATCAGATCAACTTAAACTTTGGCGATGGTGTGTTTGCTGAGATACCATTGGGAGATTTTAGAACCTATGTGCGAACGTCCAATGGATTGCAATACACCATTACCCCTGATGAAATGCAAGCTATCCAAATTTCTCTTGGATATATCAGTCGCACTGGACGAGCAGAAAACATTACGTTTACCTGCGGTCTAAGTCAAACGGTAACCAATGCAAATCCTAGAGAATCTATTGAAGACATTAAGCAACGTGCCCCAGCCCGCTATTACACGCAGAATCGCATGGTCAACGGCGAAGATTATAACAACTTGCCTTACACCTTGTATAGCAACATAATCAAATCAAAAGCAGTGAATCGCTCATCCATTGGAACCAGTCGTTATCTTGACTTAGTAGATGTCACTGGCAAGTATTCATCGACTAATATTTTTGCCAATGATGGATTAATTTGGGAAAACGTGGTAATTCCCAGTTTTACTTTTACCTTTGTTGATACAAATGACATTGCCAACACAATCATCAATGAAGTAGAACCGGTTGTAGCCAGTCGAGGAATGTTGGAGTTTTACTACAAATATTTTTCTAGACAGAACTTAACGTCTTTGCAAATTAAATGGCAACAAAGCACAACCGCTGCCAATGAAACCACTGGATATTTCAAATTCGCAATCAATGACGCGCCTGCTCCCATTGGTCCACAGGCAAGCGACAATAAAAAATACATGACACAAGGATCGTTGATCAAATTTGTGCCACCCACAGGTTATTACTTTGATGCCAACAATAGATTAAAATTAGGTGCACCATCATTGCCCGACGATAAAGTGGCGGTTTGGGCCACTGTGAGTGCATTGGTGTTGGATGGTACCAATTTTGGTGTTGGAAATTTAGCCAGCGGCATTGGTCCTGTGACTCTCAATAACTTTATACCCACCAATGCTATTCCGGTTGAGGTCATACCAAAGTTTGTTACTGATATACCAATCTTGGTGCAAAAGTCCATGACCGAACAGATTACGTTGTATAGAAATTTTGGCATAGGATACAACAACCTCACTGCCACATGGTATGTGATTATGGCCAACAATCTCAATTCAAACCATACATTTAGCCAAGATTTTGCTCAAAATCAGTCAGGACAAGGATTGGACAACAGTTGGTTGGTTATGTTTGAAACTGATGGTGTGACCTATACCGTGAGCAATAGATCTTTGCAGAGATTTTGGGGCAGTATTTTACAAACAAGATTTTTTTATGATGGATCACAAGCAGTATATGATTCTCGCACAGGATTAGTGGTCAATGATTTTATTAATTGTTTGAAAACCAATAATAGACCTGATACAAGTCTGCCACAGAACAGTGATATCGTTATGGACATTATCGGGCAGCCTATACAGAGAGATGGTGCTGTAGACGATTTTCGAGTGCGTGTCAGTTTCACAGACTTTGATGATGACGGAGTAGCTGACGATCCTGATTATTTTGAAACCATTGTAGCCCCAGATGTAAATTCAACCAGCAAGTATGTGTTCTTTGAGCTCACAGTGGATTTTGACAATCTTGAAAGATTTCTGCCATTGGCAGCCGGAACCGTAGTCACTGAGTATGCTGATAAAAATAAAATTGAATTGGTCAAAGCTGAATATCCTAATGGTCAATATTTTTATGCTACCAGTGAACCAGCATTTTATAAACTGAATGTTGCTTTTGATGGTGTCCGCAGCATTCAAAGAATTGAAAGGTTGATAGCAAGAACCGGACGTCAAGGTCTGTCGTTCCAATATCGACACAATGCTCCATTGAGCCGCAGGATTGATCCTGGATCATCCAATATCATTGATGTGTATTTGGTCACACAAGCGTACTACACTGCTTACCAAAACTATATTAAAGATTCCACCAACACTGTGATCAAGCCAACCCCACCCACCATTGATGAATTGTCTACGTCATACAGTACTTTACAAAAGTACAAAATGATATCAGACAACGTGATCTTAAATTCAGTAGTGTTTAAGCCTTTATTTGGTATCAAAAGTGATCCAGAATTGAGAGCCACACTAAAAATAATACGCAATTCAAACTCTGTGGTCAGTGTCAGTGAAATTAAGAGCAGTGTGATCACGGCTCTCAATAATTATTTTACTATTGATAAATGGGATTTTGGTCTTACTTTTTATTTTTCTGAACTTGCAGCCTATCTGCACAAAGAGCTAGGCACTATCATATCCACAGTGGTCATGGTACCGCAAGACCCTCTCAAGAAATTTGGCGATCTTTTTGAAATACGTTGCCTGCCCAATGAAATATTTGTAAATGCAGCTACGATTAACGACATTGAAGTTATTGACGCATTGACCAGCAGCGAACTTAGGATTGCCACCAATAGTGGTAGGGTGTAAAGATGGCCAAAACTAGAATACGCACAGTAGATTTTCTGCCAGAAATCTTTAGAACTGTCACTAACAAGCAGTTTTTCAATGCCACTCTAGATCAATTAGTTCAAGAACCCACGCTCAAGGCCACCCAAGGTTATATTGGTCGACGTGTTGGTCCAGGAGTAAATCCCACTGATAGCTACGTACCGGAACCCTTTAAAACTAGGACCGATTACCAATTAGAAAGCGGAGTGGTATTTCTCAAACCCAATACCAACACAGTGGAAAACGCTGTGACCTATCCTGGCTTAATCGATGGCATAACAAACAAGGGGGGCGATGTTTCCCGTCATGATCGATTGTGGGCAAGCGAATATTATAGTTGGGATCCCTTTGTGGATCTTGACAAGTTCATCAATTATGGACAGTATTACTGGATGCCCAGCGGTCCCGATTCGGTAGATGTTTTTTCTAATACCATAGCACTCACAGATAATTTCACTGTCACACGCAATACTGTTGACTATACTTTCAGCGGTGTTGCTGGACAGAATCCCACT
>Ga0194131_10006973_pt1 | contig 15417 bp, 15 predicted proteins | sample TA2KigO120mmetaG_FD_148631 | JGI IMG/M metagenome (GOLD analysis project Ga0194131, IMG submission 148631) | Freshwater microbial communities from Lake Tanganyika, Tanzania - TA2015053 Kigoma Offshore 120m | ecosystem: Environmental > Aquatic > Freshwater > Lake | place: Tanzania: Lake... | reverse complement strand
CATCTATACATTTTTTTAAATCTCCGATCACCGATTGATCTCCTTGTATGAATTTCCAGTTTCCATCGAGATATTGGGTTTTGTCTTCTATATCCATTGCTACTATATAAGGTTCTTTAAAATATTTTTGATACATTTCTATAGAACCAAAATCATACACACCAATTTCTAAAATTCTAGGAGAATCGTACTGAGAAAATATATCATCATAAACTTCAGTAAATTGATGATACACGGCCTTATCAGTATTAGTTTCTATACCTATTTCTGTTAAACGCTTCATATGTTATTGATTAAATTTATTATTTGTTCAGAGAAACAATTATCGAACAAATGATATAAAAAAAGATGAAAATAGTTTATATTGTACCACACTTACCAACGGGTGGTATGCCAGAATATCTAAGAAAAAAGATAGAATTGCTTCATAAAGATCACCAGATTTGGGTATTTGAAATTTATTTTGAGTCTAAATATCCAGCAATAAGGGATAAAATAAAATCGATGATTGGTGATAAACTAATCTCTATGCAGAGAAACTATAAAAAGTTATTCGAAAAACTTATAGAAATTACCCCGGATATAGTTCATTTTGAAGAAGTTCCCGAGACTTTTCTCCCAGATAGTTTACTCGAAAAAATATACGATTGGCCTAGAGCTTGGAAAATAATAGAAACCTTACATGATTCCAGTATTGATTATCGCGAAAAAAGATTCGTATCCGATAAAATGTTGGTAGTGAGTCAGTGGCAAGTTAAAAACTTTTTACCACTTGGAATTCCAATTGAAATAATAGAGCACGAAATAATCCCAGGTGAAAGAAACAGAGACGAGGGTATGAAAAAATTGGAACTAGATCCTACAAAAAAACATGTACTTCAAGTGGGTCTCTTTTCAAATAGAAAAAATCAACGTTTTACTTTTTCCTTAGCTCGAGAAATGTCAGATGTTCAGTTCCATTTTGTTGGATCCCTTCCTTACGCGTATGAAGATCATTGGAAAGATTTAGTAGAAAACAAACCCGATAATTGTACAATTTGGGGTGAAAGAGATGATGTTCCAACTTTTTACTCTTGTGTAGATGTGGTTATATTTCCCTCTGAAGGCAAATATGGAGACACAGAAACAAACCCACTTGCTATTAAAGAGGCTATATCGTGGAAAATACCACTTTTCTTAAGAAATATTCCTGTTTATATGAACATGTACGGGGAATCAAACTTATTAAAATACATAACAAATTCCTTAGAGGAAAATAAAAAGATACTTTACAACATGTTGGACCTAGTAGACAACTACACACTTATCAAAAAAGAATTTTTCGATCAAAAATTATTTAATATAACTTTCGATCGAGAAGATAATAAACTCACACTTTCTTATCTTCATGACGAACCTCTCGATCTGAAAGTTTGTATACGAGATCTAGATACAGAAGTTCCTATCTTCTCTTTTGTAGCTACTTTCGAGAACAAAAATGATTATTGGGCTATACCTCTTCCTAAACACTACTACGATTTTTTTGAAAATCCAAATTTTTCTGGATTTTTGGTTGATTTTTATGATCCAGGAGACAATCTACTATATCAACAATCACATCAAATTAAATTGATTGATAAACCAAAACCTAAATGTAGAATCGATACTTACGAACCCATTTTTATTAACTATGAGCAGTTTTTTACCAATAGAATATATGATTCTTTCCTAGATGGAATAAAAAAGCTTGATACAGTTTTAGATATTGGTAGCTCTGTTGGACTGTTTACGAAATTAGTAAAAGACAGAGGAGCCAGTTGTGTTATTGCTTTCGAAGTATCTGAAAAAGCTTCGAAGACTTTCAGAAAGTTACATCTGGATGATTCGTCTATTACATTGGTAGAGAGCGCAATTTGGGATAGGGAAGATTTGATTAAAATATACCAAGATCCAGATAACTCTATTGTGAGTTCGGCTATAACTTTTTCGGATCACTACTTCCAAGTTCCATCAGTTAGCTTGGATAGTTACTTTTTGGACAATAATATTGAAAAAGTCTCACTTATGAAAATGGATATTGAGGGTAGTGAGTACAGAGCATTCGATGGTTTATCTGATAATAATCTTCAGAAGATAGAAAATATTATTTTAGAATTCCATGATAACACCAATAAAATCTTAACTTCTAAAATTTTAGAGAGACTCGAAAAACTTGAGTTTCACTACCGTATCTTTCAGGAAGATTGTAAAACTATGTCTGATGGTATTTCTGATGAGAAAGGAGTAGTATTTATTTCCAAAAATGAAAATACATTGAAAAATTTATCGAAAATTGATGTTTTGCTCCTGTATAATACAGATTTAGAAAAAATAAGATTAGGATCCGAAAATGACGGTGGATATGTATTAGCCGATGGTTTGGAATATGACGCATTTATTTCTTGTGGTTTATCGGATAATATAGATTTTGAAAACGATTTCTTAGAGAAACATCCAGATATTGACGCTTATCTTTTTGACGGAACAATAGAAAAATTACCAGAAACTAATAGAAAATTCAAATGGGAAAAAAAGAATATATCACAAAATAAAAATGAAAAAGAAGACAATCTTCATGATCTTATAGAAAAATATAAAAATATTTTTATTAAAATGGATATTGAAGCTAGTGAGTTTTTTTGGATTGAGTCTTTATCAGAAGATTTATTATTGAATATAAGCCAACTCGTTGTAGAAGTTCATTATTTATTTTCAGATTTTCATTTTTTCGATGCGAGAGAATCGTTCAGCATAGAAAAAAAAATAAAGTTATTTCAGTTCTTAACAAAAACACATAAACTTATTCACTTATCCCCTAATAACTGTTGTGATGCTTCTACCATTGACGGCGTTTTGGTACCTAACGTGTTTGAATGTACTTTTATAAGAAAAGATTTATGCCAAAATTATACAACTAATTCACTTCCAATACCCGGAAAATTAGATAGAAAAAATCATAATGATAAAGATCATATAGTTCTAAATCACTATCCTTTCATATCAAAAAATAATGATTACGAGCGTGATTCAACGGTGGTCATAATTGACTCTTTTGTGTATAGTCCTACCATAGAAGCAAAACTTATCAATCAAATAGAGAAATTTAAAAGTAGAGGATTTGATATTATTCTGGTATCTAACACCCTTATTTCTAAAGAAATACAATCAATGGTTAATTTCTTTTTCTACGATTCTAGAAATCAGTTATTTTCAAAAAATTACAATTTCACACACGAAGTTGTACTAAAAAATTATATCTATTTGGGTGATGATTGGCAGTTCACACTTAATACTCAAGTATCCAATCTTCAAAATCATGGACTTTCTGTTTTAGTTAATCTATCTAATGTAGTAAGTTTAGCAAAATCACTAGGTTACACTAGATTCGTTAGAGTCGAGGTCGACGATATTTACGGTGAAAAATCATTGGATAAAATCGAGTTTCTACTATTGGAAATGAGTGAAAATAAAAAGGAATCAACACTTTTCTTCAATGATTATGTTGATAGTCACGACGGTCCGAAAGATTTATCTTTTCATTTGATGATTTGGGATATTGACTTTTACAAAAAAGTAATACCCAACATACAAAACGAGAATGATTATAAACTACTATTAGAACAAAAGTGGAAAAATAATGATTTTAGACCTGTAGAAATTCTATTTAGAGATTTGGTGGAAAATAATAAAGAGAGTATAAATATACAAAACGGTAGAAATATTAGTGAAATTTTTGAGGACACTACTTGGAACACAGAAGCTTCTCTATCCAGTATACCTTCGAACTATGGTAATTTTTATAGTGATATATTTAAAATTCAAGATAGTGATGATATATTCCTATTTTCACAAAATCTTTCCAGTAAAGAAATTGCTGTAAAATTTGAGATTCAATATCTGGACAATACACTCGAAACGATCGATCAAATAGTACCTTCTTACCCTGGTGGCTGGTGTTGGAACAGATTATCCAGAAAAATAACTAAAGTAGATATTTTTCATCAAAATAAAAAAATATCTACTAAGCATATTAACGAGTTGAAAAACTGGGCTATATTTCCCCAAAATGACGATGTAAAATGAAAGTAGTACAAGTTACGCCGGGAATACTACCTATCCCTCCTAACGGTTGGGGTGCTGTTGAGAAAATAATTTGGGAGTACAAACTTTGTTTAGATAAACTTGGTTGGGAAACTGAAATTCTCTATACCGATCAAGTAGTTCACAAAGAGGATCAAATCGTACATGTTCATATGGCTAATCTAGCTAATATTCTACACCAAAGAGGAATACCCTATGTATTTTCTTTACATGATCATCATGTTGAATATTTTACTAAAGACTCTGAAGTTTATAGAGAGAACTATTCAGCTATAAAGAACTCTACTCTTACTTTTGTCCATTCAGTTCACCTTATTGATTATTTTGATGGTATGAAAAATATTGTTTATTTATCTCATGGTGTTAATCTAGGAGATTATATTTTTCAGGATAGAACTAAATGTTTAGACAGATATGGTCACAAACTACTCATGATGGCAAATAACGGTCTTGGTGGTGATCCTCTTATTGATAGAAAGGGGTTTCTGTATGGTATAGAATGTGCTCGAAAATTGAATATTCCTCTAGATATAATGTGTCCATCGAGTAATAGATCCTTTTTTGAGTTTCACAAACCAGATCTTAAAAATATTAATATTCTATATGATGTTGATTATAAATCATCAATAGAGAATATGTACCACTATACAATTTTTTTAAATCCTTCTCGATTGGAGGCTGGTCATCCAAATCTTACAATTTTGGAATCTCTTTCGACTGGTATGCCGGTAGTGGCAACCTGTAATGTTGATTTACCAGGACTTATCAAATGTCAGCCTTCGGTGGATTCATTAACTGAGTCAGTAGATTATTGTATCTCTTCCTACTACTCACAAGTTAGTAAAATAGAGAGAGATAGAATTTCTTTTTCTTGGGATTTAGTTGTATCCAAGATGGTACAAAACTATAAAAAATATTTTAATATTACTCAGAAGAAACAACTTGAAAGTAGTTACTTTTCAATTAACTCCCAAAGTAGTAAAAAACTAGATCAACCATTAGCCAGTGTTAGTTTTGTTGGCGGAAAACCATTTTGTAAATTTTATGGAAGAGATGACGCTTCGATTATTCTAAAGGATAAAAAAACAAATAAAATACATTTTCATACCTTAACCAATAAAGAAAATGGTGTTTGGATGCAGTATTTTCTAAAAAGTTTTTTTGGTGACTGGAGACTCGAGATCAGGATTGGTTCTAAAATAGTTTTCACAGAAGACTTCGTTCTGAAAGGAAAAAAAGTTTTGTTAATAGAACACCAAGAAAACATTTCATGGGAGTTATTAGAAAAATTTGTTGATGAGACTGGATGTTTACTGACTACCAAATCCAATCAAAAAAACTCATCCAGAACTATTCTTTGTGATGCTCTAGCAAATGAAGAAGATTTCTATACCTCCCTTACACAAGATCAAATATTTGATTATTTTAGCCAAAAAACCAAACTACCAGAAAGAGAACTTATAGTAGCTAACTCCAACGCTTTGGGTGATAAAATTGTAGCCGTGTCATACGCAAATAAGTACGCAGAAAAACAGGGTAAAATTATAGATTTGATGGTTAACGGATCAAAAATATTTGATCAAAAAGATTATTCTAATCTCAAAATTTTAGAAAGAGTTGATATCGATTTTGATTATTATACTGATCTTGTATTTTTAGACTATAAATTTGATAAGTCTGTACAAAGAGGATTTAGTGATCAGCTAGAACTTGATTGGGAAGAGATAAGACCGATTATAAAAAAATCAAGTAAACCATCACCCTTCAAATCTAAATATGTTTGTTTCGGTGTTCAATCAACAGCGCAGTGTAAATATTGGAACTATCCGGGTGGTTGGGAAATTTTAGCTAAAGAATTCAGAAAAATAGGTCTTACACCTGTTTCTGTTGATAAATGGGAGAGTTTTGGTATAGAGGGTTGGTGGAATATTCTACCACATTCATCGGTTAAGAGGGTAGGATTAGATTTTGAAGAAGTCATAAATATTATAGAACACTGTCAGTTTTTTATAGGTGTATCTTCTGGTCTTTCTTGGGTAGCTCACGCATTGGGTAAGAAAGTAGTTCTGATTTCAGGTGTTACATCTAACGATAATGAATTTACTCAAGACGTAGTGAGAATAAATAATCATTCGGTATGTAACTCATGTTTCACTCAAAAAAATAACTGGGATTTTGATGCCTCAGACTGGGTTTGGTGTCCAATGCATAGAGATACCGAGAAGTGGTTTGAATGTACTAGAACAATAACTCCCAAAATGGTGATGGATAGAATAAAACAAAGCCGTCTTGTCGAAATTTAACTACAAATCTATGAGAAAAATTATTATACTTTCAGATAAAAACTATGAATTTCAAGCCAAAAATCTAGTTGAGTCGTTAGTTATTCAGACTGGTCATGAAATTCCTATAATTTATTATACCATAGGTTTTGATTCAGAACTAGATTACCCAAATCTTATTTGTCAGTATTTTGAACCCGTTAAGGAGTATGGTAAAGATTTTTATTTCTACAAACCAGCTATTTTATACCATGCTCTAGGTCATTTTGGTGGTGATTTTTTATTTATGGATTGCGATATACTGGTAGGTAAAAGGTTTAATCTTGAATATTTTAGAAATGACAATGATTATCCATTACTCACTACTATATCCCATTCGTTCCCTATAATATTTGGTCCTCACTATTCTACAGCTAAAGTTTGGAATCCAACACTCAAGTATATAGGATCAGATGGACAAGAAAGATTAGCCGTGGAGGTTGATATCGATGGTCGAGTTACTGGAACACCTGGGACAATCATCTACAACGAAGCAGCACTCATGTGTCTTTTTGGAGTTAAAAAAAGAACGATGAGGTATGTTGGAACTTGTATTATTAGTTTCGGTGAAAAATGTGAAGATTTTATCTTGGAGTGGAAATCTCTAATAGAAAATCCGTGGATTCGCAGAAGAGGTAAAGAGTACTTACCTTTTCACGAAGAAACTGCTATGAACATCATACTCTGGAGAAGAGGTGTTGAAAAAAATTATGAAACAATTTTCTTAAATACACATAAAAGTGAAATATTGAAAAAAGTAGAGATGGACGAAAATATTTTAGATACTTATATTGAAGATGACGAATATACCTACTGCCGTGATTCTAAAGAGGTATTATTTTACCACGGTTTCAAAGATGGAGAAGAATCTCAAAAAGCACTCGAATTTCTTAAACAAAATAAACAATGAAAAAAATTAATCTTGATTTTATTAACTTATCACGGGTAAAAACTTTCTTAAACAAGTTTTTTTACTATGTGTTGGTTGTTTTTTCACTAGCAGCGGGATTTTTTGCTGGTATGAACTTTGATTCACTCTACAACCAAAAAACAAAGCCTAAAAACTCTATTATTACTAAAGATAGAGTGAATTTAGCTATTGACCAGTATGACAATTTACTAATCATCAACAGAGAATCAGGCGAAATAAAGTTTTATGAAGATTCTGTGGGGTATAGTATTTTTCATATATATGCCAAAAATATGGTAAGGCATGACTAATCAATTTATTCATTTAGGTAATAAACTTATATTGTTTTATGTTTGTTCAATTCTGTTAACATTATTTTTATCTTGGAAACTTTTCTCTGCTCAAGAGGTGGTAGATAGATCTAATCAAGAATATTCTGAATCTTCAATGATATCTTCTATACACATGTATGAATGCATTAAAAAATATGCACATCACTACAATATTCCAGAACATATAGCTTTCAATGTAGCCTACTTAGAAACTGGGTATCGTGGGCCTCTACATTTTGGATACTCACCTGATCAAATTTCAAGAGGTGGCGCGGTTGGTCCTATGCAAGTTCTACCAAAAACGGCCAGTTTTGTAGAGAAGAAAAAGGTTTCTAGGACAGAACTACTCACAAATATCGATATGAACGTTCACATATCTCTCAAATATCTTAAACATCTCCATAATGAGTTTGGATCTTGGCCCGTGGCTGTTGGATTTTACAACACAGGAACTCCAGTTGTGAATGAATATTCGAGGTATTGCACAGGTAATAAAGGTTTTTCTGATAAGTGGTTAAGAGGTATTTAATCCTTTTTTTCTTCTAAAAATTGAAGTATAATTTGAAGATTTTGCTTGGAGAACTCAAATAGAGGTCTGCCACCCACTTTTAAATATTCGTTATATAACTCTTCAAAATCATCTCGCGTATAAAACTTGTCATATCCATCAAGCCAAACAACTTGGTCTTGAAGTGTGCCGGCTGGCAATCTAAGCTCTTGTCTTGGCATATTTGGTCCGAGTGGTGATATATCATAAGTTCCAGATATAGCTTCTGATACAAATTGATTAAATTTTTTTATTCTAAACTCAGAGTTCATACCCTTTTATATATAAAAATATGGATCTATTAAATATTTATGAGATGTTACTTTCAGGTGAGGTTCAAGAAATAGAATCTATTTCGTCTAGTTCACAAGTAGATATTATAGATTTGACACCAGATAAAATACCACAGGTCACTGAAAGAGAAACTTCAGAGGTGCCAGAAACCTTAGACAAGTTTGAAAATCCCGTTTTACAAAAATTTACTGGAAAAATTCTACAAAACAATACTACTTTCAATCCAGTTGATGTCACTACTCAAAAAATTGAAATCGGAACATTATTTACAAATGAACCTTCTCTATTGAAGGAATCGATTCCGGTATTGGTAAAAAGTTTAGAGTTGGCGAACCCAGAATCGAATATAACACCCAACACAGAGATTTCACCTTCTTTGGCACAAAATAAACCAACTGAACAGCCGATCAATACATCAGTAAATAATATAAACAATAGTGAAAACATTTCAGATAATCGTGTAAGTGAGAATAATTTTTATTTCCAAATAAAACTTAACGAAGTTAGTAACGATGATGTAAAATTATTTGAAAATAAATATCAATCGGTTTTTGAAGGTGAGACAAGCATTGTAAATAATTTGAAAGATCTATCTAATAGTCTTGTTTCTTCTTTAGATAGGGGGGATATTTCGAATACATCTTCATTCAATGTTTCGAATCTTAGTCAAATTATCGAAAGAGGCACCATACCAAATTTAATGACCACTCCGAATTTATTTACAGGTCAATCGGGCACGACAGATAGGGGGGATATTTCGAATACATCTTCATTCAATGTTTCGAATCTTAGTCAAATTATCGAAAGAGGCACCATACCAAATTTAATGACCACTCCGAATTTATTTACAGGTCAATCGGGCACGACCATAAATACAGATCAAAATACAGAATCCATACGGCTTATTGATAAAATAATCAACACTACTGTTCCGTTGGTGGATAGTGGTGTATCAGAAAATATTTTTTCTGAAAACATGAACAGTTTAGTAAGATCAGAGAATAATTTTTCTGAAAACATGAACAGTTTAGTAAGATCAGAGAATAATTTTTCTGAAAAGATGAATAGTTTGACAAATTATGTATCTGTTCTTTACAAAATTGTGGAAACAGACAATGTGAAAAAATTAGAACCAGATAAGATTTCTAATTTCTTAGAAAACATAAATAATGTCGTAAATAATTTTTCTACTAATGAGGTATCAAATATTCCGAACCTTATCGAAAATATAACCAATAGTCCAGTTAATTTACTTCAAAATTTAGACAACATACTAAATAATACTAGTATTGGATCCCAAATCTCGTCGGTTCAAAATTTGACAACTCCAGGCATAATAAAAAATATCTTATCAATTTTAGATTCTAGTAACGAAGTCGATATCACGAAAGGTTCAACACTAGTAAATATGTTGCCAAAACCAACAGGATTTAGTTTGGAAAATATCAAAACTATTCAAACCAACCTAGAAAGTTCAAAAGTTTTTCAATCTTTTTTACCTGATGTGAATCAAACTCTTTCCCCTCTGGCAGAAGTAGCTAGGTTAAATAATTTCGGCCCCCCAAATAATCCGAATTTATCTACAACAGAAGCTATCTCACCAAACTTAAACACAATACCCGGCGGTGAAATACAAACTACACTTTTAGAGACACCCCAAGTAGCTATGTTACAGACTAATTTAGCTACGCAAATTCCTCAACTCATTCGAGAAATCTCAACCTATCCAATAATACAACCACCTGTGCCTCAGAATGATAAGATTATATCACCTTCTCTACCAACTACTTCAGAGACTAGGGTAGAATCTGGATCAATGACAACTTCTGCTCCGATGATAACACCATCCACCGAAAATAAATCAGAAGAGCCGAATATGTCTAATCAAATGCTAGGCGGTTTATCTGCTCAAATAGCCGCTCTTACATCAGTAGTTAGAGAAATCTCAACAAAACTTAGTTACCTAGACGAAGATACTAATCTATCGTTCAAGTAATCAACTTTTTCCCAAAAAATAATATAAACTGGGCTAAATTATACAAAAAAAAACCCTTAACATGAGTCAAGAAGAACAACTATCTGAAGAAGAATACTTAAGAAGACATATTGAAAGTGTAGAAAGAGAAAAACAATTTACCTCACAAAAAGAAGAGGTGGCTCCTGAGGTAGATCAAGGTTTTGGTATGGCACCAGACTCAGCTAGAGTTGGTGAACTTCAATATTTTAGTATTGATACTAGAGAACTTCCATGTGGGGTATTTTATCCTAAGGGGTCCTATATCCAGATAAGAGCAGCTAAAGTAGTTGAAATTCAGTATTTCTCAATGGTTGACGATAATAATATCTACGATATTTTAGAAAAAATAAACTATATCTTATCTAGCTGCTTGAAGTTGAAATACCCTACTGGTGAAACAAAAACCTATCTTGATCTCAAAGACCCTGATAAGTTCTTTGTGATATTTTTAATAAGAGAGCTTACCTTCCAAAAGGGTAACTATCTAACCACAAAGGCTATTTGTCCGGTAGATGGCACTGAATGTAATATCGAGCTTAAAAGAGGAAACTTTGAGTTCCACGTGCCTGGTGAAAAAATAGCTCCATACTATAATCCTAACATGAGCTGTTATAGTTTTGAGACAACAAACGATTACTTATTTCATCTATCACCACCTACTATCGGTATTCAGAAAGGTTTATTTGAATGGGTAGGAAAAAAGAATGAATCTGGAAAAAAGGTGAATCCTGCTTTTTTGAAGATTATGCCGTTTTTAGCTAATGGTCAAAACACGATTGACACCGAAAGACTGAATGCGCTAGAGAAAGATTTTTCCGATGAAGAAAAAATGGACGATATATCTTTTCAGTTCTTAAACGCGACGGTGGATCTTATGAAGTTTGGTATAAAATGTGTAAAATCAACTTGTAGCTGCGGTCAGGAGGTCCGCAGCGAGAGTATCTTTCCTAGAGGAGCGTCATCTCTTTTCGTTATTCGTGATGCCTTTGACCGGTATATTAAAAAATAAACTACTTCTTCAAAAACAATACGGAACTCAAGAAATATCTATGGATAACTGGCCCTACTGGATGTTAGAAGAGAACATAAAAATAGGTAACGAAATCATAGAAGAATTGAAATCTTCACAAAACTCACAAAATCTAGATAACAGCCTCCCAAAAATTTAACAGAGACTATGAATACCCTACATACTTCTTCTAGCACAACATACACAGGCACAATTACCTATCCCGGGATCTCTACTACGGATGCGATCACTACTTCAGGATATACTCACACGATTGGAATAAAACCAAAAATCAGAGTGCCAGGAACTGATCTTATGGTAAATGATGATTGGCAAAATAATATGTGCGCTTGGTTCTTAAAAAAATATGGAATAGAGGGCATGATAGAATTCATAGAAGAACATCCTACCTACTTAGAGTTCTTAGATAAAAGTTTTGCGAATTATCTTAGAGATATGAAAAAGATTGTAAATAGAGATAAAAAGATTCTTCAAATTTTAGGATAAAAACAAAGTTGAGATTTCACTATATAATAACAAATTAGTTATTATGCCAAATCCACAAGGTAAGAAATCAACAAACTATCCTCTTGGTCACGTGCGACTACATATTCTCGGCTCTCTGAATAATACCCTCAAAAAAATAACTGGGTATAATCATCAACCGATAAGGATATAATAGTTCAAGTTTTGGAAAATAGCTAGTCTAAAAAAAATAATCTTCAGGCTATGCTAGTCAATTTATTGATTGATGGAAACTACCTTCTTAACAAATGTGTATTTACACTTCATAAAAATAACCTCCTTTTCGGAGAGCTCGCCAGAGCTCTTGAAAAATCTCTACAATCCTATAAAAGATGGTATCCTTTTACTAAGATATACCTTGTTTCTGACTCAAAAGAAAAATCTTGGAGAAAGAAATTAAACGTTGAATACAAAGCAACCAGAAAAAAGAACAACGATATTGACTGGACTTTTGTTCATCAAACTTATAAAACTTTCAAAGAAAACCTTCAAGGAGTTCATGTTCTTGAATATCCTTCAATCGAAGGTGATGACTGGATTTGCTATATTATAAACAAATCCAATGAAAAGAACATTTCTAATGTGATTATCTCAAACGACCATGATATTAAGCAACTTATACGATATGGTCTTGATCCACCCTATATCAATGTAATGAGTAACGAGATAATCAATAAACAAAAAATATTCCTACCAAAAAACTTTCAAGTATTCTTAAATCGCGTTAATCAAAAACAAGAAGAGCAAACTATATTCGATCAAGATTATTCAGAGGATTTTATTAAACTTCTTAAAAACTTTACCGATAAATACCAAACATCAGTAGCTGATCCGGTTGAAGCACTTATTACCAAAATATTATCTGGTGATAACTCTGATAATATCAAATCAGTTTGGCAAGTTGAAAAGTTCGGAAAAGTTCGTGGTATTGGTCCAAAAGGAGCAAAAGATATCTACAGAAGATACGAACAATCTTTCGGTCAAATCTCTATAGCTGATCCAGATCTATTTGAGAACTTAGCTGATATTATTTGTGAGAAAAAAAGATTATCTAAATCAACAATACCCGAAATTTCACATAATATACGAGAGAATTGGAAACTTATACATCTCGATCTAGATACACTTCCAAGACAAATCGTAGAAAAAATGAATCAAGTCTATGATTATCGATGAAAGATTTATAGATTGGCTTAAAAACCAAAATTTAACCGAACATTTGGGAGAAAAGATAGTAAAAAAATCACTCTATAAGTGGTATGGATTTATTAGTGAGCGGGTTTCTAATATGAACAAGAAAAAAATGACTAACTATCAGTATCTCTGTGTTTTTGTTGAGTTTTATCAAAGATGGATAGATACACTATCAAGAGCAGAGAAAAAAAATGTTCCACAAGTTACAACTATTCTAGAAAATTTGAATAAAAACATCTCTAATCAAAATCAATCTCGTTCTAAAGTAATAAGTGAATGGTTCAACTACCAAACAGGAACTTTTGAATATGAACTAGAAGATGGTAACCTTATCATTTCAGATAAAAAATCCACTGGTAACTTTCTAGCACCTGATCTAGTTGATACAATTTTTTCATCTATTTACCACCGAATAGTCAATCCAGATTTATTTAGAGAAGAACAAATCAATAAAATATTAAACTAGATGATTAGTGAAAAAAGATGTCAACTTTTTTACAAATATATACAGAGTAAGGGGAAGCATAAAAATTATTATTCTACTTTTGTTTGGTCACAGACCCTGAATCAGTGGCCCGAGGCTAAACATTCAGATAGATATGAAGATGTTCAAGATTGTGTTTATTTTTGGGAACTTTGGTCTGATTTTGTCATTGGAAATAGTGGATCAGTTGAAATGGGTATGAATGAATTTTCAGATGTGGTCGATCAAGTTGGTGAGGGTGTTTTTGGGAGTAATAAAAGTTTTTTCAAAACCCCACTTGGAAAGATTTATCTAAAGGTAAATAATCCATGTTTTTTAAGAGATATTTTAATAGATGAAATTTTAGAAAATGACTAATCTTTTAGATTTTACAAAAGCGCTCTTTGGAAGCTCACAGATGTGGACTAAGATAACCAAAGAAGATAAAGAAGCTCATTATTTTATTATAAATAGAATGTTCTCAAAAAAATACCCCGAGTGGAGTTTATACCTATCAGCTGATAACATATCCAAATCCTCGGCGATGGATACCTGGCATAGTTTAGTTGGGGGTAGAGGATATGAAGCCTGGTTTTGGAAAAAAAGTTCAGCTTCATCAGAGAAAAGAGTGAATTTCGAACTTGAAAATCAGATCCGTGAAAATTACGATTGGAACGAACAGCAGATCCTAGCTATTCAGAAAATCTATCCTCAAATCTGGGAAGAAATAACATCAGAAATTAAAAAGAAAAATAAAGAAAAACAACTATGATAGAAACTAAAAATGGATCAGAGGCTAAAGAAGCCGATCCGAAAAAAACCAATTGGTACACCTTAAGAGTTCAATCCGGTAGAGAAAGAACACTTTTAGAAAGAATGAACCGTGATAAAGAAAGAGGTGATCTTCCTATTATTGAAGCTTTTTATCCAACAGAAAAAACCATTACTAACCGTAATGGTCAAAGAATAATGAGAGAAAGGGTTCTTTTTCCCGGTTATATCTTTGTAGAAACAAAATATGTTGGTGAGCTTGAATACTGGGTTAAATCTACACCCGGGGCAGCTGGTCTTCTAAAAGACGCTGCTGGAAATCCCATCTGGGTTAAGCAACATGAACTTGAAAAAATGAGAGCAAAATTAGATGAACCGGATCCTACTACAAGTTTAGAATATTCATCAGGTGAAAGAGTTCGCATCTTAGGTGGCCCTTTTTCAGGTTTTGAAGGAGATGTGAAAGAAATGAACCGAACAAAAAACTCAGTAAAAGTATCTGTAAAGATTTTTGGTAGAGAAAACTTCATAGAAATACCACTTGATGATTTAGAAAGAATGGATAAGTAAATATTTTTTCGTATATTTGTAAAAAATATAAAAAATGTCAAAAGTAGGATATTGTTGTATATGCCTTGGAATCAACGAAGGTGTAAAAAAAGTAGATCAAGTATCCGTCAATCGAGGTATGGTCAAAAGAACTTTTGATCTAAAAGGGCTCGAAGGTGTTAGCGAACTAGCTATAAAAAATCTAGAAGATTTGATCAAAGTTTTAAACTATAATCTAGAACGGGGTATTTTTGTATATAGAATGTCTTCAGAGATGTTTCCCTGGCTTACACACTACGATGTAACGAAGCTTCCTAATTTTGATAGAATAAATACTCTTCTAAAAACTAGTGGTGATTTTGCTAA
>Ga0194131_10006972_pt1 | contig 15424 bp, 15 predicted proteins | sample TA2KigO120mmetaG_FD_148631 | JGI IMG/M metagenome (GOLD analysis project Ga0194131, IMG submission 148631) | Freshwater microbial communities from Lake Tanganyika, Tanzania - TA2015053 Kigoma Offshore 120m | ecosystem: Environmental > Aquatic > Freshwater > Lake | place: Tanzania: Lake... | reverse complement strand
ATGCTCACGGCCATTTGACGGCAACTAGCTCGACGCTGAGCCTTGCCGATCTCTCAGCACCGCCGGTGGGTGCGGTGCGCAGCATCACCGATCTGCAGAATGCCCTGCGTCGTTTCATCGTCGAACGGCAGCTACCGGCCGACGCCCTGGTCATCGGTTTTGGCTACGACGATGCCCAGCTCAAAGAAAAACGCCATCCGAATCGCGACGATCTGGATGCCGTGTCGTCAGCGCATCCGATCATGATCAGCCATGTCTCGGGACATCTTGCTGCGGCAAATTCCGCCATGCTCAAACTCGCCGGGGTCGATGCCAGCACGCCCGATCCGGCAGGCGGCATCATCCGCCGTCGCAAAGATTCACGTGAGCCCGATGGTGTGCTCGAAGAAACGGCTTTCAATGCCGTGCGCGAGAAAGTCCCGCCGCCCAATCTGGAGCAGTCGCTGGCAAATCTCTCGGCGGCCCAGCGTTATTACGCCCGCATGGGCATAACCACCGTGCAAGATGGTGCACTGGTTGCGCCCACCAAAGCCTTGCTCGATGAAGCGGCGTATCGTGGGCTGCTCGATCTCGATGTGGTGACCTACCAGATGTGGTCTCCCGTCGCCCTCAAGCTCGACAAATTCGCCCCTGCGCGCAGCTACGAGCGCGGCCTCAAACACTATGGCGTCAAGTTGATTCTCGATGGCAGCCCACAGGGCAAGACTGCATTCTTGTCCCAGCCTTATCGAGTACCCCCGGCCGGACAAAAGTCGGATTATGCTGGCTATCCAACGCTACCCGCAGAGACCGTCAAGCGCGTCATGGCCGAAGCTGCTGCGCACAACATTCCGGTGCTGGCACACGCCAACGGTGATGCCGCCGCCGAAATGCTGATCGATGCCGTCGCTGCCGCAAAGCAGACGGACACCTCAATAAAATCCGATGTCGTGATGATCCATGCGCAGACGGTACGTGATGATCAACTCGATCGCATGGCAAATCTCGGCATGACCGCTTCGTTCTTTGTGGCTCATACTTTTTATTGGGGCGACTGGCATCGCGAAGAGACGCTCGGTCCGGTGCGCGCCGATCGCATCAGCCCAACGCGTTCGGCACTCGATCGCAAAGTCGCCTTCACACTGCATACCGACACACCCGTCGTTCCGCCCAACATGATCAGCACACTGTGGTCGGCGACCACTCGACGTTCGCGCAGCGGCGATATTCTCGGCCCCGCGCAACGCCTGACCACATGGGAAGCGCTGGCTGCAATCACGCTTCAAGCGGCGCGACAAGAGGGCGACGAATCGATCAAAGGCTCGATCGAAGTCGGCAAGCAGGCGGATCTGGTCGTGCTCTCGGCCGATCCGCTGCGCATCGATCCCGAGAATCTGCGGGATCTGCAAGCGGTCGAGACGATTGCGCGCGGGCGACAGGTGTGGCCCGTCAGTGCCCAAGCAACGCTGAATTAACTCTCTCTTATCGATCCGGGCGTCGCCGCTCGCCGCGATCTCCGCGCTGGCGATTTTGCATACGCTCGCGCATCTTAGACTGTCTTGCCTCGAATTGCTGGCGCTGCTCAGGCGTCAATACCGCACTCAGTTCGCCTCGCAGTTTTTGCTGCGCAGCGCGCATCTGATCGCGAACTGAGTTCATATCCTCGCGACCTTGAGCAGAACGCATTTGCTCCCGCAGCGGCTGCGTAGCCTCGATGGATTGCACTTGGGTACGCTGGGTCTCGGACAAATCCAAATCGGCAAGCAGGCGTTCCATACCACCGCCGCGACGATCGGCCCGCCCGCCCCGGTCGCCAGGTGCGGTCAACGGAGAATCGGCGGGCTGCACCGATGCTACGCTCACGCCGACGACGCTCGCGCCACCAAGCAGACCAACGGCTGCAAGCGCTGCGCCGAACAGATTGTTGTGCCATTTCATGGTTAGCTCCTGAAGCAAATGAAGGGCTTGTTTTCTAGGCCAGCGATTTGATCGCAGCGACGATGCGAAATTCCATGGCGACCCGACAAAGTTGCGGAAAGATTTGTTAAGTTACGGCCAGCATGTTGCGCCGCCGATTCATTTCACGATGTCTGCTGTCCTCGATGTTTGTATATGTCGGTATAGCATCGGCCGCACCCAGTATTCAGATCGAAAATGCGCGGACGCGTTCGACGGCCCCTGGGCAAACCGTCAGCGGTGGCTATATGACGCTCATCAATAATGGCCTGACCGCTGATCGTCTGTTATCGGTATCGGCATCGTGGGCGGGCATGATCGAGATTCACCACACGAGCATGGATGGCGGCGTGATGCGCATGCGTGAAGTACAGGGCGGCGTCCCCATACCCGCCAATTCGCGCGTCGAGCTTAAGCCCCGCGGCATGCATCTCATGCTCATGCAGCTTGCGGCGCCGCTCGAAGCCGGACGCTCGATGCCGCTGCTGCTGCAATTCGAGAAAGCCGGTGCGGTCAAAGTCTCGTTACGTGTCGAAGCTGTGGGACAAATGCCATGAGGGGAATAATCATTGTCCTCAGCGTCATTTTCGCTGCTTGCGCGCCTCCTCCGCTGCCCTTCAACGCCACTGAGGTCACGGGCGTTTCGTACGGCACACAACTGCAGATTCCCGATACGCAGGGCAAGTCGCGATCGCTGGCTGATTTTTCCGGCAAGATCACGGTGGTATTTTTTGGCTTTACGAGTTGCCCGGATGTCTGTCCGTCCACGCTGATGCGTCTTGGACAGCTGCGAAAGAGTCTCGGAGCAGACGGTGCGGCGGTTCGGGTAATACTCGTGACGGTTGATCCTGAGCGTGATACCGCCTCGCGACTTGACGCGTATGTCAAAAACTTTGATCCGTCATTCATTGGCCTGCGACCCGAACCCGCCGCGCTTGAATCCGTCGTCAAGGCGTTCCATGCGATTGCGGTCAAGGTGCCGACGGCAGACGGCACCGACTACACCATCGATCATTCCTCGACGATCTATGTATATGATCAAAACACCCGCATGCGGCTGATCGCCCAAGCTGACATGCCCATCGAGCAACTTGCGGCTGACCTGCGTCGCTTGATTGCCGACTCCTGATAGACGTCAACAATGAAGCGACTTTTGCTCACGCTGGGTTTTTCGGTCGCTCTGCTCGTGACCCTCGCTTACGCGGCGTTCCGATTTTCACCCGCCGTACAAGACGCCGTCGTCGCCCGCGCTGTTCGCGCGCAAATGTCGCGCACAAATCAGTTACCTCTCGATGACAGCGCGCTGCGGGTATTGCTCTGCGGAACCTCGAGCCCGATGCCATTGCGCGCCTCGGCCAAAGCCTGCACGCTCGTCGCTGCAGGCAAGAAAATGTTTTTGATCGATATTGGTCCAGAGTCCACCGAGAACCTGACGCTGTGGCGTATTCCGCTCGCCGATATCGAACATGTTTTTCTCACGCACTTTCACTCCGACCACATCGGCGAGCTTGGCGAATTCAATATGCAGGGCTGGGTTCAGGGACGGCGTGTGCCGCTGCAGGTTCATGGCCCGGATGGCGTCGAGCAAGTCGTTGCTGGATTCAACGAGGCGTACGCCCTCGATCGTACCTATCGAAATGCACACCACGATCGGGGCCGTGGCTTGCTGCCATTAGCTGCGGGCGCGATGACGGCACAGCGAATTACCGATCTCAAAGCGGGGGAAATACCGCAGGGGCGCCGCACGGTGGTATATGACCGGGACGGCGTTGTTGTAACCGCTATCGAAGTTGACCATCGGCCAGTGACACCGGCGCTCGCCTACCGCTTTGACTATCGCGGCCGCTCGGTCGTGATCACGGGCGACACCGTATTTTTTGCACCACTCATCGCGGCGATACGCGGCGCCGACGTTTTGGTGAGCGAAGCAGAATCTCACCATCTGCAAAATCTCGTTGCTGACCAGGTAGTCGCCATGGGGGCAAAGAATCTGGCGACGGTGCTACGCGATACCACCGACTATCACATCGACCCCGTGCAAGCGGCACGACTCGCGAACGAGGCCGCGGTAAGCGAACTCGTTTATACCCATATCGCGCCGCCCATCGTCGCCAAACCCTTGGAGATTCCCTGGCTGCGGGGTGTCAGTAACATTCGAGCCCAAGGCGTCAGACTCGGCCGCGATGGCATGCTGATCACTGTCCCTTTGGACGGCGGCCCGATTCGTTTCGATCAACTTTGAGTTTTGGTGGGATAGCGTCCAATGATTTACCGTCTGGCCTCACTCGTTGTTGCTTCAGCAATAATTTTCCTGGGGCTTGCGAACGCTCAAGCAGCGCAAAGCGCGGGCATTACCGGAGCGAACCCCTTTATCGAGCGCTTTCCCTGCGAAGACGGCGAGCCGCCGAACTTCAAGCGTTATCGGGAGCGGCAGTTGGCCACACTACAGATGGAGCAGTCGGCGGCCCGCGCGCAAAAGCTTCCGGTGCGGGTCATCGCCGAAGCAGCGGCCGACAAGTCGCTCGGTACGGAAGCAGACTATTTCGCGCGGAATCGCCAAGGCATTCGTTGCGAACGTATTGCCTATGACGTCGATGGTTTGAAAATTCGTGGATTTCTTTGGACGCCAGCGACCATCGAGCTCGGGCAGCGACTGCCGATCATTGTCTTCAATCGTGGCGGAACCGGCGACGACTCCAAACTCAGGCCCAACACACAATTCGGCTTTGAGCGCTTTGTGCGTGCAGGCTATGCAGTCATCGGCTCTCAGTATCGCGGCAACGACGGTAGTGAGGGAACTGATGAGATCGGCGGGGCAGATGTGCGCGATGTCGTTCACTTAACACAGATTGCACGTCAGTTGCCGTTCGTCGACGAGCACAACGTATTCGCCCTGGGTTATTCACGCGGCGCCATGATGACGCTTTCTGCAGCACGCGATGGCGCCGCATTCAATGCCGTTGCACTAGTGGGCTTGCCCGCCGACCTGCGGGCGCCCGAGTTCAGTCGACTGGCGGCTCAAGCCAAGGGCGATCGCGCAGCGGCGCTGGCTGCACGCTCGGCAATTCTATGGGCGGAAAAAATCGAGTCGCCTATGCTGATTTTGCAGGGTAGCGGAGATCCACTCGTCTCGACTGCGCGCCAAACGCTGCCATTTGCCACGCGTCTGCAAGAACTCTCGAAAGATTACGAACTCGTCATCTATCACGGCGACAGTCACGGTATCGCGATCAACGGCAACGACCGCGATCAGCGTATCCTCGATTGGTTCGCAAGGTTTAAAACTACGAAATGAGAATTCGAACCTATGAATATGGATTGGAGCTCCTTCACGCCTGAGTCGGTACTCGTTGGCATGGCGCTCTTCGAAATCATCGAGCAGCGCCGGCAGCGAAAATCCTGAGGGTATCAACATGACTCGCATTTCATCTCTACGTGCCCTTTTCTTTGGTTTGTTAACGCTCGTCACCCTTGGCAACACCGCGATCACCGCACCGGTCCCTGAAAACGAACGAGTTCCAGTGGACTTGCGCCGGACCACCCTCGTCGTTCGCGATATTGATCGCTCGCTGCCGTTGTACCGCGACGCCCTGGGGCTGAAGGTGATTTACGACCAAGTCATCGGTGGTACAACTCGCCTGGTGCTGCTACGAGCAAATGACGATTTCATTGGCGTACTCGGACTGATGCAGCGTCTGAATCTGGCAGAGCCAGCGCCGCCACCCGTATTGCGCAAAGCCCAGCCCGGAGGCCTTATCTTGGTGTTCAATCTGCAGGATCTCGATTCGCGCTTCGAGCGTATCAAATCGACTCCACATGTCACGATCGCCGAGGCCCCGCAACGAATCGACTACCCGGGTGCCGCAGGCGGCATCATCCCGGTCATGTTCAGTGCCGTCTGGGATGCTGATGGCAACTTCATCGAGATGAATAAGATTCTCGGCACGCCCGCAGGCATCGAGCGCTGAAATGAATATCGCGCTGGCACTCTTTCAGGCGGCAATGCTGTGGTCACTGCAACAGGCCGTGTCTGCAGCAAGCTGGCCCGCGACCAGCCCGGGTTTGCTGACCGCTCTTTTTCTAGTATTTCTTTGGGTACCCCCAGTCGTTCTCATGCTCTGGAAGCATCAGCGGCAGGCAGTGCTATGGAAAGCCAGCGGGAGTCTGGCGATCTTCCTCGCGCTAGCGGGCTACGTCGCGTTTCGCGACTTTCCGGTGCCGTTCAAACCTGGCGAACTCGCCGACATCGAGACAGCGCGCTTCATCTTCCCTTTGTTGCTCGGTTGGCTGCTGCTCCTGTCACTGCTACGCGCTCGTCTCGAAGGCGGTCTCTGGTATCCGGCATATCCCGTCCTCTTCCGCAGTGTCTGGAGTTCATTGTGCACACTGGCTGAAGCCTTGCTCTTTACGGGGTTTTTCTGGCTGCTGCTTTTTCTTTGGGCGGCGCTGTTCGACATTCTCGGTAACCCATTCTTCAAAAACCTCTTTGGCGATGCGCGTTTTGCATATCCTGCAACCACGGTAGCGTTCGCGGTGGCGACACAGGTCATTGGTGCCAGCGAGCGCTTGATTGCCGGAGCGCTCGAGCAAATTCTGGGTCTGCTCAAGTGGCTTTTGCCGCTCGCAGGAATCATCGTCACCGCATTCACGCTGGCGCTGATTCCCAAGCTTCCAATGCTGATCGACAGCGGCGAAAAAATTCTCAATAGTGCGATCTTGCTCGCGCTGGTCGCCGTGACGGTGCTGTTGATCAACGCGGCCTTCCGCGACGGCGCAACGGAGCCTGACTATCGTCCTTGGCTCAAACGAGCGTTGCGGGTGGTGCCTGTCCTACTAACTGCGGTCGCGGCGACAGCGCTTTATTCGCTTTCGGTTCGCACGCTCGAGCTCGGCCTGACGCCTGCACGTTACTGGGGACTGATCGCCGCTGCAGTCGCTGGTCTGTTTTCTGCGAGTTATGCCTATGCGGCGCTGCGCAGCGGGCCATGGCTCGCGAGCATTGCGCCAATCAACACGGTACTCGCAGGGATATTGCTGCTGACGCTCGCGGTGAGCCTCACACCCCTTGGCGATTCCTTGCGTTGGAGCGTTGCTAATCAGTTGCAACGGGCGACGGTGGCCACCGTTGCCGAAAGTCGTGTCGGCGCGCTGAGCTTCCTGCGCTTTGAGGCAGGTCGACAAGGTCAACTTGCGCTGGAGTCGCTCGCGGCAAACGACTCGGCGCTCGGTCGAGATGCAAAGACGATGCTGGCGCAAAACTCCCATAAAAAGCCTGAACCCGCTGATCCGAACGCGACACCAGAGCGATTCGACAAGTGGCGTCGTAGCCTGCGCACCTTGCCCGAAAACGCGAGCATTTCGATAAAGCTCGATATTGCCCTGCGCGCCGAGTTCATGCGTTCGGCCACCACGCTCGATCCGGGTGGCAACGCGGAGGCACCGATCATGATGTTCAACGACTTCAATGCTGACGGTGTAGCCGATGCCCTGCTGATTGGTGGCACTCGCCGTGGCGAGCCGAAAATCGTCCGGGATTATCGGGTTTTCGTCGCCGAAGCTGATGGTTGGCGACTCGCCTCGAAAGGATCTTTCAGTCGATCGAACTAGTCGCGCTCTGCCGCTGCCGGAGCGGCAATTCGTGTCGCCATGATCTTGTCGATGGCATTGCCATCCATGTCGATGACCTCGAATTTCCATCCTGCCCATTCGACCGAATCACCCTCGCGCGGCACGGCGCCACGCAGCAATAAGAACATGCCGCTCAAGGACGAGTAGCGATCACGCTCTTCTTCAGGTAGCTGCTTGATGTGGAGCACATCTTTGAGCTCGAGAACTGGCGTCGTACCCTCAAGCAGCCAGCTCCCATCTTCGCGACGGACCCCCCACTCCATCTTCTGCCCGGTCAGAGAAAACTGGCCGGTAATCGCCTCGAGCAGATCCTGCATCGTCACGATGCCGAGAACGGCACCATACTCATCGACGATCAGCGCCATCTTCGACACCGATTTTTGCAGCTGCGTCAAAAGATCGAGAGCCGAACTCGACTCGGGCACAAAAATAGGCTCATCGAGCAAGTTGTCGAGCGTCTTGCCCTCACCTTCCACGAAGCTCTGTACCAAAGATTTAGTCTTGAGTATTCCAGCGACGTGGCTCCAGTCGTCGCGCAAGACAGGATAGCGAGCATGCCCGGTGGAGGAAATCGCTTTGAGATTGTCGGCCAGCGACGCATTGAGATCGAGCGAGACCACATCAGCCACAGGCACCATGAGCGAAACCAACTTGCGCTCATCGAGTCGAAATAGATTCTGCATCATCGTTCGCTCTTCCGACTCAAGCACACCCGACTCCGCGCCCTCTTTGAGCACGGCGTAGATTTCCTCCTCGGTCACCTCGGACTCACGCTTTTCAGGAATGGACAACACTTTGAGCAAGATCTCGGTGGAATGGGACAGCAAATGCACAAAGGGTCGCGTCGCTACCGCTAAAAAAGCGATGGGCCGCGAAATGTTTCGCGCCATCAACTCCGGATAGGTCTGCGCGATACGCTTCGGAATCAACTCGCCGACGACGATCGAAAAATAGGTGATGGTGACCACCGCGAAACCCGTCGCGATGTAATTGGCGTACGACTCGTTCACACCGGCATCTGCGAGTATGAGTTCGAAGGGACGAGCGAGCGTGGCTTCGCCGACAATACCGCTCAACACGCCTATCGAGGTGATACCCACCTGGACGGTGGACAGAAATCGGTTGGGGTTATTGGCGAGTTTGAGCGCTTGTGCGGCTCCTGCGTCGCCCCGCTCGGCGGCTGATTCGAGTCGGACCCGCTTTGCGGTGAGGATGGCGATTTCGGCCATTGCAAATAGACCATTGAAAACAATGAGACCCAGCAATATCGCGATTTCCATAGGTGGCGACGACGCCCTCCTTGCTACTCAAGATACGCGCGATTTTACTGGACCGCCGACGGACATGTGGAAAACCGCAGCCCCTTTTGCTCAGAACATCAGCCACGTTGCAAACATGGCGAAAATCGACCCTAACGCGGCCATGCCCATGTCTTTTTGAGCATCCCAGTCGTCACCTTGTGCCGCCAAGTAAGCCGCGTCCTGATCCTTGCTCAGCAAGGCCGCGGCCCACCACTCCAGCACCTCGAAAATCATGCTGGTCGCCACAATCAGTGCAGGGGAAAGAAAATAGCTCCAACCCTCTGCAGGCGTCGCGTAGCGCTGCAACATGTCGAAAAAAGGATAAGCCATGAGCAAGCCGTAGCAGAAATGAACGAGACGATCGTAATGATTGCGAACCCAGCCGAAGGTCTTGTTGATTTCACGTCCGAATAGCTGAAACGCCGTTCGGTCATACGGCACGCGAACATACGTGAAATGGCCACCGATCGTATGCAGCACGAGAAACACGACGGTAAGAGAATAGGAAAGACTTTCGAGAGGCCATCGCTGGTAGGTGGCAAGTAACGTGGCGACCGTCAGCACCGTCAATGAATTTTCAGCAAGCCAGACGGTGCGATCGTGTGGTCGCAGCGCGAGTGCGATCCACAACACTCCAAACAGAGACAGCAAGACATACAGATAAGCCATCGATGGCGGTCGACGCATCAGGGTGTATTCCCGCCATTCTGCCATCCGATACGGAATCGAGGTGACGCGATTCGGGCAAGGGACGATTAAGGTATGCTGCCGGCCTCATGCCGACTCTCCTCTGGCGCATTCTGGGTTTCACGAGTGTCGGCATCGGCATCGTCAATGCCTTCATTCCTCTCATGCCGACCACGATTTTTCTGCTGGTCGGCGCCTGGGCGCTGGGCAAAGGCTCACCCGAGTGGCGCGCGCGTTTAATCACCCATCCGCGTTTCGGGCGGGCACTGCGCGATTGGAATGACGGTCGAAGAGTGAGTCGGCGCGGCAAGCGTCTTGCTGCGCTCGGCATGGCGATCAGTTGGGTCATTCTCGTGGTTTGGCGCGGCTTCACGCCGTGGTCGATCAGCACGGGTGTGTTGCTCGCAGGCATTGCATTCTGGTTGTGGCGCAGACCTGAGCCGCGAGAGTCGTCAAAGTAATCGAATGTTGATTTGTATCGCCTCACCCACCGATGCTGCTGCGCTGGCGCAGATCGCGGAAAAAAGCTTTCGACAGGCCTTTGAGGAACAAAACTCGGTAGCCGACATGGACCTCTATTGCCGCAGCCATTTCAGTGAAGCCAAGCAGGCGTCGGAATTCGCGGCAACTGATGGCGCCACGCTGCTCATCAAGCACCATGGCGAGTTGGCAGGGTTTTCACAACTGCGCTGGGGCTCGGCGCCCGATTGTGTTTCAGGTCCCGCGCCCGGCGAAATCGCGCGTTTTTATCCGCTACGGGAGTTTCATGGCACGGGCGTCGCGTTGTCGCTCATGCAGAGCTCTCTCGAAGCTCTGCAGAGTTAGGGCTGCAAAACAGCGTGGCTCGGAGTCTGGCAAGAAAACTCTGGAGCGATCGCGTTTTATCGCAAGCACGGTTTCCGCGAAGTCAGCGAGCAGATTTTCGTTCTGGGCAACGACCACCAGCGCGACTTCGTGCTCGCGCGATCGCTCACCGAAAACTGAATCAGCCGCAAAAATCTTTGGCCACGATATATACCTCGCGCGATTCGGGTCGCGAGGCTTTAGGCTTGCGGATCGAAACCTTCTTGAAGCTCTTGCGCAGCTCCTTCACGTATTCATCTGACCCTTGCCCCTGAAACATCTTGGCGACGAGAGCGGCTCCCGGCTTGAGCGCCAGGCGCACGGTGTCGAGGGCAAGCTCGAGAAAATAGATCGAACGCGCCTGATCGGCGGAGTCGATCCCACTGAGATTGGGAGCGATGTCAGAAACGATCAGATCGAATTTCTCGCCCTGAAGCCAGGCGTGAATCTGTTCGACCACCGCATCGCTCGTGAAATCACCCTGAATGAAATCGACGTGGTTAATCGGATCCATGGACAGGATATCCGTGGCCAACACCCGGCCCTTGGCACCCACAGCCTTGGCAGCGACCTGCGACCACCCGCCCGGTGCAGAACCCAGGTCCATCACCCAATGGCCCGGACGCAGTAAATGGTCTTTCTCGTTCAGTTCGATGAGCTTGTAGGCAGAGCGCGAACGATAACCCTCTTTCTGCGCGAGTTTGACGTAGGGATCGGTGACGTGACGGCGCAGCCAACTACCGCTGCTCTTGGATCGGGCCATGATGACGATAGACTAGCGCGATTCGAAACCTTTGTCGGGTCTACCGACCAGGACCGGCCATGATCCGTATCACCGAACTGTCGCTCCCCTGGGGCTACCCCACAGAAAACCGTACCCAGGACGCGCTGCGGCGCGCGATTCTGCAGCGACTGAAAATTGAGGCGAGCGACCTCGTCGGTTTTACGGTTTTCAAGCGTAGTCATGATGCACGACGCAAAGATCGCGAGATCGCCTTCGTCTATATCGTGGATGTGCAAGTGCGTGACGAGGACCAGATTCTCGCGAAGCATGGCAATGATCGGCATATCGCGGTCGCACCCGATACGAGCTTTCGGCCACCACCCCGCGCCGCAAACCATGTCGACCACCAACCCATCGTGGTCGGCTTTGGGCCCTGCGGTGTGTTTGCGGCGCTCGTTCTCGCCCAACAGGGATATCGCCCTATCGTACTCGAGCGCGGTCGTGACGTTCGACAGCGCACGCAAGACACGTGGGGCTTGTGGCGCAAGCGTATTTTGACCACGGAATCGAACGTTCAATTCGGCGAAGGTGGCGCCGGGCTTTTTTCCGACGGCAAGCTCTACAGTCAGATCAAAGATCCGCGTTATCTCGGTCGACAAGTCATGCGCGAATTCGTACGTGCAGGGGCACCACCCGAGATCATGTACGTCAGCAAACCACATATCGGCACGTTTCGCCTGACCGGAGTCGTCGCGAAACTACGCAATGAAATCATCGAACTCGGCGGCGAGATCCGCTTCGACAGCAAAGTGGTTGATCTCGTCATCGAAGATGGTGCAATGCGTGGTGTCCTGCTCGATAACGGCGAATTCATCGCCTCGCGGCATGTGGTGCTCGCACTCGGGCACAGTTCGCGCGACACCTTTCGTATGCTCGAACAACGAAGAGTGTTAATGGAGCCGAAACCTTTTTCGATCGGCTTTCGCATCGAGCATCCGCAATCGCTCATCGATCGCGCACGCCTTGGGCGCTTCGCAGGTCACCCGGCCATCGGCGCGGCGGACTACAAACTTGTACATCACGCCGACAACGGGCGCTCCGTCTACAGTTTTTGCATGTGCCCCGGCGGCACCGTCGTCGCCGCGACTTCGGAAACACAGCGCGTGGTGACCAACGGCATGAGTCAATACTCTCGCAACGAACTCAATGCCAATGCGGGTATCGTGGTCGGTATCGACCCTGCAAAGGATTTTCCGGGCGGTCCGCTCGCGGGTATTGCATTACAGGAGCGACTGGAATCGCTTGCGTTCGAGCTTGGCGGCAACGACTATTCTGCGCCTGCGCAATTGGTGGGTGACTTCATTGCTGGCCAACCGTCTATTTCTTTGGGTGCGGTCACACCTTCCTATAAACCCGGTATCAAACTCACGGATCTCGCTCCGCTGCTGCCCGATTACGCCATCGAAGCAATGCGCGAAGCGCTGCCGGTCTTTGGTCGACAGATTCGCGGTTTTGATCGTGATGACGCCGTGCTGACAGCGATAGAGAGTCGCACCTCCTCGCCGCTGCGGATCACGCGAGACGTCGCAACTCTGCAAAGTTTGAACGTACGGGGTCTATACCCGGGTGGTGAGGGCGCAGGCTACGCGGGCGGTATTCTGTCGGCCGGGGTCGATGGCATCAAACTCGCCGAGGCCATCGCGGCGAGCATCAGTGGCCAAGCGATGCCACGGGCGTTGGCATGAGCGCGGGCATGAACATGAACTTCGACGACCTCAAAAAACTTCGACATAAAAAATACCGCGACGAAGTCGGCTTTTTCTTTGCCGAGGGCGAACATCTGGCTCTGGAGCTTGGCAAGGCACTCGCGCATCGACCGCAGCTCGCTGCCGCAAAAGTTCTGGTCAGTGAGGAATATTTTGCTGCCGGTCTGCCGTCGGGCTTTCCGCGGCAACTCGCGATCGAAACTCTTAACGCCCGACAGATGTCGCAGTTGAGCGAGACCCGCTCGCCTCAAGGCGTGATCGCGGTCGTCCCCATGCTGACACCGCCTGCCCCACAAGATGGCGAGCGCGCGATCTATCTGCACCAGATCCAGGACCCCGGCAATCTCGGCACGATCCTGCGTACGCTCGGCTGGTTCGGCCGATTTCGTTGTCTGTTGTCACCAGATAGCGTTGAGCCTTACAACCCCAAAGTGGTGCGCGCGAGCATGGGGGCAATCTTCAATGTGCCATTCGAAACCGATGTCACGCTCGAGACGGTGCAAGCCCAGTACCCGCGGAGCGCGCTACTCGACATCTACGGATCATCGGTCGCGGAAAATTCATTCAAGTATTTCGACTGTTACATGTTTGGCAGCGAGTCGCGCGGTGCAACGGCGCAGATGCGCGCAACCTGTAGCAGTTCGATGTTTTCGATACCGGGTGGTCAGGGCGTGGAGTCGCTGAACCTTGCATCAACCGTCAATATTTGTGCCTATGAACTGTCAAAAGCCCTCGTCCGTTCTTAGATAACGCCACTGCCCGATGGGCAGCGCACCGAGCATGACCCGACCTGTGCGAATGCGCTTGAGACCCGTCACCCTGAGCCCCACGATCTCGCACATGCGGCGAATCTGCCGCTTGCGCCCCTCGCGCAAACCGAAGCGCAGCTGATCCTCGTTTTGCCATGCGACCCGCGCGGGCTTCAGCTTGACGCCATCGAGCACCAGTCCATGACGCAAACGCGCAAGCCCGTCATCGGACAACACACCCTGCACACGAACCAGATATTCCTTCTCGACATCGTTGCCACCAATCAATTGCTTGGCGATACGACCGTCCTGCGTGTAGACCATCAGGCCCGTCGAATCGATGTCGAGCCGGCCTGCGGGCGCCAGACCCAAAAGGTGCTTGGGGTCAAAACTCCGGCCCGAGTCATCGCCGCCCCAGCGATTCTCCAGTCGAATCAAAACCGTGGCGGGCTCGTACCCGTCTTCTGCTTGCCCGGAAACATAGCAGATCGGCTTATTGAGGATGACCGTGACGAGTTCCGATTGCTGCTCGCGCGCACGGCGATCGATCTCAATACGCGCAGCACGACTTACCCGGCTACCGAGGATATCGACCACCGCACCATCGACGCGAACCCAACCATTGACGATCCACTCTTCAGCCTCGCGGCGCGAACAGAGACCGAGTTCACTCAGCCGCTTGGATAAGCGTGGCTGGTCGTCCTTATCGGTCATCTTCGAAGATATTCAGCGACGTTGCTCCCCAGCACGTCGAGCGGAACATTGCCGCCGCGAAGTACCGTGTCGTTGAAGTCGCGAACATCAAAGCGAGCACCCAGTTTGCTGCGCGCAAGTTCGCGTTGGCGATTGATCTCGCTATGCCCCACCTTGTAGCCACACGCTTGACCGGGCCATGAGCAATAGCGATCGACTTCGCTCGCTACCTCGAGCGGATTCGAGCCGTTCTTCTCGACAAAAAAACGCACGCCCTGCTCGCGGGTCCAGCGTTTGGCGTGGATTCCCGTATCGACGACGAGCCGACAGGCGCGGAACGAAATCGCCTGCAGATAACCCAACTTGCCGACCGGATCGTTTTCATAGGCGCCGAGCTCATCGGCCAGTTGCTGGGCATAGAGCGCCCATCCTTCTGAATAGGCATTGAATGCCAGCAACTGCCGGATACGCGGCATCTCGTGCGTGTACTCGCCTTGCCAGATATGGCCAGGAATCGATTCATGAAACGCGAGATCCGCCAGAGCAAAACGGCTGTGCAAGCCCGTGGTGCGCAGGTTGATCCAAAATCGGCCGGGTATTCGCCCATCGATGGAGCCGGCACCACCATAAGCCGTCGGCGCCCCGGGCTCTTCTTCGGGCGGCAGACGCTTCACTTCCATGTTCGGATCGACGAGCGTGTGAAAAGCCCGCGGCATCTGCTTGCGGATCCAACGCAGACGCGCATCGATGAAAGCTATGATCTCGGCGCGACCCGCATCGCCCTCGGCAAATTGGTATCGCGAATCTTTGGCGATCGCCTGCATGCGCTCGCCCACGGAACCTGCAGTAAAACCGAGGCCGCGCATGATGCCGTCCATCTGCGAGTGCAAACGCTCCAGCTCTTCGAAGCCCAAGGCATGAACTTGATCGGGCGTCATCGCCGTGGTCGTCGATGCTTTAAGCGCCCAGCGATAGAACTCTTCACCATGAGGTCTCGCCCACATGCCTGCATCATCGGTCGCCGACTTGCGTGCGGTTTCGACTTCATTGATCTGTCGATCGAGAGCCGCAATGACATTACGGCTCACGATCGCTCTG
>Ga0194131_10006969_pt1 | contig 15429 bp, 13 predicted proteins | sample TA2KigO120mmetaG_FD_148631 | JGI IMG/M metagenome (GOLD analysis project Ga0194131, IMG submission 148631) | Freshwater microbial communities from Lake Tanganyika, Tanzania - TA2015053 Kigoma Offshore 120m | ecosystem: Environmental > Aquatic > Freshwater > Lake | place: Tanzania: Lake... | reverse complement strand
CTATTTTTAGGGTCTATGGCTCAGCCAGGTAGAGCACCGGACTCTTAATCCGGCTGTCGAGGGTTCAAATCCCTCTAGACCCGCATTCTTCTAGGTTTATTTAAAAAATGATTTAAATTAGTTTTTATTTCAAGATTTTTTTCAATTAATTATAATGATTATATCTGAAATTTCTGTAAAAATATTTTATTACAAGAATTTTATCATATTTTCACTAGTCTTATTTTTTGCACTTCAATCATTATATTTCATATCACTATACAAAATTAATTTTCCATATTCTATGGATTATTTAGGAATAGACTATCTTTACGATTATGTAAATTCTGGAGTATTTCCATATGAAAAAATATTTTCTCCAAATAACAGTGCCTTCTTAATTTTCCCTAGACTAGTTGCAATTCCTAATCTACTCTTCAATTCTTTTAATATAATTAATTTTTATTATATACAATGGCTAGTATTATCTTTATCATTATACTTCATTTATCTGATTTTAAAAAGAACTAAAAAGCTATATTGGCCATTAATTCCAATCTCCTCATTCGTTTATAGCCCTCTCATAAATAGTAATTATTGGGCATTTGACATTTTACAATGGTTACTTCCGTCAATGGGAATAATTATTGTAACTTACCTGTTATATGAAAAAATAACTTTCAAAATATTTGGGGCAGCTATATTTTTTGCAATTTTTTCCACTTTTTCAATTATTGCAGGAATTATTGTATGGCTACCGGGACTTTTTAGTTTGATTCGTTATAATTTAAGCGAGAAGAAATGGACACATAAAAAATGGTTGATAGGATGGCTTCTATGTACATGTATAGTAGGTTCCATTTACTACTACTTTGTTCCAAAATCCGCCATTGAAGTTGATTTATTGAAATTTTTTAGTGTTGATGGACTTAGTTTTGTAACCATTTTTGTTTCTACTGCATTCCGACTCAAATATCCTCTTTTAATGATTATAGTTGGAACAATCACTATCTCTCTTTCATTATTTTGTGTTTACTATTTTACAAAAATAAAAAAAGAAATAAAAATTGCATTCCCGTGGTTACTATTTCTTTTGGTCGGATTATCTTCAGCATTAATTACTGCTCTAGGAAGAGTTCATTTAGCTGATCATTATGGTAACGAACCATATTATATTCCAATGTCTCAGTTTGTTCAAATTGGTCTTATAATTCTAGTTTCATTAATTATCTTAGATGTAAAACAAAAACAGATCTTTAAGTACAGAAATTCGTTATTAATTTTCCTTTATTTGGTTATAATTTTTCACATGATTTTATTGATTCCATCTTATTATGCTGGATGGTGGCGTGGAAATTATTATTATGAAGAAAAATCGGAATTTGTTAATTGTTTTTCATTAACGCATGGCGCAGAATGTGTTAATACTCATTCTCACGGTACTCTCGGTGCGTTCAAAAACGACTTGAATTTTAATCTAATAAATTATTGGTTAAAAAATAAAATGAATATTTTTAGTGATGAATCATTTAATAGTGTAAACAAACAGGAATTGGTTAAATTTGCAAATTTATGGAATAATGAAAATAATATTGATAAAGGATTTGGAGAAATTGAAACAATAAACGAAATTGAAATAATTAATAATAACACTATTTATTTAGAAGATCCCTTTGTAATTTTATCTGGGTGGGCACTTGGCCCTGACATGAAACAACTGGATAGCATATTTTTGATAGTAGACAATAAACCATTTTTAAAATATGATGATTTTCAACAAAAACCAGATTTAGTGGACTCTTTGGGCAAAAACATAGATACTAATGCAAGTTGGATAATATCTTTTTTATCAGGATATTTAGAAACAGGGTGTCATAAAATAAGTATCATTGGAATAAAAGATGAAAGTAAAATTACTTTTGATCAAGAAATACCGATTTGCATAAATAACCAATCATAAATGTTTTCTAGATTTTCTTAATGCTATAATAAAATTAATTTTATCAAATACATTTCAAACATGATCTTGATTATACAAAGTGATTGATATTATCTGACAAAACCATTGCATAATCATCATGTTCTTTAATAAAAGGTCGCATTATTATATTCAATAAAATCAACGAAGAATTGTATTTCTTATATTTTGATAATTGTTTAGCAACAAATATTATATAAGGAAAAAACTTTTACAACTCTTGTTAAGTTACTTAGAAACAATCTCAAAGAAAAAAACATTATTCTTTTTATTTGTAATAATCTTTTGTTCATTACCATTAAAACTTTACACAATAGATTTCTCTTTACCAGAGATCGAGGATACATGGCATTATGTTTTAAGAGGAATAGCACATAGCAATGGAGATTATACAGAAGAACCTGTAAAGACATCTGGATATCCATTATTTTTATCTTTATTTTTCAAAATTATTCAACCTAATGACTATATCGATTATGTTAATGTTGCACGTATTTTAAATATTATAATTTCTTCAGCAACAATTTTTCCACTGTATCTTTTGGCAAAACGATTCTTTGATGCTAAAATCTCTTTTTTACTGCCAATTTTCTTTGCCTTTCAACCACAATTGAACTACAACACTGGTCAAGGAATGTCTGAACCATTATTTTTATTGATTTTAACTTCTTCATATTTTCTGCTTTTGGATAAGACTTCCAAATCTAGTCATTTTATTTCATTTTTTTTATTAGGATTACTTTTCTGGACGAGATTTACTGGTCTACTCTTTGTATTGCCATTTTTAATTTGTTATACGATAATTCATCGTAATCCTAAAAATCTGTTAGTTTGTTTTATAATATTTTTACTGACAATCTCCCCAATTCTTTTATTACGCTATGATCAATATGGAAATCCATTATATTATTCTGGATTACATGGTCCACTAAAGCCACAATTTTTACCAGAGCAAAATGAACAAAACTGGATTGTTTTATCATTAAATCATATTTCTTTGGTATGGGCAACGTTATCTTTACCATATCTAATTTTTTTCTTTCCGCTAGGAATGTATTTTTCTAGATTAGTACACAACAATCGAAAAAACTTTCATTGTAATTGGATTTTTTTTGTAATGTCGTTTTCTCCGATGATAGTATTTTATTATGCAGATGCATCTTCTAGACCCTCATTTCACATTTACCCTTTTCTTATGATATTTTCTGTTTTGGCTATACATGCAATTATTAATAATAGAAAGAGACCTTTTAACAAAAATCAAAAGAAAATGTTCATATTTCTAGTACTAGTTTTTGTAGTTGGTTCATCAACATTAGTTGCCCATGGATGGCAAAACTATGGATATGGAAAAAAAGACGCTATATTAGTAAATGAAATAAGAGAATATGCATCTTATTTGCTTAATAATTTAGAGGGAAATCTTTTCTGGTCTAAAGGCGTTTCTGTTGATTGGATTAACGTTGTCATGATTGAGGAATCAAATGGAGCATTTAAGAATTATAAATTTACACCAAACGCAGATATAGAAATCTATCATATGTCTCATTTAAAAAAATATTTTCCAACTAAACTGAATGTAGCTCATAAAATAAAAAGTGATTCAATTGATGACTTTTTCATAAACACCGAAAAATATAACATTGATTATCTCAGTATTGGTGAAAAAAATGAATTAGAATTTTTAGATCAAATATATAAAGATGAAAAAAAATTTCCATATTTACAAAAGATTTTTGATTCTTATGAAAATGGTTTTCAAAAGTATAAAGTAAAACTCTTCACAATAAACTATGAAAAACTTCATCAATTAACAGAACACCAAACTGATCCTTGAATTTATTTTTTATTAATTATGACTTCTTTAATACTATTGTCATAAACGAACCCAAATGATTACTACATGGAGTCAAAAAAATCTCTAATTTTCTAAAAAACTCGAATGATGTAGATGGAACAAGCTGTCTTGTTGTAAGCCCTCCACTTAGCCACCAACGAAACGGTGTGTGTTTGTTAACTTGAAGAATTTCTAATGCTGGATACTTTTTTTGAAATTTTTCTCTATCTCTTACAAAAATTATCCATGGTAATGCCAGATTTGCATCGGTAAGCCGACCACCACCATCAATTTCCCATTTATTACTTTTTTCATCAAATACTTCGTGGTGAAAATACTTATAAAAAAAACGTGAAAATAACGAATTAGTTGGTTCAATCATTACTACTTTACCATCTAGTTTCAAACACCTCTTAATTTCAGAAAAAAACATATCTGGATGTTTGATGTGATGCAACGTACCTAGAAGAATAAATGCGCTAACTGATTCGTCTGGAAAAGGAATTTTTTCTGCTGAAAAAACTTTATCCACTCCTGATACATCAAGAACATCTGATGTAATAACATCAGTAATTATTTCTTTTAAAAATCCTCCCCCTGAACCAAGTTCTATTTTAAAACCTTTAGGAACATCTTGAACATTTTCCTTGAAAATGTTATAATACTCCAAATATAATTTTTTAAGAAATGGCTTCTTTTTAATTATCTCTCTATGAAAAAGAGTACTGTGAACTTCGTCTAAATTTTCTATATTTGGAGCTTCAGGCATCTTTAGAAGATTAACTAACCATCTAAGCATATTCCGCCTATCGATTATAGCAGTATTTGAAAGTTTGTTAGACTGAGTTTTTTAACAATTCTAATTTTTTAATTTATTAGATTTCATTATGATGTTGCAAGCAAAAATCTCGTTAACTATTAAAATTAGAATTTTTCAACTAGTTTCTATAACAAACTAAAAAATTTATTTCCTTTTAATTGTTGATTTAACAGCATCTAGTATTTCATTCTTAGAGATTCCAAACTTCTTATAGACATCCGGTTCTTCCATCCTTACTGACACAGGAAATATATCATCAACACAAATTTTTTTTACTGGAACAGGATATGTCTCTGATAATAATGAAGAAATTGATTCGGCCAATCCTCCTATGTAGCTGTGTTCTTCAACAACCACAACCGCCCCAGTTTTTTTTACCTCTTTAAGTATCTCTGTTTTTGGGAGGGGCTTAATCTGAGTAATATTTATGACAGACGCGTTTAATTTTTCTTTTAAGCATGCTTGAAGTGATTCATAAACCATAGTTCCATGACAAAATATAGTGCAATCGTTTCCATCTAGATGCTTTCTAAAAGGAGCGAATTTAGGCTCTGAATCATATACTACTGGAGTAGCAACACCTGAAAGTCTTATGTAGCTTGGAGCATTAAATGTAACAACTCTTCTTACAAGCGTCTTTGCTTCCCAATAATCCGATGCTGCAAATATATGAAAATTGGGAAGTGCTCTCATGAAAGCTAAATCAGTTATGCAATTATGTGAACGTCCACCGAAACCCCATACGCCCGCATAATATCCTGCTAGGCTAACAGGATAACTATCCTCTGATATGCTTTGACTTATTTGATTATACATTCTGGCAAGAAGATATGCAAAATTCAAAAGAAACGGTTTGAAACCTTCTGAAGCAAGAGCTGCTGCTATAGGCGCGGAATTGGCTTCTGCAATCCCTGTTTCAATTAATCGCTCTCGAGAATTTTCAAAAAACCATTTTCTTTCATGACCTCCACTATCTGCACAAACATATACAATTCTGTCATCTTTTTGTCCTAATTCAATTAGAGCGTCTCCATATCCCTCTCGCATTTTTTTAAACTCACTATTTTCGCTCATTTTTAAGTAGCTTCCTCCCTTCTTGTATGCCATCAAAAAGTTTCTTTCCTGAAATATGATGAATGTGATCTATCTCCCAACTAGGGACTCCATTGTTCTTAATAGTATTTGCAATTATACATTTAGGTTTGTTTGAAACTTTTTCTAATTTATTTAAATCATCTATAAGATTAATTATATTGTTTCCATTCTTCTCATAGATTGTTTCCCAACCAAAACTTTTCCATTTTTTTTCAAAAGGTTGAAGATTCATAATCTTATCAACGTCACCTACAGTGCAGTAGTGATTATGATCTATTATAGCGTAGAGATTATCTAATTTGTAGTGAGACGCAAACATAGCTGCTTCCCATACCTCACCTTCATGACATTCACCATCTCCGAGTATACAGTAAACTCTATGGTTTTGTTTCTTTAATTTGGCCGCGTAAGCTATACCGCATGCAAATGATATGCCTTGACCTAACGAACCTCCAGAATATTCTACTCCAGGAGTACAAATTTCTGCATGTCCTTGTAATATAGAATTAAAATGCAAGAACTCTTTGAATTTTTCCTTTGGGAAAAACCCTTTTTCACCTAAAACGGCATACATAGCTTCACACGCATGAGATTTTGATAATATTATCCGATCTCTTTTTTCCCATTTCGGGTCTTTTGGATCAATTTTTGCTACTTCAAAATAAAGCGCCACTAGAATTTCAAGAACTGATAATGATCCTCCAGAATGCCCTATGCCACCTGCTTCTAAAATATCGAAAATATTTCCTCTACACGCATTAATAATTTTTTGAAGGGAATAATTATTTTTCATTAGATTGTTCTAATATTTTATTCGTCCTATAAAACTTAATAGAAAAGTTTGCCATGATTATTTTTTTTACGCTAAATTTAGGTATTCTTCAGCACTTCTATAACTTGTGCTTTAAACTTAGATAAATCATTCCGAGTAACTTTTCCCAATAATTTTATTAAAAAGTGCGTTGCACCAATTTTTCTATATTTTTCTAAAATCTCAACTATTTGTGAAGTAGTACCAATTGCCGCAATTTGTTCAGCAATTTCTTGTGGAATTTTATCAGCTTCAGACTCAAGCTTACGAGCAATTGATGAACTAACAATCATATGGGATTGTGATATCTCATTAGGAATTTCTTGATTCCATCCTAAATCTTTTAGAGTATTGGTTTCCAATAATAACCTTATTGCTAATGATTTTTTAACATTTCTTCTCTTTTCGCTATTTTCTTTTTCCATCATGAGTATTGGAATATTTGCTACTATATCCAAATCTGAAAGTTTACGCTGAGTTTTTTTTGCACCTGATTGTATATCTGATAAAAGCTTTCCATAATTTGATAATGAATGAACATATGGTACCCAACCATCAGCTAATTCCCCTGCAATTTCCCGAGTTTTTGACCCTAACGCTCCTACATAAATTGGTGGAACTTGATCATTAAACTTACTGACATTGAGAAAAACGTTATTAGCTGAGAATATATCTCCAGCAAAATTAAACGGTGCATCCTTTGTCGCTTTAAACAGACCTCTTACATATTGAATGGATTCTCTTAGTCTCTTAAGAGGATTTTTAATATCTAATCCAATGGGTACTAGATTCATTGGTTCGCCTGCACCAAGACCCAAAAAAGCTCTACCCTTTGAGATATGATTCAGAGTTAGAGTTGCATGAGCAAGAGTGGCAGGATGTCTTCTTAATGTGTCTACCACTGGTTGGCCTATTTTACAATACTTTGTATTAATAGCTAAAGCTGTTAGAACCGAAAAAGATTCAAGTACAGGAGAAGATCCCGGTATGATCAAATGGTCTGAATACCAAAGGGAATTAAAACCAAATTTCTCTGCTTCTAATGACTTGGAAATTATTTCTTGTAAAGAAGACCACGAAATGCTGTATCCAAACTTTAACTGCAATTCTCACCCTCTACAACTTTTGCTTAAATTGTTTGCTAGATCCAAAAACTATTATTCGAACATAATTATTTTAGATGTTAGTTTTATACTTAAATAAAAAGATGTGAAGAATTAAGTATATGTTTGATGAAATTAAAGTCTTTCAACATGACGCGGGTCTTGATTTTAGAGGAGCTATCTGGACAACATGGGAAAAAAAGAATTGGCCTGATATTGATTTTATACATGATAAATTTTCAATTTCTAAAAAAGACGTTTTACGTGGATTACACGGGGATAGAAAAACATGGAAATTAGTTACATGTGTTTATGGAAAAATTTTCCAAGTTGTCGTTGACGCAAGACCATTTTCTAAAACATATTTAGAATGGGATTCTTGGTATCTTGATGCTGACAACAGAAAACAGATTCTAATACCACCAAATTTTGCAAACGGGTTTTTATGTTTAAGTGATGAATGTGTTTATCATTACAAATTGGCTTATGATGGTGAATATAATGATGTTGACCATCAATTTACTATCAAATGGAATGATCCACGATTGAAAATACCATGGCCAATAAATAATCCTATTTTGTACGGTAGAGACAAGTAAGAAATGAGCATCATTGCTTCGTATTTTAAATGATAACATTAGTAAATTTTCTCACAAGAGGGTTACAAAACTACTGAATAATGTGTAGAAACAACAGTATAACAAGGTGAATATAAACATAATTTAATTTTAAGAATAGAATCTAAAATTATGATTTCAAAAATTTATACCGATCCATAACTCTTTAAAAAAGACTTTTGGCATATCAATCATCACAGCTCTGGCATTTGCTTTTTTACATCCTCCAATGCGTGGAAGTTCTACTGTTGGAACTTCTGCAATTTTTATTTTCAATTTAGCACATCTAATAGTTAGCTGAAAAAATTCAGTATATCCATATGTATTTAATTTTGCTTTTTTATAACACGATTTAGTAAAACCTCTAAGTCCATTTGTTGTATCTGTTACATTTACGCCCCAAAATAGATTAACTAAAAACGCACAAAGTTTGTTCCCAAATTCTCTAATTCTTGTTGGATCATCACTGACATCAACTTTTGAATCTGGCAAAAATCTACTGGCTGTTACCATTTCATACCCTTCATCAAGTTTCTCTAATATTTTAGGTATGTCTTCTGGATTTTCATTTCCATCACTACTCAGATTAACTATTATTTCGCAGGTAGAACATTCAATGGCTTCTTTAAGAGCATTTGTTCTACCTGGTTTTTTTTGTTGAATTACCCTAACCTTGTGCATTTCCAAGAATTCTACTGTACCATCAGTTGAATGATTATCAATCACAAAAAATTCATCAAATAAATTATGCGGTATTTTATTAAAAATTGATTTTACACCTTCTATTTCATTCATTGTATAAAGCACTAATGTTTTTTTCAACTGTGTATGTTTAATATCGCTCTCAGATGATTTTTTCATAATATTATCCACGCGAATTCTATTTCTTTATTATGTGATTATTAAATTGAATAGTTTAAGCATAATTAATGATATCTTAGATTATCACAATTCTTCTTAATGCCCTCCACTTGAAATCCAATTTACTAATTTCATTCTATTTGCTTTTGGCCATCCTTTAAATGGAGTAACATAATCAGGCCTGTTTGATTTCATCCACTCAATGGTAATGGATAATCCTTCTTCTAATGATATACGTGGTCTCCATTTTAGTAATTTTCTAGCTTTCCTATTACCACAAACTAGTATTTGTACATCATTAGGTCTAAACCGATTTTTGTCTTTTTTTATTAATACTTTTTTATTCATAATTTTTGATATAGTTTTTACAAGATTCTTTATCGTAATACTCCTGCCACTTCCTAAATTGATGGTTTCTCCAATACAACCCTCCATATACATTGCAGAAATTATTCCCTGTGCTGTATCAGATACATAAGTGAAATCTCTTTCGGACTCAACATTTCCAAGTTTAACCACTGTACCATTCAATAACTGCGTGATAATCTCAGGAATGATGTAGGGTTGAGTAATCCTTGGACCGTAACTATTGAAAGGTCTAATAATAACTGCAGGAAAATCATGCTCTTTGTGTAAAGTAAAAACAGCTCTATCTGCAGCTAATTTGCTAGTTGCATATGTGGAATGAGGTATTGTGGGATGATCTTCTGTCATTGGGATGTTTTTTGCTGAACCATAAATCTCACTTGATGAAATATGGACAAATCTTTTCAGCCTTCTAGATTTTAAACACGCTGTTGCTAGATTAATGGTTCCAACTGTATTGATATCAAAAAATTCAGCAGGGTAAAAAAATGAATCAGGAATAAACGGTAAAGCAGCTAGATTTATGATATAATCCACATTTTTAATTATCTTATTTACATCATTTCTATTTGCTATGTTTCCTTTTATGAATGTCACATTTGGAACATTTTTTATGTATTTTTTTCTCCCAGATGTTAAATTATCAAAAACTATAATCTTCGAATTAGTAGTAGATAGCTGTCTGATAATTTCTGAACCAATAAAACCAGCACCACCTGTCACTAAGACTCGTTTTTCATTTTGCAAGTTATTTTGTTATCTCCAATCCGAGAAAACCACAATATAAATCTCAGAAATTTCCCTATTTTGTAATACAAAAGTTTTCTCAGCGAAAGACATTATATGATACAAACTTTGCTAATATATATAACATATTATTTATTTTTTAAATTTAGGAAAACTGTTCCATAGTTAATGCGTATAACAGTATTATTCAGAAAGTAATAAAATAATCTCTTTTTATTTTAAAACAATTAAGAAATATTAAACATTATTTTGTTAAAATAATTTTAAGCACTAAATACGAATTTGTAAGAACTGTCGGCTTTCATAATTTTAATAAATAATTCAATTTATTTTCTTATAATACTTAACTATTATTTTTAATCGAAAATCCCCCACTTAATTTTAATGCTAAAAATCCTATTAAAATCGTATACCATCTGGTAAAAATTCTAATAAAAATTACTAATGTTAACGTAGTAGAAACATCAATACCTTGTAAAGTTAGAAAACCGGTAAGACTACCTTCTACCACTCCAACTCCTAATGGTAAAAATGATGCCACTCCGAGAATTATTGAAGTAGTGTATATGGGAATTAACTTTAAGAATTCAATATGATTAATTCCAAACGAAAGTAGTATAAGATATACAGCTAATGACTCAATAATCCAAAATAAAGCCGATAGAGCTGATGAATAAATGACAATAGGCCCTCTTACAGATTTTTTTATAACATCATATGAATCAAAAAGTGGTTCAACAAATTGAGACGCTAATTTTATACGCCCTATTAATGTTAATGATTTTTTAAATAGTTTTTCAGATGAAAACATATAAAATATCAAAACCATCACAACGGTAAAAACTCCCACAACATACAATCCTATTTCAAAAAACCATATGCCGAACAAAGAAGCTATAATGATTCCAATGACATTGTATAACTGCTCAATGACAACAATCGGGGCTGATTTGGTTCTGGGAATATCAAATTTTGTTTTTAATAGTTGAGACTTGATCAATTCCCCAACCTTGCCAGGTATAATACTTAATGCAGTTCCAGAAAGGTAAACTATGATATTATCTTTTTTTGGTACAATGATGTTAACATTTTTTAGAAACAAATACCATCGCGCAATAAGAATAAACCACGATGAAGTCACAATAATTAAAATTGCGGGCAAAAACATTAGGTTAAACTTGGATATTTTATCATAAACAGTAGTTATATCTGAGATAACTAGGAAAAAGGCATAAAGACCTATTATTACTACAATCGTAATTATTATTTTATTCAAAGAAAGATATTTCATGATTGTCTTAATCAAATTTTGATTATTTTATTATAGTTATGAATGTCTCCTAATGTGTTAAAATAAACCAAAGAAAATTTAAGCCATATTTTATACCGATTACTATTTCATTTGATCGAGTCTTTGATTTTCCTATACGTTTGTTAAATGTGATAGGTATTTCAACAATCCTTAAATCTTTTTCAATGCCAGACATTGTAAGATGAATAGCAAAGGCATCTCCGCCAACAGCATCATCTGTTTTTGGTTCAAATAAGTCGTTCACTAATTTTTCTACTGCTTCGCGTCTAATTAATCGATAAAGGCATCCAACATCTGTAAGACTAACAATTCCCATATGATGTAAACTAAAATACTTTATTTGAATCAATTTTGCTAATAGATAATTTCCCCATACATGCATGATGCTGTTTTGGTTTCCTTTTTCGGTTAGTACTTGAACCTGTCTTGTTCCAATTGTCATGTCCGCATTATCTAAATGAGGAAGCAATTTTGCTATATCATATCCATTGCTAGTTCCATCTGCATCAGTTGTTGCAATGATATTTGCATTAGTTTTCAGGGCTTGAATTAATCCTATAGCATATGAATGACCTAATCCGCGATTTTGTTGTTTTCGTATAACTTTTGCTCCACATCTTTCTGCTATATCTGCAGTTCTATCAGTACTTTTATTGTCTATCACAATCACATAATCTACAAATTTCTGATTGATAAAATCTGTTACAACTTTTTCTATAGAGAGCTCTTCATTATATGCAGGAATAATAATACATATTGAAGGATTAACAATTGGATCATATTGTAGGTAATGCAGTTGTGGATTAGTTTTGTAATGTTTTCGTTTCAGTGCAAAAATTATTGCAGAAATAATCCAAATAACATCAGCTAATAAAATCCATTTTAAATAGATCGAATGATGGATACTCTCTATCAAATTTCTTCCTTGAAGAAGTGATTGTATTCCTCCTATGATCCAATTATAGGCATTTATTACAACCCAAGCAAGATTAATTAAAAAGAGTGCAATAAACGTTATAACCATAATAAAAAAGAATTTTTTCATTTGATTACTTGTAGCTGCTAGTAATAAATTATTTATTACTTTAAAATAAGCTCATTTACCAATTGAATGCAGTCACACTAGATAGCCTAATACCAAATAACTCACCAAACGTTGAAATTCTTTTAGTATGAATTAGTTAACAGGTGTAATAGATGTATCCAGAACATCATTTAGTAAAATACGGTCATATTTACAGATGTCAGGTATGCAATTCTGACAAGTTACATTTAGTACTTGATTTGGGGCATCAACCTCTTTGTGATTCATTATTGAACAAAAACATGCTTAATGAGCCCGAGATGATATACCCACTTAGGATGTATTTCTGTGAGGAATGTTCACTAGCACAAATAGATTACTGTGTGGATGGTAACATAGTATTTCATCCAAATTATCCATACCGAACAGGCGTTACCAAAGAACTGGTTGAATATCTAAAGGACATGAATGACTCTATTATAATAAAATACAAACTAAAACCAAATGATCTGGTAATAGATATCGGCTCAAACGATGGAGCGCTTTTGGATGGATTTAAAGAACATGGACTAAGAGTGCTTGGAGTTGAACCTACCAACATAGCCAAAATTGCCAATGAAAATGGTATCGAAACATTACAAAGTTTTTTTAACATAAACATAGCTAACGAAATAAAAAACAAATACGGTGAAGCATCAATAATAACAGCCACTAACATGTTTGCGCACATGGCTACAATTGGAGAAGTTATTGCTGGCGTAGAGAATCTTTTAAAAGATGACGGTGTATTTGTATCAGAAAGTCATTATTTACTGGATGTAATACAAGGGGGGCAATTTGATACAATATATCATGAACATCTCAGAACCTACTCATTAAAATCTCTGATTAAACTATTTAGCTATTACAACTTCACTATTACTGATGTAGAAAGAGGTAGTAGATACGGTGGTAACATTCGTATACACGCAACCAAAGGAAAAGACAGGCCAATTAGTCACGAAGTAACAAAGTTATTAGAATTAGAAGAAAACTTTGGACTTGGAAAACTTGAAACCTATATCCAATTTGCAAATCGAGTTAAAAAAGCGCGTCTTGAATTTATGGATTTTTTAATTAAAGCAAAAAGAGACGGCAAGTCTGTTGTGGGCAACTCCTGCCCTGGTAGATGTTCTACACTTCTAAATTATTATGGGGTTGATGGCGAATTGTTACCATATTTGGCAGAACAACCAACCTCTTTAAAACTGAACATGTATTTACCTGGTAAACATATACCCATCGTTAATAACCAGATATTAATTGACACGCAACCAGATTTTGTAGTACTACTGGCATGGCATTATGCACAACCTATTATGAAACAATTGAAAGCTAGAGGACTAAAGTCCGACTTTGTAATCCCATTACCAGACTTTAAAATTGTTAAAAATTAGTTAAATTCAAAAGGTTGATCATACGGTAAGCAAATATAAAAATATAAAACCACTTGTAATTGGAACCGGTCTTGCTGGGCGTAGACACTTAGAAGCACAAGTTAAGTTGGGAATCAAAACTGGCGTATACAATATTAATCCTGAAGCGACTAAACCTTTAAGAAAACAAGCCAGTGTAATTGTTTTTGATAACTTTCAAGACGCAATAAGCTGGTCTAACTTAGTTCATGTATGTACACCTGATGATAAACACACTGAATACGTTGCTGAAGCACTTAAAAGAAGAAAGGCGATTTTATGTGAAAAACCTCTTACCACTAATCTCAAAGATGCTATATACCTACAAAATTTATCTCGCAAGTATGAGTCTACACTAATTGTAGGTCAAAATTATCGTCTTACTCCAAGTTTTATGGAAGCAAGGAAACGAGCTTTAGAAGGACAAATTGGAATTATTACTGGAATTGAAACAACTTATCTTCATGATATGACTGAATATAGACTAGGAACTAAAGCAAGAAACCGCCAAGATTTTCTTTATGTTGGTGGCTCTCATGCTGTTGATCTGGCCTGTTGGGTAATTGATGGACCAATAATGAGTGTTCAAGCGACATCGGGAAATAAGATAAGATCAGAATATGATTGTCAAGAAAGATATCAAATAATATTAAAATTCGTCTCTGGACTTTTAGGACGCATTAAATTAGATGCAAGTTCAGCTCGCACTATAAACGGAACAGATTTAATAATTGATGGAGAAGGTGGAAAATTAGTGAGCCATAATAAACTAGATGTACTTTTGTTTTACAAAAAAGGAAACAAAAAACCGCAATCTATTTCTTTACCAAACAGTCAAACTCACACTGTAGATTTAGAAGTAAAAATTATCGATGATTACTTGTCTGGTAAAACTGTCTCATATTGGCCGTTACCTGGAGTGGATGAATCTGTAAATACTATAAAGATATTAGCCGCAATTCAAAAAGCTGTTTCTTCAAGTAAAAATGAATCCATATTCCATTAAATCTTGCTATAACCAACCTTAAGCATTAAAATTGCCGTCACTTGGTTATGTAGTTGCAATAAAATGAAAGCGGTCATACTTGCTGGAGGTAGAGGTACAAGAATTGAAGAGGAAACACAATTGAAACCAAAACCACTTATTGAGATAGGCGGCAAACCTATTTTATGGCACATTATGAAAACATATTCAGCATACAATATTCATGATTTTATTATCTGTCTAGGCTATAAAGGATATATGATAAAAGAATATTTTAAAAATTATTTTTTGCATAGTTCTGATGTCACTATTGATATCCAAAAAAATAAACTTGACATACACCAAATAAATGCAGAACCATGGAAAGTAACTCTTGTTGATACAGGAGAAAAAACTATGACTGGTGGAAGAATTAAAAAAATTAAAAATTATGTTGATGA
>Ga0194131_10006967_pt1 | contig 15432 bp, 5 predicted proteins | sample TA2KigO120mmetaG_FD_148631 | JGI IMG/M metagenome (GOLD analysis project Ga0194131, IMG submission 148631) | Freshwater microbial communities from Lake Tanganyika, Tanzania - TA2015053 Kigoma Offshore 120m | ecosystem: Environmental > Aquatic > Freshwater > Lake | place: Tanzania: Lake... | reverse complement strand
TTCAGGATGTTGCTGTGGATGTAAATAAATTCATTTCAGACGCAACAGATAGAGCGCCTGTGCCAAAGCACCGACCATTTCATCGCGAATATTAACTAAATCAGTATAACCGTCAAGCTTTTTGGTAAGACCCTCCAAATGGATGATATTGTCGTCGAGAACCTTGCAAAATGCGTCGAGAGATTTACACTCGCAAAAGGAAATACACGCGTCTTTTGTTGTCCTGAACCGAAAAACGGGAAGACCAGCACCAGCACCAGCACCCTTCCCCCGCCAACAGTGCCCAATATAAATCTCAATAAATGAATCCACCAATGTGCTCAATTTACCATGTAGTTCATCTGTCGCCTTATGTGTGGGGTAGGATAAGGTAGTCCAGTGATAAATTTTAATGGTATTCAACAACTCGAGAAAACAGAGGATATGGTCGGCGATGTCATTGCCACACCCGGGCTTACGACCGCCAACGCCGCCGCCTCCGCCGCCGCCAACGAACATAAGGTCGTCTTGCTGTTGTTGTGATTGCTGGTGCTGGTTCTGGTCTTGAAGCTCAATACCTTGTGTTATCGCTGCCGCACCGACCATCGACCCGGCTATACCAAGTTCTTTTATTGAGGTATTTCGCGACGAATGACCTGTCCTCGACTTTCGAGAGATACGCCCACGCCCGTTACGTCTTCCACGCCCACCATTTCGAGTATTACGGTTTGATGTCGGCATTATACATACGTAAATAAAATAATAATAATAATAATAATAATAATAATAATGGCGTAAATGGACCAGTTTTATTACATCACCATTTTCGAAGTGTTGTAATAAAATAATATCGCCCTCGACCGGGTTCGAACCGATGACCTTGCGGTTAACAGCCGCACGCTCTACCTACTGAGCTACAAAGGCAAAAATGAACAAGACGCACTACACGCGCCATGCCCTCATCTGGAATTGAACCAGAGACCCCCACATTACAAGTGTGGTGCTCTACCTCTGAGCTATAAAGGCCAATCCATCGTAAAAAAATGCGCGAAGCAGGGTTCGAACCTGCGCTCCGATAGGAACATCGTCTTAAGCGATGCGTCTTAGACCACTCGACCATTCGCGCACAACACATTTTTTATTTTTTATTTTTTGGAGGAAGCACACGTTTCATCTCTCCGTTTTATACTCAAAATCTCGCTTTAAATCCCTTTTTCATGAACGGTCATGACCGCAGATACGATAAAGCCGGCGAACATTCGAAAATGGAATCGTGACTTCTTGTGTTGTAATCGTTCCTTCTTCCATGTTGTAGCCTCCATAACTTCGAAGAGACTGGCCATAGGTTGTGAGATAAAAGTCGGTGGGTGTAAATACATCGGCAACAAACGCATACTCGTATATGTCTTGCCAATTCGTATCATCGTGCGCCCCCACCGCATCCGCATCAGTGTCGGCAACTCGTTGAATAAGGATATCCTTGACGAACCCGAAGATATTCACTTCACAAACAGGACTTATCTCGCTGGTTCTTCGAATCACAAACTCATACATAACCGAATGATAGGAATTACAGCGCCACACCAATCGTTGGAAATACATTATTCTGGTCCAGTCTTCTTTGCGAATAAACGCACCATCCCTCACTCCTGTAAATTGAACTGGTTCTGCTGATGCCGCAACCACAGCCGATGATGTGACGTGTGTGCCTGAATCAAACAAGAATTCACGAAATCGCATTCGAGCGAAAAGAGTCATCGCGATTTCACGGTTTTCTCTTAGACCTTCAATTTCGGCGGTGTTCAACGTTGGAATGATTGGATCATCGTAATGCGGTTGTTCTGTCCAATTCCATTCGACATCTTGGTATAAATATCTGGTTAATCGTGTAGAGTAATGTGATGGTGAAACGGAAGCGGCATCGGCGTCGGCGTCGGCGTCGGCGTCGGCGTCGTCGTCATCGGTTTCAATCAAATGAGGGGCTCGGCCATTCCAAAATTCACGTCGCATCCATGTTCCATTATTCTCTTCCGCATACGCCTCTGCCAGCGAGGCTGCCATCGCCAAAGCTTCTGCCTCTACCTCTGCTGCCTCCACCGCTCCTGCCACTCCTGTTCCTGCCTCTGCCGCCTCCGCCGCTTCCTCCAGGTATTCTTCTTGTTCCAATAATTCAGCACGGCAATTTGGACATGTGGTGGCATTATCCCACCACTTCAACAGACAACGCAAACAGAACAAATGCCCGCACAACGTAAAGACATGATTTGAACGTAATGGCAGCTGTGAATAACAAACACCGCATTCACCGATACTCTCCGTTTTTTCGGCGGCGGACGCAGCAGCGACTTTCCTTACAGATGTAGATGTTCCAAATGATACCGGCGACAAACTAGTGTCGAGATTCAAGAAGTCGGCACTTAAATTGCGTCGAATCATGACACCACTATCACCGCTTCTGATTCTGCTTCTGCTTCTGGAACTCTCTGTGAATAACACACGGGGTGAAATACTTACTTCTCTGGTCGTCGTCGTGGTAGGTTCGCCGCCTTCGCCGCCTTCGTATTCCTCCACTTCCTCCGTCTCCTGCTCCTGCTGCTCCGGCTCCGTCTCCATCTCCGCCATCAAACGCGCAAATGAGGGTTTTCTTGGAGGAGCATAGCATACGTCGGTGGCATCTTCGGCGGCATCATCAGCATTTCCACGAGGGGTTGTTGGTGTGCGAGGGCTTGCTTCTAAGGATACCGACAATCCATATTCAATCATTTCTTCACTCATTAAATCGTTTTCACATTTTATCCGGGTTATATAACGAAAACGATTTCAATTTTTTTAGCAATTTAGTATCTCTTGTAAATCGATGCATATTACGGGTGTCATCGGAATCATCGTGGGTGTTGTATTTTCTATTTTTTGTATTGGTTCATGTCTTGCCAGATTATGTAATAAACTTCTACCCAAGTCGGCGTCGTCGTCTGCCTCAGCATCGGCATCGGCATCGGCATCGGCTAATTTGTAATGTCATCCATGACAATTACAAGTATTTTATCTTATTACACGAGACATCAAACGTATCATACCGAAGCTGATAATTTGGATACTTTATACCAAAAGAACGAGCAATCTGGCTTTCCGAAAGTCCATTCGTCGTCGCAGATACAATCTTACAATTCTGATGATAAATCGCTCCATATTTCACCTTTTGTATATACTCACTCGATTCATTACAATATGTCGTATCCGGATTTTTATAAATATGGAATGTTCGATTTTCAAAACATCGCGAAGAACTCATGATACGGTTCTCGTTCTCGAATCTTTACTTAAATTACTTATAACTATAATATACATATATAATAATCTGTCATCATCGTAATATAAAAAAAACAATAGTAATATATTTTAATAAGACAGACTAAATATCGTAAATAAATGGCAGGTCAAATCGGTCCAACAGGTCCAACCGGTTCGACCGGTGTTGGTGGTTGGACATTTCAAGAAGGTAGTCCAGGTCCCACAGGAACACCAGGTATTCAAGGACCAACAGGTCCGCCTGGTAGAGCAGATCGTCAAGGTGACCGAGGTCCAACCGGCCAACGTGGTCTGATCGGTCATACTGGTCCAACCGGTTGTACAGGTCCAACCGGTGTTGTCGGTTTTTCGCCAACACCGGTGAATACATTTCGGTATAGAGTTGAATCGATAAATGGTGATACTCGTCCATCAAGAGGAAGAATTCGTTTTACAAGTGGAATACATGCCAACACATCCAATATTCTAATCCACAGCGTGACCTTTTCACAAGACCCAGCTGGAAATGATACAAGTGATATTTCTGGAACAGAAGTATCGTTGTTTTTAGACACAATCAACGAATACGCATCACGTGATAAATATGGTTACGTTCGAATTCAAAGTGTCACAGATTTCAATAAGTTTATTATTTTCAAAATTGTGAATGGTGGTGTAACGCGTGCAGGAACAGATACACTTGATCCTCCAAAACCGTATTACAGAATGGAAGTATTACGCACTTCGTCGGAGACAATAAGTAATTTTACTGATTTGAATCCTGATGTAATTATTAGTTTTAGTTTATCTGGACCCACAGGTGCAACCGGTCCAACAGGACCCACCGGACCCACCGGACCAACTGGCCCCACCGGGCCTACTGGCCCCACCGGTCCAACTGGTCCAACAGGTCCTACCGGCCCCACCGGTCCTACCGGCCCCACAGGAGCAACCGGTCCAACTGGACCCACCGGACCCCGCGGAGACCGATACAATACATTTACTGCTACATCGCAATTTGTCCCTTCCAACGGAGAAATTATATATGTTCCAGTAGCAACCCTGATTCCTCTTCCATTCACATACTACACAGAAGTAACATTCTTTGTTGAGCCGGAACTCTCATTTCTTCCGGGCAACTCCGTTGTAGTTACGGATCAAAGTAATCCACTCATGCGAAACTTTGAAGCCACAGTAAAGGAATACACAAGGCCAACCGGTAGAATGGTACTTTATCGCACACAAAATATTCAAGGGAATTATGCTGACCAATGGGGAAACCCCGCTTCCACAATTTATAATGTAAATTTGGATGGTATTGATGGTCCAACAGGAGCAACTGGTCCAACCGGCCCCACCGGTCCTACCGGACCTACCGGACCCCAAGGCCCAATTGCCGGTCTTGTAAACTCGACTTCTATTGTCCCTGGAAGTTCCAATTATCGCATTCGTGTTGGTCAATTGAGTATCAATCAAACAAACCAATTTTATTTCGCGACATTCCGCGGCAAACGAAATAATGCGACATTATTGAACAGCGGGCGACAATTCAACGTTCCATATAGTGTTTGTTTGGTGATTAACGATGACTACGGTATGAATAACTACTATTATATGACCGAATCAACAACCGCCAATTCGGTAAATCGTATGGATTCATCCGGAAGTCAATTCATGATTATTCCACCTCCAACAGAAGTAGTGTCGATCGAAATGGTGATGACATTCCGTATTTACAATACACCCGAACAGAATGCGCAGGTCATCGAAGGTGTTGGTGGTTATTTCAGCGATGTAAGCACAAATCTTTATACACCTTTCATGCAAAGATGGTCATGTTACATCGTTCGAAATACGCGCGGACTTCAGCAAAATAATGTGACGAGCATTAGTATCGTTGCTGCTCCGGCGTCTCCACCAGCACCAGATATTTCGTTTAATATTCTTACATCACAAGGGAATAATTGGTTAGGGGAATCCGTTTTTGATATTTATTCGATTGGTGCTGGTCCAACTGGTCCAACGGGTTCAACGGGTCCAATGGGTCCAACCGGTGTAACTGGTTCTCCTGGAACTGCCGCAAATACTGGTTCAACGGGACCTATTGGACCAACAGGACCTACTGGACCCACCGGGCCTACCGGACCCACCGGAACACAAGGTATTCAAGGTAGTGGTGGTCTTATTTTGTATTTAAACCGACAAAATGATTCTGGTACAACAATAAACGATCTTTCGGTGACTCCGAATAGTTCTTCTCAGAATTTTTTCCAAATCAACGCATCAGGTGAGGCAACGGTTGTTGCGGGAGTAAATGCTGGACTCATATCATCATTCACCAGCCAACCGTTCTTGACATCAGGTCTTTGGGACCTGAATATATTTTTATCTGCGAATACTGCGAATGATATTCCTTACATGAAAATTTATTGTGTCGCGTATATTATTGACGCAAGCGCAGCAATACATTCACAAGTTCCAGGCACAGTTATTCTTGATGCTTCAAATTCGGCGATTGTTCCGCCAGTCGCGTTGCCGTCTAATGTGTATCAGATAAGTGGAACATCTAATTTCATTACGATTAATTCCACCATTATTACCGAATATACTTCGTCGGTTTATGTCCCATATACTAATATTGGGCAATATGTTAAACCATACCTTCAGATCCAAATCTATGCGTATAATACGCATTCAACTACGGTAAATAGTCGCGTATATTATCAAAGTTCAGCAACATATACACATCTTCATACCAGTTTGGGTATCGTAGGAACAACCGGACCCACCGGACCCATCGGACCCACCGGACCTACCGGACCCACCGGACCCACCGGACCCACCGGACCCACCGGACCCACCGGACCTACCGGACCCACCGGACCCACCGGACCCACCGGACCCACCGGACCTACTGGACCCACCGGCGCAACAGGGCCAACTGGAGAGACTGGACCCACAGGTTCTATCGGATACACCGGACCTACCGGACCTACCGGACCCACCGGACCTACCGGACCTACCGGACCTACTGGACCCACAGGACCCACAGGACCACGTGGTCCCGTTTCTGGTTTGGTTAGAAGTGGTGTAATTTATGAGAATCAAACCTCATGGCGTGTCCGAAACGATGATTTAAATATTATTGAAACAAACAACTTCCTTTTCGGAACATTACGTGGAAAGCGTAATAATGCGACAGTATTAAATAGCGGAAGACAATTCAACGTTCCGTATAGTGTATGTATTCTGATCAACGATGACGCCTCGATGAATAACTATTACTATATGACAGAATCAACATCCGCAAATACAGTGACGCGTATGGATTCATCCGGCAGTCAAATTATGATTATTCCCCCGCCGACAACCATGAGTTCGCTTGAAATGGTTATGTCATTTCGGATTTATAATATTCCAGAACAGAATGCGCATGTCATAGAAGCCAACGGCGGGTATTTCAGCGATGTATCATCCAATCTCTCGACTTCTTATTTACAAAAGTGGTCATGTTATATCGTTCATAACGCGAAGAATGACAATAATATTACAAGCATTTCGATTGTTGCTGCACCAGCAGTAACTCCTCCCACCGATATTTCGGTAAATATACTTACATCACCCACAAATAATTGGCTTGGCCAGACTATATTTAATGTATTTTCACTTGGTACTGGTCCAACCGGGCAAGTAGGCCCAACCGGTCCAGCATTTACATCGACCTGGACACAGGTGCCTTCCACCACAAACATTTACTACGCGAGTGGAAGCGTCGGTATCGGCACAGCAACCCCCGACACGAACTATATTCTCGATGTAAGCGGAACGATAAAAACACTCGGCGTAAATAATGTCAGTGATTATCGCATCAAAGAAAATGTGATGTCACTCTCGATGTCATCAAATATTCCAAATCTCGACGGCCTACGCCCAGTGATGTATTATAATAAATTACTTCAAAAAAATGAATACGGCTTCATCGCACATGAAGTTCAAGAAATCTTTCCAGATATTGTGGTCGGAAATAAAGATGCGGAACAATACCAGACGATGAATTACATGTCGATGGTGCCGCTCATCGTGAAAGAAATAAAAGAGATGAAACGAGAGATTTCGGAACTTAAAGAGAAACTTTGGGTCCATGGTATCGAATAGCATGAATACTTCAATAGATATACCCATATTCTTTCTCGATGACGCCACCACTGCCGCTGCCAGCTTCCCCAACTACCACGTTCGAGAGAATGAACTCCACATTCCCCGCCGCAGATGTACTATTTGTTTCAATCGAATACGCAAATATTACTTCACTACTATTGAACTCCCCGACCGCACTTCCATTCACCGTCGAAAGGGATAACGCGACATTACTATGCGCAATCGTAAATGGTGTAATCGAATACCCATTCCAAAGGATGTAAAAACAATAGTTGGCATTACTTTCGAGAGATGAACCATTATCCGCACTATTATTCAGCGGGACATATGTTCGCTTGGATTTATACCATCCACCCGCATCACCGCTTCCGGTTGCCTGTGTATATACGGTTATAAACGGTGTTGAAACATGATTGAATAAATGAAGACTCAGACGAATATAACGCAGGTCGCCCACTGTCGTAACTCCTGACGCATTCGGCGGAAGATACCAATTGATTTTATTCCGAGTCATCGGCGCAGGACTAACCCAGGCTGTTGAATTCGTATAATACCATCCTTGATATCCATAGCGTATGAGAGGAATCGGCGTCGGCGGAGAGCCATCCGCATATACAGAAGCGGCTGCCGAGAGATTCGATGCTGAAATATCTTGAATATTTGGTGAATAAGGATAAGCATTCGGAAATAACACACTGTCGACAACCGCCGTATTGATACTTCCACCGCTGCCGCCCACCGTATTTTTCATAACAAGCTTGATATTATACGACCTCGCAGGTATCGCACTTTCACGATTCGTCAGTGTATGTTGTCCTGCCGAGGGCTGGACAATAACTTTTATATTAAGTGTATCATTTTCAACCAACGGCACACTCAACAATACGCCGCTACTATCTTGTAATGCCGATAATCTCACAGGCACATTCAGATAGATTTGTCGAAGTAACTCTCGAGAGATGTTTGTATTCGTTGTCTGTGCGTTTGTAAGATAACGATTCCCAGAAGCATCGGCGGTCATCGTGATATTTGCTGATAGTGTGCTTATCGTATCCAATACCGCCATAATTCCGATTCGCGCAACATCTCCATAATACGCGAGGTTTTCAAGTAAATCAGACTCGTTGCTTAAAATATCGACGCCGTGGATCGTATTAAACAATTGAAGAGAGATATACCGGATAAAATCGTGCTTGACGAGAGATTTATTTGCGGTGAATGAGGCGTTGCCGCCACTACCACCGCCACCACCAGTAAGCATACCAGATGACTCGCTTTGGTCCAACATCGCATGAGACGGGTTTATTTTTAATGATGTCGGCCAACATTTCCGAAACACATAATACTGAATATCGGATGATGCGTCAAATATCGCTAGGTTAAGACTTCCATCGGTTTCTTTCGGTGTTCGAAATTTAAAGACAGAAAGCATGTCCGTCAACTTCACATAAAATATTGCATCGGCATCGGCACCCGCACTTCGTTCGTTTGTCTGATCTCCGGACTCGCCCTCGCCGTCGCCCTCGCCGTCGCCCTCGCCGTCGCCCTCGCCATCGTATGTCCCTAACGCGTATAAGTTAAACGTAGTAGAATCTGTTGCTGGTTCATCAACCCAATCAACCCCTTCATCCGTTTCAGAGGTCATCGTTCGTTTGAATAGTATGAATATAATAAATTCAATTATTTATTTTATATTACACCTTTTTTTATTCAAAACGCCCAAAAATATATTTATAAAATAATATACACCCTTGAAGATTTAAAATGAGACAAAACGGCTTAAAAATAAAATATTATAATAACAATGAATAGTAAGAGGCCTATAATGACTTGTTCGTGCAGTTCCTGCTTTTCTCTTATAAGAAGGGTTTTTAGGTAGGAACAATAAAAGATACACATTAAAACTCATCAGTTGTATTTGACGATGCAACATACTCAAAATTTACATTTTCCTGAAATGGATAAACCTTGAAGAACATCATTTTGTCTCATTTTAAATCTTCAAGGGTGTAAAAAGGTGTATTACGAAATGAAAGAATGGAATCGAATGAACACACTGGCGGTGAGAAAAGGGAAAGGAGTATTATACTGTTCCGTCATGTTCGACAGTTTTCGATATATATATAATCAATATAATCAAATTATATATATTTTTACGTTTTATTTTCAACGACCTGATGTTTTTACACCTTTCCTCATTTAAAACGCCCAGTTTTCAGCAAACCGCATAAACATTTGTTTTTGGGATTATATTGTTTGGGACGTTATTAGAAAAGGTTGAAGGATTACTCCTTCTGTAAAATCAACAGTAGGAATTTCACCTACGATGGTCCAACTTAACCCAGTAAAAAACTGGTGAAGGACGAAATGAGTAGCATTGTAATATGTTTTGTTTGATTGGAAATCTCACACATTACGCTAGAACACTCTAATGAGTTGTGAAGCAACCTCATTTATTCTCATTATTATTGCTTATATTCTAACTGTTAGATGTATTTATATTAATTTTATAAATATAGTTTTGGGCGGTTTAAATGAGAAAAGGTGTATTATGTTGATTCCATTTCATTCCATTTCATTAGACATTCGCACTAAAACCGTATTCCTTCTCTCCGCTTGCTTCGCCTATGACAACACTCGACAGTGTAAATTCGACGGTTCCAGCCGCCGCTGTGCTATCTGTTTCGATGGATATCGATGTAATGACCTCGCCGTTCGCGAAACTGCCGCTGCCGACATTCGAATAGGTAAGCGCGGCATTTGTCGCCCCCACCGTCGCAGGCTCTCGAACATACGAATTAAAGTTCATGAAAAATGAATATATTGTACCATTCGTGAGAGAATTCGGCGCGGATATTGTATATTTGCGCGATGAACCCGCCTGCGTGCTTACCACGAGAAACGCCAACGACGTCTTATTGAACACCCTTAGATTCATGCGAATGTATCGAAGGTCGGCAACCGTCGATGAACCAGCGGCATTCGATGGAAGCATCCATTTCACGCGGTTGCGTACAGCCGGTTCGACATTCACCCACGTCGTCGAATTCGTATAATACCAACCGTTATATCCATATCGTGCGGTGGGGATAGGCGCGGGCGGTGAATACACATTATAGACACCGGATGAAGCTGTCGTCGGCGCGTATGTCGTAACAGCTGTTGAATATGGATATGAATTGGGATACATCTCGCTGTCATCTACCACCGTATTTGTGTTGTCCGATGTCGTATTCACCGTATTTTTAAGTACCATTTTTATTAAATAGGATCGTGAAGGAATTATTGTAACTCCGGTTACGATATTTTGTTCAGGAGCTGCTGTTATTGTCAGCTTGAAATTTATACTGTCATTTTCTTGTAATGGTAACTGACGGAAGCCAGAGCCAGAAATATCGGCGCCGTTATTGTAAAATCGTGATGGTTCGCTGGCAGCAATTTGCCGGAGCAGCTCGCGGGACAAGTTCGTATTTCCGGATGCGTCATTTGTCAAATACTTATTGCCTGATGTGTCATATGCCATGTTCTCATTCGCAGATGTCGTTGATATTCCCGAGAGAATCGTATTGATGTTATAATGGACAGTCTCTCCCAAATACGTGATATTCTCTTGTAATTCTTTCTCATTCTGGAATAAATCCACGCCATGGTGCGTATTGAACAAACGAAGAGCGATATAACGGATGAAATCATGCTTCACGAGAGATTTATTGGCGGAATAACCTGATCCACTACCAAGCATTCTTACGCTTTCTGTTTTATTCATCATCGCATGAGATGGGTTGATGTGTAATTGGGTGGGCATCGTTCGGTGAAATACGTAGTATCTGATATCACTTGCGTCGAGATTATTTACGTCGAATGAATCGGTTTGATATTGGAATAAGTTTGTCATGTCTGAGAGACGGACATAAAACACGGCGGTGGCGTCTGTGTTTTCCACAAAGATAGAAGATGCGTCGAGAGAGGCCAACGTCGAGAGTGTGAATGTTTGGTTCAGACCTGGAAGTGAGAGATCCACCAATTTGTTAACAAAAAGAGTGTTACTTATTATACTCGCGGGTTCATGCGTATCAGTTGCGGCCTGCGATGCTGTGAAAGTTACGTAACCACACGAATTTGCAACTGGCGTGATGATACCTGATGAAGAGTTAATCGTCGCAATATTCGTATTATTTGACGAATAAACGATGGGTGCTGAACTATTGCTCGTTGGTAGTGTTGTTGGTGAAAAGGGAGCGTCTGTGTTGATTTTATACGATGGAACTACGAATGATGAAGATGAAAGTGTGTTTTGCTGCAAGACGACGCCTGAGAGCGAACCGGCTATTAATCGGATGAACTTCCCTCCGTAAGCGATATTCGTGACTACGGCACCTGTGGCAGAATTACGCACGGTCGAACCAGCGACATAATATTTCACACCTTGGATTTGTAAAAACTCGTTTTCCATGATGGGGAAATAGAAATGACTGAAATTTGTGATATCAAGCGTAGCATCGGGAATGGTGTCGCTGCTCACGAGAGATGTCGTTGGAATCATAACTTTGATTGTAGCGTTGGCGATACCTGAAACATCGCGCATGGCTGAACCCGCAGATAGAACTTGGAGGAGCACATTTCCGGTCACTTGGCTCACTTGGACTCCTCCTATCGGACGATTATTCGTGTTTTTCAATAGCTGGAGCTTCTGTGAAACTGTGAAGCTGACGTTCGTCAAATCGACGCCGCTTATGTTGGCATTCGTCATATTTGCGTTTGTGAAATCTGCGTTCGAGAGATTGGCACCGCGTAGGTTGGCGTTGGTAAAAGACGCGCCTGATGCGTCCATCCGTGTGAGTATAGCACCAGATAAATCCGCACTATTAAAGACGGACGAACGAACATTCGCACCGGAGAGGTCGGTTTGTCGTAAAACCGCGGATGTAAAATTGGTTCCGGTGATTGTTGCGCCTCTCATGGTTGCACCAGATAAATCCGCGGATGTCATATTGGAATTTGTTATCGTCGCGCCATTCAAGTTGGCATTCGTAAGCAGCCCTAATGTAAAGTTGGTATTGCTTACAGTAGTATTTGCGAGAGATGCGGATACCAACTGCGCGGATGACATATTCGCACCGGAAATGGTCGCACTGCTGAAGTTGCTATTGTTGAGTCGGCCGGATGAAAAATTTGTATTTGTAATATTCGTATTGGAGAGAGATGCGCCGCTGAGATCCACATTCGCGAAACTTTGTGTATTTGTGAGGGTCGTGCCTTGAAGTGTTGTTGCCGCTGCTGTCACCGTAATCGTGGCGGTGATGCTTGTGGGTGCCTCGTATAATGTTCCTTGCGCTTGGGACGCCACGATGACCGCAGAACCCGGCGCCAATAAGGTGATAAGACCTGATGTTGGATGGATAGTTAAAACGTTGGAAGAAGGGTCTTGAAGCGCATACGTGACCGCGCCGTTACTTGCGCTAGAAGCCGTCACCGAAAATGGCGCGAAAGTTACATTACGTGTGAGTGATGAGATACCGGTCAGCGTCGTTGTTCCACGCGCGATATTTAGCGTCCATGAAACCGATGCGGCGTTGTATTGTGCGGTTTGAGCACGGGTTGCTGTGAGGGTGGTTGAACCTACCGCGACAATCGTCACCAATCCAGTTAAAGCGTCGATGGTGGCAAACGACGGATTAGACGACGCAAACGAAAACGCACCGTTGCTTTCATTCGTGGCTGTTACGGTGAATGCGGTGTTGCCATAGAATTTACTGATGGTATCCGCAGCCGGCGTATCGCGCGATAATTCGACGGTTTTACGCGCAATCGTGAGTGTATTACTGGTATTCGTATCCGCGGTATATAAATCCGATTCTGCCTGTGATGCTGTAAATGTCACGGTTCCTTGCCCGACGACCGTAATTGCGCTATTGCCGCTGCCGTCGCTTGTCACGGTCGCCACCGCCGTGTTGCTGGACGAATAGGTTATCGCACCGATGCTCGAACTAGTGGGTTTCGTAGTGATTGCGAATGCCGCATCGCCATACGTTTTATTTGCCGGAACAACGAAGGATGACGCCGAAAATCCAGACACGCCTCTATTGACGGTGACGACGACACTGCCGCTTGCGGCGGTGAAATTCGCACTTGCGGCTTGCGTGATGGAGAGAGTAGCTTGTCCAACACCGTTGATACGGACAAGCGTCGCGTCCAACATGGAAACAACCACAATATTATTACTTGTAATAGTGAATACGCTCCCGCCACTTGTGTCTGTGTTTGTGGATGACGGGTCGGGACGGAAGGATGCGTTGCCATAGTATTTCGTGATGGCTGCGATGGTGATGGTAGGCGTGATAGGCGAAACCACCAAGGACGCAGTCACAGACCCAGCGGTGTAATTGCCGGCGGCGGCTTGTGTCGAGGTGATGGTTGTTGTGCCTGCTCCGACGATAGTCAAAAACGACGGTGTATCGAGATTATTAAACCATTTATTTTGAAGATAACTAAGGTTGGAACTGATATTAGTATTCGACAAAGCTGTATTATAATAAAGAATTTCGCCAATCGTGCTATTACTTGCTTCGTTGTTATCAGATTTACCAATATATAAAGTTTGATTACCGATTGAAATTGAATTGCCGGTGCCAGTTGCGAAACCTGATGCTTGCGTGTCAGAGTATCTCCAAAACTCACGAGTGCTTCCGTTGATACGACCAATTAAAATATAATTTACGTTATTTGAAGCACTTAATTGAGGAGGACCATTTATATTATTCGATTGGAATTGTAGATTGTTCGACGTCGCATCGCGTTCGATAGCCCAGTCATAATCTCTACTACCATGATGTATAAATGAACCATAAACCCCGATATTCGTGCTGTATTTTATCACCATGAAAACAGTGATTGCAGAATTTAAAGGAACAGATGTTTTTATAAATCCTTTACTATTATTGAAATCAAATGCAGTCACACTATTGATAGTTGTTAATGTTGGTCCGGCTTGATTCGTAAGGTGAGATATAACAACGTCATCCACACACCCGCCAAATCTACCATTGCTGGTTGATACAGTTTTAATACGAATACGTATATTTCCAGTCCCGTCACCTGTATAAGTAAATGATGTAGCGGTAAGAGTGGGGTATCCAGCCCATGCGCCTGGTAAATACGTATTAGTTGCCAAAACTGTATTATCCGAGCGAAGAATATCAAAAATTATACCGTCTGAAGAAGTTGCTTGCGTAGATTGACCTGAATCCTGAAATACGGCAGGACCTGCCTTAAAATTTACTGTATATAAAATCCCATTTGTATTAGTACCAGCAACAGCAGTGGACTGTGTTATAATATTATCAGACCAAAACATAATTACATAATTAGGAGTATTGGTTTGACCTACTGTATTTGCAATGTCTACAACATGTATGGCATTTCCTCCTTCTTTATTCCAACCAGCCAAATTTGCTGCAAATCCGACTTTTAAATTGGACTGATACTGTCCTCCACCTCCATAGCTGAAATTTCCTTGACTTATATTATTCAAATTATCCGTGCTCAAAATAGTTGATGTTGGTCCGGTTCCATTTGGTGGTATAAGATGATAACCGTTGCCGGTCAAATCATTCCATTGAGTAACTATGCCTCCACTTGTTGTATAATTTGCGGTTTTGCTACTATCATAATGAGCCAATAAAGAAGCGGTTATAAATGTAACTCCTGTTACTGTCGCAACATTCGTATTACTGGATGTATAAGAGAACAAGCCTTGACTATTTGTTGTAGGATTTGTTATATTGAACGACGCATCCCCGAAGTTCTTCGCTGGCATAGACAACGCACCAATCGTAGGTGTTATTGGAGAAATAACCAAGGACGCAGTCACAGACCCAGCGGTGTAATTGGTTGTCGCGGCCTGTGTTGCGGTGATGGTCGTGCTGCCCGCCCCGACGATAGTGACCACCCCGCCCCCAGAAGTCACCGTCGCCACTGCTGTGTTGCTGCTCGTGTAAGTAAAAGCGC
>Ga0194131_10006966_pt1 | contig 15432 bp, 27 predicted proteins | sample TA2KigO120mmetaG_FD_148631 | JGI IMG/M metagenome (GOLD analysis project Ga0194131, IMG submission 148631) | Freshwater microbial communities from Lake Tanganyika, Tanzania - TA2015053 Kigoma Offshore 120m | ecosystem: Environmental > Aquatic > Freshwater > Lake | place: Tanzania: Lake... | reverse complement strand
ATGGAGGTTCACCTGATCGCGCCCATCGCCATGGACGAGGGCCTGCGCTTCGCCATCCGCGAGGGCGGCAGAACCGTCGGCGCAGGCGTCGTCGCCAAAATCATAGAGTAATCGCGCAGCAGCGGGCCCACGCGGCCAAGGATCAGAGTCATGGAACATCAAGGCATCCGCATCCGGCTGAAGGCGTTCGATCATCGCGTCCTCGACCAGTCGACGAGCGAGATCGTGAACACCGCCAAGCGGACCGGCGCGCAGGTGCGTGGACCCATCCCGCTGCCGACCGAGCTCGAAAAGTTCACGGTCAACCGCAGCCCGCACATCGACAAGACGAGCCGCGAGCAGTTCGAGATCCGCACGCATCGCCGGCTTCTCGACATCGTGGATCCCACGCCCCAGACGGTGGACGCGCTGATGAAGCTCGACCTCGCCGCCGGCGTGGACGTTGAGATCAAGCTCGGGCCGGCATAAGGGGCCTGGAACGGAAAATCGCCATGCGTACCGGTGTGATTGCACAGAAAGTCGGCATGACCCGCCTGTTCACGGAGGAGGGCAACCATGTGCCCGTCACCGTGCTCAAGCTCGATCAGTGCCAGGTTGTGGCCGTCCGCACGGCCGAGAAGGACGGTTACAGCGCCGTCCAGCTCGGCATCGGCAAGGCCAAGGTCAAGAACGTCAGCAAGGCGCAGCGCGGCCATTTCGCCAAGGCGAAGGTCGAGCCCAAGCGCAAGCTCAACGAGTTCCGCGTCGCCAAGGACGCCGTTCTCGAGGTGGGCGCCGAGATCACGGCCGCGCATTTCGTCACCGGCCAGTTCGTCGACGTCTCGGGCGTCACCTCCGGCAAGGGTTTCCAGGGTGTCATGAAGCGCTGGAACTTCGCCGGCCTCGAGGCCTCGCACGGCGTGTCGATCAGCCACCGCAGCCACGGCTCGACCGGCCAGCGCCAGGACCCCGGCCGCACCTTCCAGAACAAGAAGATGGCCGGCCACATGGGCGTCGACCGCATCACCACCCAGAACCTCAAGGTCGTGGGCACCGACGTCGACAAGGGCCTGATCCTCATCGCCGGCGCCGTCCCCGGCTCGGCGGGCGGCTATGTGCGCGTCACCGACGCGGTTAAGCGCAAGCGCCCCAAGGAGGCACCGTACCCGGCCGCCCTGCGCGCCGCCGCGGCCGCGCCGGCCAAGGAATAAGCCATGAAGCTCTCGGTCAAGACGCTCGACAACAAGGATGCCGGCTCGATCGACGTCAGCGATGACGTATTCGGCCTGCCGGCCCGTCCCGACATCCTCGCCCGCATGGTGCGCTGGCAGCTCGCCAAGCGCCGCGCCGGCACGCACGACACCAAGGAGATCGGCGAGATCTCCGGCGGCGGCAAGAAGCCGCGTCCGCAGAAGGGCTCCGGCCGTTCGCGCCAGGGTTCGACGCGCAGCCCGCAATGGCGCGGCGGTGCGGTGATCTTCGGGCCGACGCCGCGCAGCCACGCGCACGACCTGCCTAAGAAGGTGCGCAAGCTCGCGCTCAAGACCGCCCTCTCCGCCAAGCAGGCCGAGGGCAAGCTGATCGTCCTCGACGGCGTCAAGCTGGAGAAGCCGAAGACGGCCGAGCTGGCCAAGCGCTTCGCCAAGCTGGGCCTGTCGTCGGTGCTGATCATCGATGGTGCGGCGGTCGACGCCGAGTTCGCCCGCGCGGCGCGCAACCTGCCGCATGTCGACGTGCTGCCGCAGATCGGCGCCAACGTCTACGACATCCTGCGCCGCGACACGCTGGTCCTGACCAAGGACGCAGTACAGCATCTGGAGGCGCGCCTGAAATGAGCGACGCGAAGCAGACCAAGAAACCGGCTTACGCCAAGGAAGAGCTCTACGGCGTGATCCTCTCGCCGGTGATCACCGAGAAGGCGACGCGCGGCTCCGAGCACAACCAGGTGACCTTCCGGGTCCGCCCGGACGCGGCCAAGCCCCTGATCAAGGCGGCGGTCGAGAGCCTGTTCAACGTCAAGGTTTCGGGCGTCAACACGATCAAGGGCTGGGGCAAGAGCAAACGCTTCCGCGGCACGCTCGGCCGGCGCTCGGACTTCAAGAAGGCCATCGTGACCCTCGCCGAGGGCCACTCCATCGACGTGACCACCGGTATCTGAGCGGGCACCTTCCATGGCACTCAAAACCTTCAAGCCGGTCACCCCGGGCCTCCGCCAGGTGGTTCTCATCGACCGGCGCGAGCTCTACAAGGGCGGGCCGATCAAGAACCTGACCGAGGGTCTGAAGTCGACCGGCGGTCGCAACAACCATGGCCACATCACCACGCGCCATCACGGCGGCGGCCATCGCCGGCGCTACCGGGTCGTCGATTTCAAGCGCAGGAAATTCGATGTCGCCGGCACGGTCGAGCGCATCGAGTACGATCCGAACCGCACCTCGTTCATCGCCCTGATCAAGTACGCCGATGGCGAGCTGAGCTACATCATCGCCCCGCAGCGCCTGGCGGTCGGCGACAGCGTGGTCTCGGGCGAGCGCGTCGACATCAAGCCGGGCAACGCCCTGCCGATGCGCAACATTCCGGTCGGCACCGTCATTCACAACGTCGAGCTGAAGCCCGGCAGCGGCGGCAAGATCGCCCGCTCGGCCGGGACCTTCGTTCAGCTCGTCGGCAAGGACCAGGGCTACGCCCTGCTGCGCCTGTCCTCGGGCGAGACGCGCCGCGTGCCGGGCGAGTGCCTGGCGACCATCGGCGCCGTGTCGAACCCCGACCAGCAGAACGTCAAGATCGGCAAGGCCGGCCGCAACCGCTGGATGGGCTGGCGCCCGTCGGTGCGCGGCACGGCGATGAACCCGATCGATCACCCGCACGGCGGCGGCGAGGGCCGCACCAAGGGCGGCCGTCACCCGGTGACCCCGTGGGGCCAGCCGACCAAGGGCTACAAGACGCGTCACAACAAGAAGACGGATCGACTCATCATCCGTCGCCGCAACGCGAAGTAACGGAGGCCACAGGTGGCTCGCTCAGTCTGGAAGGGTCCGTTTGTCGACGGCTACCTCCTCAAGAAAGCGGAGAAGTCGCGGAGCTCCGGCCGCAACGAGATCATCAAGATCTGGTCGCGCCGCTCCACGATCCTGCCGCAGTTCGTTGGCCTGACCTTTGGCGTCTACAACGGCCATAAGTTCCTGCCGGTGCTGGTGAACGAGAACATGGTCGGCCACAAGTTCGGCGAGTTCTCGCCGACCCGCGTGTTCCACGGCCACTCGGCCGCCGACAAGACGGCCAAGAGGGACGAATGAGCAAGCCCCACAAGCCGCGGCGCCGCGCCGACAACGAGGCCCAGGCCATCGCCCGTGCGATTCGCACGAGCCCGCGCAAGCTCAACCTGGTGGCGAAGCTGATTCGCGGCATGGACGCCTCGAAGGCGCTCGCCGAGCTCACCTTCTCCAAGCGCCGCATCGCGGTGACGGTGAAGAAGGTGCTGCAGGCCGCCATCGCCAACGCCGAGAACAACCACCAGCTCGACGTCGACCGGCTCTATGTGGCCGAGGCGCATGTCGGCAAGTCGTTCATGATGCGCCGCTTCCACGCCCGCGGCCGCGGCCGCTCGGCGGGCATTGTCAAGCCGTTCAGCCACCTGACCGTCATCGTGCGCGAGCGCGAGGCGGCAAAAACCGCAGAAAAGAGCGCCTAACCATGGGTCAGAAAGTCAACCCGATCGGTCTTCGCGTCGGTATCAACCGGACGTGGGATTCGCGCTGGTTCGCGGTCGACGACTACGCGAAGCTGCTGCACGAGGATCTCAAGCTGCGCGAATACCTGACGAGCCGCCTGCAGCAGGCCGGCGTGTCGCGCGTGGTCATCGAGCGCCCGGCCAAGAAGGCCCGCATCACCATCCATACCGCGCGCCCCGGCGTGGTCATCGGCAAGAAGGGCGCCGACATCGAGAAGCTGCGCGCCGATCTGGCCAAGCTGACCAAGAGCGAGGTCAACCTCAACATCGTCGAGATCCGCAAGCCGGAGATCGATGCCCGCCTGGTGGCCGAGAACATCGCCCAGCAGCTTGAGCGCCGCGTCGCCTTCCGCCGCGCCATGAAGCGCGCCGTCCAGTCGGCCATGCGCCTCGGCGCCCAGGGTATCCGCATCAACTGCTCGGGCCGCCTCGGCGGCGCCGAGATCGCGCGAGTCGAGTGGTATCGCGAGGGGCGGGTGCCGCTGCACACGCTGCGCGCCGACATCGACTACGGCACGGCCACCGCCAAGACCACCTATGGCACGTGCGGCGTCAAGGTCTGGGTGTTCAAGGGCGAGATCATGGCCCATGACCCGATGGCCCAGGACAAGCGCGCCGCCGAGCAGGCGCCTGCTCGCTGAATGATGGCCCGCTGACGACGCTCGACCCGGACAACGATCATGCTGCAACCGAAACGCACCAAGTACCGCAAGGCCCATAAAGGCCGAGTCCATGGCAACGCCAAGGGCGGCTACGCGCTCAATTTCGGCGCCTTCGGCCTCAAGGCCCTGGAGCCGGCGCGCATGACCGCGCGCCAGATCGAGGCCGCGCGCCGCACCATCACGCGCCACCTGAAGCGCGTGGGCCGCGTCTGGATCCGCATCTTCCCGGACGTGCCGGTGTCGAAGAAGCCGGCCGAGGTCCGCATGGGCTCCGGCAAGGGCACGCCCGAATACTGGATCTGCCGCATCAAGCCGGGGCGGATCATGTTCGAGATCGACGGCGTCAACCGCTCGATCGCCCAGGAAGCCTTCGAGCTCGCTGCCGCCAAGCTGCCGATCAAGACCAAGGTGATTGGCCGCCTGGGTGAGGAGGGCTGAGCCATGAAAGTAGCCGATATCCGCGCCAAGACCGCCGACGAGCTGAAGAGCCAGCTCGCCGACCTGAAGAAGGAGCAGTTCAACCTGCGCTTCCAGCGGGCCAGCGGCCAGCTCGAGAACACCGCCCGTGTCCGTCAGGTGCGTCGCGACATCGCGCGCATCCAGACGGTGCTGGCCGACCGTGCGCGTCCCGCCGCCGCGGCCGCGAAGTAAGGACCGAGGACCATGCCAAGGCGAATCCTGCAGGGCATCGTGACCAGCGACGTGAACGAGAAGACCGTGACGGTCGAAGTTCAGCGCCGCTTCACGCATCCCGTCTACAAGAAGATCATCGTGCGCTCGAAGAACTACCTGGCGCATGACGAGTCCAACCAGGTGAAGACCGGCGACCGGGTGCGTATCCGCGAGTGCCGGCCCATCTCCCGGCGCAAGCGCTGGGAAGTCATCGCCGACGCCGCTCCGGCAGCGAAGGCCTGAGGTTCTCGCCATGATCCAGATGAAGACCAAGCTGGAGGTCGCCGACAACTCGGGCGCGCGCAGCGTCCAGTGCGTCAAGGTGCTCGGCGGCTCCAAACGCAAGACGGCCTCGATCGGCGACATCATTGTCGTCTCGGTCAAGGAGGCGATCCCGCGCGGCCGCGTGAAGAAGGGTGACGTCCACAAGGCCGTCATCGTGCGGACGCGTTTCGCGATCCGCCGCCCCGACGGCTCGACCGTGCGCTTCGACCGCAACGCCGCCGTGCTCATCTCCAAGGAAGGCGAGCCGATCGGCACGCGCATCTTCGGGCCGGTGACGCGCGAGCTGCGCTCGAAGGGCTATATGAAGATCATCAGCCTGGCGCCCGAGGTGCTGTGATGCTGGCGAGCGAGCGTACCAAGATGAAGATCCGCAAGGGCGACAACGTGGTCGTGATTACCGGCCGCGACAAGGGCAAGAGCGGCAGCGTGCTGCGCGTCTTCCCGGCGGAGAACCGGGTGCTGGTCCAGGGCGTCAACCTGGCCAAGCGCCATACCAAGCCGCGTGCCGGGCAGCAGGGTGGGATCGTGGAGAAGGAAAACCCCATCCACGCTTCCAACGTCGCGCTCTCGGATCCCAAGGACAACAAGCCGACCCGCGTCGGCTTCAAGATCGTCGACGGCCGCAAGGTGCGTGTTGCCCTGCGTTCCGGCGAGATTATCGATCGGTGACCGCCATGGCGACCCGTATGCAGGAACACTACACCAAGACCGTCAAGCCGCAGCTCAAGGAGGCGTTCAAGTACAAGAACGATCTCCAGGTGCCGCGCCTGACCAAGATCGTCGTCAACATGGGTGTGGGCGAGACGACCTCTGACATCAAGAAGATGGACGCGGCCATCGCCGACCTCACGGCGATCACCGGCCAGAAACCCCTGATGGTCCGCTCGAAGAAGGCGATCGCCAACTTCAAGCTGCGCCGCGGGCTGCCGATCGGCGCCAAGGTGACCCTGCGCGGCGCGCGCATGTACGAGTTCCTGGATCGCCTGGTGACCATCGCCCTGCCGCGCGTGCGTGACTTCCGCGGCCTGTCGGGCAAGAGCTTCGATGGCCACGGCAACTACGCGCTCGGCCTCAAGGAGCAGATCGTCTTCCCGGAGATCAACTACGACAAGATCGACACTATTCGGGGCATGGACATCATCATCGTGACCACGGCGAAGACCAACGAGGAGGCGAAGGCGCTTCTCAAGGGCTTCAACATGCCGTTCGTCAACTGACCGCCGCAGAGGAACACTCATGGCGAAGAAAAGCATGATCGAGAAGAACAAGCGGCGCGAGCGGCTCTCGAAGCAGTTCGCAGCCAAGCGCGCACGCCTCAAGGCGATCGCCGGCGACAAGAAGCTCCCCATGGAGGAGCGGTTCGCGGCTCGCCTGAAGCTGGCCGAGCTGCCGCGCAACTCGGCGCCGACGCGCATCCGCAACCGGTGCGAGCTGACCGGGCGGCCGCGCGCCACCTATCGCAAGTTCAAGCTGTCGCGCATTGCGTTGCGCGATCTGGCCTCGACCGGGCAGATCCCGGGCGTGGTCAAGTCGAGCTGGTAACGGAGGAATTCGGGATATGGCGATTAGCGATCCCCTGGGCGATATGCTGACGCGCATCCGGAACGCACAGGCTTCCGGCGAGCGTCAGGTGATCTCCCCCGCGTCGAAGCTGCGCAAGAGCGTGCTTGAGGTACTCGAGCGCGAAGGCTACATCCGCGGCTTCTCGTGGTCCGAAATGCGCACCGGCATTGCGCAGTTCACGATCGAGCTGAAATACGACGAGGGCACGCCGGTGATCAAAGAGATCGACCGCGTCTCCAAGCCGGGGCGCCGCGTCTACTCCAAGATCGCGGACTTGCAGAAGGTCTACGGCGGCCTCGGCATCTCGATCCTGTCGACACCCCGCGGCGTCATGTCGGACAACGAGGCCCGCGCCGCCAATGTCGGCGGCGAAGTCCTCTGCCGCGTGTTCTGAGCAGGTAGCCCATGTCGCGTATCGGCAAGAACCCCGTCACCATTCCCAGCGGCGTCAACGTCGCTGTGGCCGGTCAGGTCGTCACCATCCAGGGCAAGCTAGGCAAGCAGTCGCTGACCCTGCACGGCGAAGTGACCGCCGCGGTCGAGAACGGAAAGGTCGTGCTCAAGCCGCGCTCGATGTCGAAGCGGGCGCGGGCGTTGTGGGGCACGTCGCGCGCCCTGATCAACAACGGCGTCAAGGGCGTGTCGGCCGGCTTCACCCAGAATCTCGAGATCAACGGTGTGGGCTATCGCGCCCAGGTCGAGGGCAAGAACCTCAACCTGCAGCTCGGCTTCAGCCACGACATCAAGTATCCGATCCCCGAAGGGATCGCGATGAAGGTCGGCGAGAAGCAGACGACGATCGCCATCACCGGGTCGGACCGCCAGAAGGTCGGCCAGGTGGCGGCTGAGATCCGCGCCCTGCGCAAGCCGGAGCCCTACAAGGGCAAGGGCATCAAGTACGAGTCCGAGCGTATCCGCCGCAAGGAAGGCAAGAAGAAGTAGGCTGCCATGCAGAAACAGGACCAGCTCTTCGAGCGCCGCAAGCGGCGCCAGCGCGTCGCGCTCCGGCAGAAGTCGGCAGGGCGCCCGCGCCTATCGATCTTCCGCTCGTCGAAGCATATCTATGCCCAGGTCATCGACGACGCGAAGGGGGTCACCCTCGCAGCCGCGTCGAGCCTCGATCCCGATCTGCGTAAGGACATGAAGACCGGCGCCGACATCGGCGCCGCCAAGGCGGTCGGCAAACTGGTGGCGGAGCGCGCGACCAAGGCCGGCGTCAAGGAAGTCGTCTTCGATCGCGGCGGTTACATGTTCCATGGCCGGGTCAAGGCCCTGGCCGATGCCGCCCGCGAGGGCGGTCTCAGCTTCTGAGCCGCGATCTTACGGTTGGAGATAAAGCACGATGGCACGCAATGAAGGACGCGGTGGCGGCGAGCGCTCGGGTGGCGGGCGCCGGCGCGAGGGCGGCGAAGGTCAGCGCGAGGACAGCGATCTGATCGAGAAGCTGGTCAGCATCAACCGCGTGGCCAAGGTGGTGAAAGGCGGAAGGCGTTTCGGTTTCGCCGCCGTCGTTGTGGTCGGTGACGGCAAGGGCCGCGCCGGTTACGGCACAGGCAAGGCGCGCGAAGTGCCGGAGGCAATCCGCAAGGCGACCGATTCCGCCAAGCGCGCTATGGTCCGCGTACCGCTGCGCGAGGGCCGCACGATCCATCACGACGTCTACGGCCGCTTCGGGGCCGGCAAGGTCGTGGTCCGCGCGGCAAAGCCGGGTACCGGCATCATTGCCGGCGGCCCGATGCGCGCCATCTTCGAGAGCCTGGGGCTGCAGGACGTGGTGGCGAAGTCGATCGGCTCGTCCAACCCGCACAACATGATCAAGGCGACTTTCGCGGCGCTTGCCGATATCGCCAGCCCGCGCGTGGTGGCCGCCCGGCGCGGCAAGAAGATCGGCGACATTCTCGGCCGCCGCGAAGGCGAAGCGGCTGCGGCCGGCACCTGACCGGCCGGCTTCGAAGGAGCATTGCGATGAGCACCAAGGCGAAAGGCAAGACCGTCAACGTCACCCAGATCGGCAGCCCGAGCGGCCGTACTCAGGACCAGCTTGCGACCCTCATCGGCCTCGGACTCAACAAGCGTCACCGCAGCCGCGTCCTCGAGGACACGCCTTCGGTGCGCGGCATGATCACCAAGGTCCGTCATCTCATCCGGGTCGAGGAAACGGCCTGAGCCGGCCGCCCCCTGGAGCGAAGTCAGGAACACGACGATGAAATTGAATCAGATCCGCGACAATCCGGGTGCCCGCCGCGTCCGCAAGATCCTGGGCCGCGGCATCGGCTCCGGCCTGGGCAAGACCTCGGGCCGCGGCGGCAAGGGCCAGACCGCGCGCTCCGGCGTCGCGCTCAACGGCTTCGAAGGCGGCCAGACGCCGCTCCATCGCCGCATCCCCAAGCGCGGCTTCAACAATATCTTCCGCCGGGAGTTCCAGGAGATCAACCTGGGGGCGCTGCAGAAGGCGATCGACGACGGCAAGCTGGGTGCTTCCGAGACGATCACCGTCAAGGGCCTGGTCAGCGCCGGCGTCCTGCGCCGTGAGCGCGACGGCTTGCGTCTGCTCGGCGACGGCAAGGAGAGCTTCAAGGCCAAAGTGACGATCGAGGTCGCCGGCGCCTCCAAGTCGGCGGTCGAGGCGATCGAGAAGGCTGGCGGCAAGGTCGTAGTTCTCAAGGACATCCGTCCGGGCGTCGAGAAGGACATCGCTGCCAAGAAGGCGCGGCGCGAGAAGCGCCTGGCCAAGGAGGCCAAACCGGCGCCCAAGGCGGCGGCCGCTGACGACAAGGCCGCCGAGGGCAAGGAAGGCAAGGCGAAGCCGGCGAAGGGTTGATCGCAACCCCAGGGCTTCCCAGCTAGGGGACAGGAGTCGACATGGCGTCCGCCGCCGAGCAACTTGCCGCCAGCATCAATCTTGGCGCCTTTTCCAAGGCGACCGAGCTTAAGAAGCGCATCTGGTTCACCCTTGGCGCGCTGATCATCTACCGCCTCGGAACCTACATCCCGATCCCCGGCATCGACCCCGCCGTGCTCGCCGAGCTGTTCGACCAGCAGCGCGGCGGTATCCTGGGCATGTTCGACATGTTCTCGGGCGGCGCGCTCGGGCGCATGACGATCTTCGCCCTCAACATCATGCCGTACATCTCGGCCGCCATCATCATGCAGCTGATGACGGCCGTGTCGCCCCAGCTTGAGGCCCTCAAGAAGGAAGGCGAGGTCGGTCGCAAGAAGATCAATCAGTACACCCGCTACGGCACCGTCGTGCTGGCGTTGTTCCAGTCCTTCGGCATCGCCGTCGGCCTCGAGGGCATGCAGGGCGCGCAGGGCGGCGCGGTCATCGATCCCGGCCTGTTCTTCCGCATCACCACGGTCGTCACATTGACCGGCGGCACCATTTTCCTCATGTGGCTGGGTGAGCAGATCACCGCCCGCGGGGTAGGCAACGGCACCTCGCTGATCATCTTTGCCGGCATCGTCGCCAATCTGCCGTCGGCACTGGCCGCGACCCTCGAACTCGGCCGCACGGGCGCCCTGTCGGCGGTGTTCATCGTCCTGCTCCTGATCATGGCCGTGCTCACCATCACCATCATGGTGTTCATGGAGCGCGCCCAGCGCCGCGTCCTCGTCCAGTACCCGAAGCGTCAGGTCGGCAACAAGATGTTTGGCGGCGAGGCTTCGCATATGCCGCTGAAGATCAATACGGCAGGCGTCATCCCGCCGATTTTCGCCAGCTCGCTCTTGCTCCTGCCGCTGACCTTCGCCCAGTTCACCGCCGGCCAGGGCCCCGAATGGCTGCAGGAGATCGTCGCGCGCCTGTCGCATGGTCAGCCGCTCTACATCCTCGCCTATGTCGGCATGATCGTGTTCTTTGCCTTCTTCTACACGGCCATCGTCTTCAATCCCGTGGAGACGGCGGAGAACCTCAAGAAGCATGGTGGTTTCATCCCCGGCATCCGCCCCGGCAAGAACACCTCGGACTATCTCGACTATGTCTTGACGCGCCTGACCGTGATCGGCGCCGCCTATCTGTCGATCATCTGCGTGCTGCCGGAAATTCTCATCTCGCAATACGCCGTGCCGTTCTATTTCGGCGGCACCAGCCTGCTCATCGTCGTCAGCGTCACCATGGACACGGTGGCGCAGATCCACTCGCATCTGCTGGCGCACCAATACGAAGGCCTGATCAAGAAGACCAAGCTGCGCGGCCGCCGGGGCTGAGATTCGCAAGCCCCGCAGGGCCGATCGAAAAGGGGGGACGTCATGAACATCGTTGTGCTGGGCCCGCCGGGTGCGGGCAAGGGGACGCAAGCCAAGCGTCTTGAGGAGCGTTACGGCCTCATTCAGCTCTCGACCGGCGACATGCTGCGCGCCGCTGTCGCCTCGGGCAGCGAGATCGGCCAGCGTGCCAAGGCCATCATGGAGGCGGGACAGCTGGTGCCCGACGAAGTGGTGATCGCACTGATCGCTGACCGGATCGACCGCCCGGATGCCAAGAAGGGCTTCATCCTCGACGGCTTCCCGCGTACCACCAAGCAGGCCGAGGCGCTTGACCGCATGCTGGCCGAGAAGGGGATCAGGCTGGACCATGTCATCGAGATGAAGGTCGACGATGCGCTGCTCGTCGACCGCATCTCCGGCCGCTACACCTGCGCCAAGTGCGGTGCGGGCTATCATGACCGTAACCAGAAGCCCAAGGTCGACGGCGTGTGCGACGCCTGCGGTTCAACTGAATTCAAGCGGCGTGCCGACGACAACGCCGAGACGGTGAGCAAGCGCCTTGAGGCGTATCACGCCCAGACCGCGCCCATCCTGCCGTATTACCGTGCCAAGGGCGCCCTCAAGTCGGTCGACGGCATGGCCCCGATCGACGATGTGACGGTGGCGCTGGGCGCCATTCTTGACGGGGCCGCCCGGCCGAAAGCCAAAGCGAAGCCCGCTGGCCGCGCCAAGGCAAAACCGAAGGCCAAGCGTGCTGGCAAGGCCAAAGCCAAGGCGAAGAAGCGCCCCAAGGCCCGGAAAAAGCCTGCCCGCGGTAAGCGCAAGGCGCGCCCGGCCCGTGGCCGCCGCCCGGCCTCCAAGGCCGCCCGGCGGAGCCGCAAGCCGGCTCGCCGTCGAAAGAAATAACCGATTTTTGGCAATGGGTTACGCGATTTCAACCAACCTTAGGAAGATGGTGAGCAGGCCGTTGACTCAAGGGGCAAAAAAACTATAATCCGCGGCCTCTCGGTGGGAGCGGCCATTTCGGGTGGTCGGCCTATTGCCGGGAGTTTTTCGTGTTTGGGCCTGGGAACGGGTGGCGCTCCATGAGTGCCGGGTGTTCTTCGGCCTTGTTTGTCCCGGGCGAGATCCCGGGCTTGGATATCTGAGGAGAATCCGCGTGGCGCGTATTGCCGGCGTCAATCTACCGACCAACAAGCGCGTCGTCATCGCGCTACGTTACATCTACGGCATCGGCCCTGCCAAGGCGCGCGAGATCTGCACCAAGGTGGGCATCGCCGAGCCCAAGCGGGTCAACCAGCTGAGCGACGCGGAAGTGCTGCAGATCCGCGAGATCATCGACCGTGACTATCAGGTCGAGGGCGATCTGCGCCGCGAGATCGCCATGAACATCAAGCGCCTCATGGATCTCGGCTGCTACCGGGGGCTGCGTCACCGCAAGGGCCTGCCGGTCCGCGGCCAGCGCACGCACACCAACGCGCGCACGCGCAAGGGCAAGGCCCGGCCGATCGCCGGCAAGAAGATCGCCGCCCGCAAGTAACGCCGCAAGACACAGGATCGAATCGATATGGCCAAGCCACAAGCTGCCGCCGGCGCTGCCGTCGCCCGTCCGCGCCGTCGCGAGCGCAAGAACATCACCTCGGGTGTCGCGCATGTGAACGCGACGTTCAACAACACGATGATCACCATCACGGACGCACAGGGCAACACCATCGCCTGGTCGTCCGCCGGCACCCAGGGTTTCAAGGGTTCGCGCAAGTCGACGCCCTACGCCGCCCAGATGGCGGCCGAGGACGCCGGCAAGAAGGCGATGGAGCACGGCGTGCGTACCCTCGAGGTCGAGGTCAAGGGCCCCGGAGCCGGACGCGAGTCGGCGCTGCGCGCGCTGCAGGCGGTCGGCTTCATGATCACCTCGATCCGCGACGTGACCCCGATCCCGCACAACGGTTGCCGGCCGCCCAAGCGGCGGCGCGTCTGACATCAGTCGGGCGCCGCGCTCCCGCGGCGCCGAAGGAAACCGGCCGGGCGGCCCGATACGGCCGCCGGCGCTAGCAATAAGGGTGAAACCCGTGCTGCAGAAGAACTGGAAAGAACTGATCAAGCCCGAGAAGCTGGACGTCGAGCCGGGCGACGACCCGAAGCGCGAAGCGACCATCGTCGCCGAGCCGCTGGAGCGCGGTTTCGGCCTGACGCTGGGCAACGCCCTGCGCCGCGTGCTGCTCTCCTCGCTGCAGGGAGCGGCCATTACCTCGATCAAGATCGACGGCGTGCTGCACGAATTTTCGTCGATCCCCGGCGTGCGCGAGGACGTGACCGACATCGTGCTCAACGTCAAGGCGGTGGCGGTGCGCATGCATGGCGACGGCCCGAAGCGCATCTATCTCAAGGCCACCGGCCCCGGCGAGGTGACCGCCGGCCAGATCGAGACCGGGCACGACATCGAGATCATGAACCCCGAGCACGTCATCTGCACGCTCGACGACGGTGCCAAGCTCAACATGGAAATGACCGTCGAGACCGGCAAGGGCTATGTCCCGGGCGCCAACAACCGCGCCGCCGATGCGCCGATCGGCCTGATCCCGGTCGACGCGCTGTTCAGCCCGGTGCGCAAGGTCTCGTACAAGATCGAGAATACGCGCGTCGGCCAGGTGACCGACTACGACAAGCTGTCGATGCGCCTGGAGACCAACGGTGCGGTGACGCCCGAGGACGCGGTGGCGCTGGCCGCCCGCATCCTGCAGGACCAGCTGCAGCTCTTCATCAACTTCGAGGAGCCGCAGGCCCATGTCGCCGAGGAGGCGCGGGGCGAGCTGCCATTCAACAAGAACCTGCTGCTCAAGGTCGACGAGCTCGAGCTCTCGGTGCGTTCGGCCAACTGCCTCAAGAACGACAACATCATCTATATCGGCGATCTGGTGCAGAAGACCGAGGCGGAGATGCTGCGCACGCCGAATTTCGGCCGCAAGTCGCTCAACGAGATCAAGGAGGTGCTGGCCCAGATGGGCCTGCATCTCGGCATGCAGATCGCCAACTGGCCGCCCGAGAACATCGAGGAGCTGGCCAAGAAGCTGGAAGAGCCGTACTGAGCGGCGCGTCTAGTAGCGGATAACAGGAGTATCGTTTCATGCGTCACGGCGTTGCGGGCCGCAAGCTCGGCCGGACTTCGAGCCACCTCAAGGCCACCCTCGGCAACATGGCCGCGGCGCTGATCCGCCACGAGCAGATCAGCACCACGCTGCCCAAGGCCAAGGAACTGCGGCCTTTCGTCGAGAAGCTGATCACCCTGGGCAAGAAGGGCGGCCTGGCCAACCGGCGCCAGGCCATGGCGGTACTGCACGACACCAAGCTGACCCAGAAGCTCTTCGGGCCGATCGCCGAGCGCTACAAGGGGCGCCAGGGCGGCTACACGCGTATTCTGAAGGCGGGGTTCCGTTACGGCGACACCGCGGCCATGGCGCTTATCGAGCTGGTAGGCCGCGACCTGGCCGCCAAGGGCGCCGAGGACAAGGCCCGCCACGAAGCCGCCCAGAAAGCCGCGGCGGACGCCGAAGCGACCGCGCCGGCGGCCTGAACCGGATCTGACGCACCGGGCTCCTCTGCCCGGCTCCTATGGAGGGCGGCTCTCGCGGGCCGCCCTTTTTCTTTGCCGCCGGTGGTAGACTGGTTACCCGTTTTCCCTTCCGAATCCGCATGAAGCAGGCTCTTTCCCTCCTGGCGCTCGGCGGCCTGATGCTGGTCCTGCCGGCGCTTCCCGCCGCCTCCCAGCCCCGGGCTGTGCCGCAAGACCCGGCCGAGATCCAGCTCTCCTTCGCCCCGCTGGTGAAGCGCACGGCGCCGGCCGTGGTCAACATCTTCACCCGGCGCACCGTGCGCACGGTCCCCTCACCGCTGCTCAACGATCCCTTCTTCCGCCGCTTCTTCGGCGATCAGCTGCCGGGCGGCCTGCCCGGCGGTACGGAGCGGGTGCAGAACTCGCTCGGCTCGGGCGTCATCGTCGACCCCACCGGGCTCATCGTCACCAACCACCACGTCATCCGCGGGGCGGACGAGATCACGGTCGTGCTCGCCGACCGGCGCGAGTTCGAGGCCCAGATCCTGCGTACCGACGAGCGCACCGACCTCGCCATCCTGCGCATCGACGTGGGTAGCGAACGTCTTCCGGCTCTCGAGCTGCGCGATTCCGACGATCTCGAGGTCGGCGACCTGGTCCTCGCCATCGGCAACCCCTTCGGCGTCGGCCAGACGGTGACCAGCGGCATCGTCTCGGCGGTGGCGCGGACCATGGTCGGGGTCGCCGACTACCGGTTCTTCATCCAGACCGATGCGGCGATCAAT
>Ga0194131_10006965_pt1 | contig 15432 bp, 14 predicted proteins | sample TA2KigO120mmetaG_FD_148631 | JGI IMG/M metagenome (GOLD analysis project Ga0194131, IMG submission 148631) | Freshwater microbial communities from Lake Tanganyika, Tanzania - TA2015053 Kigoma Offshore 120m | ecosystem: Environmental > Aquatic > Freshwater > Lake | place: Tanzania: Lake... | reverse complement strand
ACGTACGGCAAGATGAAGTTGTCGCCCATCGCTAAATCGCTGCGCGCCCTGATCCAAGCACCCATGGCGCCGACCGAGCAAGACGCCGCCGTGTAACGTCCACGCCTCCGACCCGCGCTCACCCCCTGGTCCCGTCCCCCGTCCGCATCGCGTGCCCGGCCTCTCCGCGCCCGCGTCGCGTCATCCCGTCACCCCGCGGCCCCGCGCCTGCCCCCCCCGCCGGCCCAGCAACGCAACTGGCTCCCGGCGGCCTGGAGCCGCTGGCTTGCGACCAGGCGGCGTTTCGCGAAGCACTGCGCCGCGAGAATCACACGCTCAAACGCTCGCTGACCGATCCACGCTTGTTCAGCGGCATCGGCAACGCCTATTCCGATGAGATCCTGCATTGCGCCCGGCTTTCGCCGCTGGCGCTCAGCCAGAGGCTGGACCATGCCCAGAGCGCACGCCTGTGGAATGCGACGCGCGAGGTGCTGCAAGAGTGGCTGCAACGGCTGCGTGATCAGGCCGGTGAGGGCTTCCCGGAAAAGGTGACGGCGTTTCGCCCGGAAATGTCTGTCCACGGCCGGTTCGGTTTGCCCTGTCCCGTCTGTGGCAGTGCCGTGCAGCGCATCGTCTATGCGGAGAATGAAACCAATTACTGCCCGCGCTGCCAGACGGACGGCAAGGTGCTCGCCGACCGCTCCCTGTCGCGACTGCTCAGGGACGACTGGCCCAGGACCGTCGAGGAGTGGGAGGAAAGCAAGCGATCGTGACTGGTCTCACGGCTTGATCTCGCGGACGAAGATATTGCGGAACTCGACGCGGTCGGTATGGCTTTGCAGACCGATGCGGCCGGTGGTGCGGGCCAGGCCGGGATGCTCCTTGGCGACGGCGGGGTCCTTGCGGCAGCGATCGAGATCCACGTCGAGCAGCGCCACCCCGTTGAGCCGCACCTGGAGTTGCCGGCCCTCGGCGCGGATGGTCAGTGCGTTCCACTGGCCCGCCTTCTTGGTGGCGCGGCGCGTGGGCGCGGCTACGTGGTAAAGCGCCCCGGTGTGCTGATAGAAATCGAGATTTGCGTAACGCGGATGAAAGTCGTCGAGGAGTTGAATCTCCATGCCCAGGCGGCTGATCCAGCCTTCCTCGGGAGCGCGAACGTAGATGCCGCTGTTACCGCCGGGCTTGAGCTTGTATTCCAGCCGTAGCTCGAAGTCGGCGTAGTCGCGGTTCGTCCCCAGCCAGCCGCCGCCGCCTCCCTGGCAAACGATCACGCCATCCTCGACCACCCAGCGATCCTTCTTCGAGGCGAAATTCTTCCAGCCATCCAGATTCTTGCCGTTGAATAGCGACTGAAAGCCCTCCGGCGCCCTGGCATCATCCGCATGCAAGGGGAGCAGGACAGAGAACAGGATGGGAATAGCGATTCTCATGCGGCTCCTCGTCTTCTGGCAATCTACAAATGACAATGAATTTCTAGCCCGTGCGCTGGCACCAGGGCGCTCCGCACGGCGGGCCTTCGCCGCAAGCGCTGGGCAGGCTCGATGCACCCGCAGAAACCTTCGGCCGGCCCGGCAGGCTCAGCAGGCGCTCGACCTTTGTCGCCTGGCATTCGGGACATTCGATGGTTTCATCGCCGAAGACGAGTGTCTCGAAGGTGTGCTCGCACTTGCGGCAGGCGTATTCGTACATTGGCATGGAATCGCTCCCAGTCACGAGCGGCGTTTCTTGTAAATCTCGCTGGCGCGAAGCAGGACCTGTTTCTCGGCGTCGGTGAGGCTGGCCTGGCCGTAGCGGGCGACCTTCTCCAGCACGGCATCGACCTTGGCCTCCAGATGCTCATCCAGATCAATCTGGGGCGGGGCGGCGACGGCCACCGGCTCACGGGCATCCTCCTCGCCTCGGTAGACGCGCAGCCTGGGCCGCGAACGCTGCACCTTCCAGTCTTGCAGGCCGCGCAACATCCCCGTCACCCGCCAGTCCAGTTGATGGTAGAGCGCCGCGAAGGCGGCCCCGCCCAGGTGGACGCTGAAGGCAACGTTCTCCGCCGACCCGAGTATGCCGAGCGTGTCCTGCGCCACCATCAGAATCGCCAGCGCCCAGATCGGCACGGGCAAGACGAAGAAGAGCAGGATCGTCATGGACGGGTAGACGAAGGCGCACAGGATCGTGACGGCCATCACCGCCCCGGAGGCGCCGATGCATGGCGTCATCATGTTCAGGTGAAAGCCGAGCAATGCCTGACCGAGGTAGGCCAGCCCGCCCACCATCGCCGCCAGTACATAGAAGGCAAGGAACTCCCAGTTGCCGTAGCGTTCCTCCATGTAGCCGCCGAACAGGAACAGCATCCACATGTTGAAGACGATGTGCCAGATGTTGTGGGTGTCGTGCAGGAACGAGTAGGTGAGCAGCCGCCAGACCTCGCCCGCCATGACCTTGGCGGGGACCAGTTGCAGCGCCTCGGTCACCGGTTCGCGGTCGGTCACGCGGTCGCGCACCAGCAACTGCAGGATGAAGATGGCGACATTGGCGATGAGCAGCCACTTGCAGACCTGTCCGCGAAAGCTGAGGGCGTCGAGATATCGAGGCCCATCGCGCCGGTAGTATTCGCGATCGTAGATGCCCATGGAAGATCCGCCCCCCGCTCCGCTGCGCGGTGCATGCGTGGATGCTACCATTATTACCATACCAGAAGGGGCGAGGGAAAGACCCCTAGCTGAAATTTGTTATCGTGCGACGACTTGGGCCGCGATCATTCCGCCGCCTGGCGAAACATCACCATGTCATGACGCCGGATCGAGACGCCAGCGCGACCGTCGGGTCGCGGGCCCATGCTGTAGACCGCCATCTTGCCGGTCGTCACCTCCGCCAGATAGAGGGCCGCCTGGCCGGGGGAGAAGTTTCCCGTGTTCATCATGAAATGCACGTTCTGCTTGGGCTGGATGCCGAATTCATTGACCAGGTCGACCTCGGCCCAGCTAATGATCTTGGCGTGCAGGCGGTCAATGGCCGTTCCCAGCAACTTGCCCGTCTTGTAATCGAGCAGCCAGACGCCTTCCAGCGGCACGCCCGGGAACAGCGACACCGGACCGGTGCACATGATGAAGTCGTCGTGCCGGTCCAGCGTGGCTGCCAGCACCGGCCGCGCCGAGCCGTTGAGCCACCAGACGCCGATGGCGCCCAGCAACATCCCGCATCCAAGCCAGAGAACATGGCTTCGATTTCGCATCGCTTCTCCCAATTCGGATCTCTCAGAGGCTGTCCGAAAAGGGGTCACAAGGGGTCAGACCCCTTGAAAAACAGCCTCTCAACCTGCTTGACTACCACGCCTGTCCGAGGCAACCGGGCTTTTCGGCGGCTCACTATACCAGCGGGCCCAATCATTAACCAACAGTGATTGCAGCGACGAGTCCAAGCGACAATCATGACGCCTGGCAACAGCAAGGTAAGGCATCAGCCAGGCAACCTGGGGAACGTGGGAACTGCAGAGGGCCGGGAATGTGAAAGCGCCGGTGTGCCAATGGCGTAACCTGGGCTGGCAGCACGCAACGCGCAGTCAATTCGATATGGTCTGTCTCACTTCTGATGTCACTTTCTGCGTTCTGATGCCGCGGCCCGTGAGATCGCGGGCCGACGACAACCACGTCTTAAATTCGTCCTCGAGGCGACATTAAGGCGATCACTTGAATGCTGGACCTTGTTCTGGCATCGCACATGCCCCATTTCCTTGAACTGAACTGGAGCTGGCTCCAGCAACATCAACTCGCACCAGGGAGGAATGAAATCGGAGACTGATGAGCCGGGCGACCGTCGCCACCCAATTCTGCCAGACACCTCGAAACGGAGGTTTACACCATGAGTTTGTTCTTGCGCCATCTTGAACCACGTTCGAGGTCCAAGCGCACCTCCCGCGACAGCACCGTCCGCCTGCAAGTCGAAAACCTCGAAGGACGCCGCGTGCCCGCCACTGTCGGCGTGATGAAGAGCGCGGCCCTGGACTTCGACGGGGCAGATATCAGTCGCCGTGACATTTTGCAGGGCGGCTGGGACATCGGCGATCAGTCATTCGACAGCTTTCATAGCCTTTTTGACAACTCCCGCCCCTGGCTGGACATGAATCGCGACGGCAACGTCAACGCCACCGACGCCAACCTCGCCAAGTATCACATCATGGCCAAGGTGAAGGCCGACTTTGCTCCGTACAACTTGAGCATCTTCGAGATGAACCAGGAACAGTCGCAGGGCTTCCTGACGGATTCCACCATCGGCGACGTGACTGTGATCATTACCGGCACGGATATCAGGTCGCCCTTTCCCAACTTGAACGCGAGCGACATGGGTGTCGCTCCCACGCTCGATGTCGGCAACACCGGCGACGAGATCGTCTTTGTCTTCGCACGTCAGCGACTGGGCTATGGCGAGGTGCCAAGGGACGAATGGCTGAACCAGGTCGCCATGACCATCTCCCATGAAATGGCCCATGCCTTTGGACTGGGGCATGAGGTATCCAACCTGAGCGGCGTGGCTGACGACGCCTTGAGCCACAGCATCATGGCGGTGCCATCTGGCAAAGACACGGTCCGCGATTTCGAACGCGACTTCGTCTTCCTCGACAGGTACTTCAGGACTGAAACCGGCGGTTATCAGAACGCCCACCGCGAACTGCTCAAGGATAACGTGCTCGGCCGGAGAAACAGCACCTACGTCTCGGTGCTGCAGCCGGGCGTGCTCACCGTCTCCGGCAACAGTTTCGCCAACACTATCGGCGTCTCCCAGATCGGCAGCACCTACTGGAAAATCGTCGCTGACGGCAGGACGACCTACGTGCCCCGCAACAGCTACAACGTTCACTCGCTGAACCCGTTCGCCACGCCGCTTTCCCGGATCGACATCCTGGGTGAAGGCGGCAACGATTACCTGTATGTCGATTCCTGGTTCCCGTTCCAGGCCGTCATTCACGGAGGCGACGGCGATGATGTGATCGCGGGAGGCGCCGCCGGCGACGTCCTTTATGGCCAGAACGGCAACGACTACATCTACGGCCGGGCCGGCAATGACTACCTCGACGGCGGCAATCACAACGATTACCTCTACGGCCAGGCGGGCAACGACTTCCTCTACGGCCTGAACGGCGGCGACTATCTCTTCGGTAGCTCGGGCAACGATCACCTCTTCGGCGGCCACGGCTATGACCGGCTCTATGGCCACGCCGGCGACGATTACCTCGACGGCGGCGCCGACGGCTTTGCCGATTACCTCCTCGGCGGCACCGGCGCCGACCGATTCAAGCAGGAGTCCGCCTACGCCTACTGGTACGGTTACCTTTTCTGGTACAACCGCGACGCCCCGTACGACTTCGACTACGACGAAGGCGACGCCTTCGTGTAGCACTCCGCCGTCAGTGGTCTGCAATCAGCCCGATCGCTGCATATCGCCGGGCGCCCATGGCTGGCACGCGCGGCGGCCGTTCGCGGCGCTGGCCGGATTCGCCGTCACAGGACCGGTGACTACGGACCCCGAAAGGCTCGAGAACGCCGGGGCGGTCGCCTGATGATCGCATCACACAACACTGAATCAAGGGGCAGCACCATGAATCGTCTACTTCATTCGTTGAAACCATTTGCGCGTTCCAGGCAGGCACGAAGGCAGAGCAGCGTCCGGCCGCAAGTAGAAAACCTCGAAAGCCGCTGGGTTCCAGCCGGCTTCAGCATGACCAAAGGCGCCGCGCTGACCTTGAACGCGGAATACCTCAGCCGCCTCGGCGACACCAGGTATGCCGCCCTGGATTTCGACGGCGCGAATATTACCACCACGCACATGGCGGAAGGCGGCTGGGACAACTACCTCGGCACGTCGTTCGCCAGTTTCCACAGCCTGTTCGATAGCTCTCGCCCCTGGCTGGACATGAACTACGACGGCAGCGTCAACGCCACTGATGCCAACCTGGCCATCAATCACATCATGGCCAAGGTCAGGGCGGACTTTGCGCCCTACAACCTGAGCATCTTTGAAATGGATCAGGACCAGGCGCAGCGGTACTTGACCGATTCGCTGGCCGGCGACGTGAGCGTGATCATCACCGGCAACCAGGATTTTCGTTCGGGACAAGACGCCTTTGACGTGGCGCCCTGGGTGGACGTCGGCAATGACGACGATGAGATCGTCTTCGTCTTTGCCGGCGGGAGCGTCGATAGCTTCGACGATCGCCGTGAATGGCTGAACCAGATCGCGCGCACGGTCTCTCACGAGATGGGGCATGCCTTCGGCCTGGACCACGAAGTCTCCGAAAACGGCCAGATCACGGATGCTTTCAGCCACAGCATGATGAATGCCATTCCCGGAGAGCGTGACTGGAGCCGTGATTTCGTCTTCCAGGACCGCGCCTTCAAGATGGAAAACGGCGGCTATCAGAACTCTCACCGTGAACTGCTCAACGTTCTGGGCCGTGGATACAGCACCTACATCGCGGTGCTCAGGCCCGGTGAGCTGACCATTTCCGGCAACGACGCCGCCAACACCATCAACATCTCACGTCACAGCGACCACTTCTGGAAGGTCGTCGTAGACGGGAAGACGACCTACGTCAACCGGAACAGCTACAGCACCAACTCGCTGAACCCGTTTGACCAGAAGATCAGCAGGGTCCGTATCCTTGGGGAAGGGGGCAGCGACTACCTCCGCGTCGATCCCTCGTTCGGCTTCACCACGACCGTGTACGGGGGGACCGGCAATGACGTGATCTACGGCGGCGCGCGCACCGACAATCTTTACGGCGAGGCCGGCAACGACCGCCTCTATGGCGGTTCCGGCTACGACGTGCTCTACGGCGGCGCCCACGACGATTACCTTGACGGCGGCGCCGACGGCATTGCCGACTTTCTCTACGGCGGCAGCGGCGCCGACACGTTCAAGCAAGAGTCGGCCTACTACTACTGGTACGGATACCTCGTCTGGTACAACCGCGACGCCCCGTACGACTTCAGCTACTACCAGGGCGACACCTTCGCGTAGGTTTCAAGGCCAGATCAACCGCTTGCGGTTTCGCGCGGCCGCGCGAAACCGACAAGTGGTTCCGCGACGTGAGATGAGCATCGCGTGCCCAGGCACGCGTGCACCAAGCTCGCTGGGCGCTTTCGCGCGTGATCTAGCCAGCGAAAAACCGCATTACCCCGCCCGCTTCTCTCTCACCTCGCGCTCCAGCTTCACCAGCAACTCCGCCACCGGCATGCTTCCCTGGTCCCCCTTGGTGCGCTCGCGAACCGCGACAGCACCGGCGGTTTGCTCCTTTTCACCGATGACGAGCATGTACGGGACCTTTTCCAGTTGCGCTTCCCGGATCTTGAAGCCGATCTTTTCGGGGCGGTAGTCGCCACGGACGCGGAAGCCCTTGTCGCGGAGTTGCTGCTCCACGCCGCGGGCGTAGTCGGCGAACTTCTCGCTGACGGTCAGGACCCGCGTTTGCTCGGGCGCCAGCCACAGCGGGAAGGCGCCGGCGAAGTGCTCGATGAGGATGCCCATGAACCGCTCCATCGACCCGAAGGGAGCGCGGTGGATCATCACCGGACGATGCGGGCGGTTGTCGGCGCCGATGTACTCCAGGTCGAAACGCTTGGGCAGGTTGTAGTCGAGCTGCACGGTGCCGAGCTGCCATTCGCGGCCGATGCAGTCGCGGACGACGAAATCGATCTTCGGCCCGTAGAACGCCGCCTCGCCCTTCTCGGCAGTGTAGTCCATGTCCAGCCCGCGGACGACATCGACGAGGTTGCGCTCAGCCTGTTCCCAGTCGCTCGCCTCGCCGACGTACTTGCTGCTGCCCGGGTCACGCAGGCCGACGCGCACGCGGTAATCGCTGAGCCCCAGGCTGGAGAGCACGAACAGCACCAGCTCGATGTTGGCCCGCATCTCGGCCTCGATCTGTTCCGGGGCGATGAAGAGGTGAGCATCGTCCTGGGTGAAGCCGCGCACCCGGGTCATGCCGCTAAGCTCGCCTGTTTGCTCGTAGCGATAGACGGTGCCGAATTCCGCCAGCCGCACCGGCAGATCGCGATAGCTGTGCGGCTCCGCCTTGTAAATCTGGATGTGATGCGGGCAGTTCATCGGCTTGAGGAGATAACCCTCCTGTTCCGCCAGCCAGCCGTTGAGCGCCCTGGCCCGCTCGGCCGCGGTCGAGGCCCGCTGATACTCGGGGATATCGACGCGGAACAGCTCCAGGGCCTTCTCGACGCCCTGGTGGACGACTTGCAGCTTCTCGGCGGTGCTCTTCGCCTCCATGTACCGGAGCGGCTTGAACTGTGCCAGCTTCAGATAGTCGTCCAGCTCGCGTTCCTTCTTCTCGTCCATGTCGCCGGCGCCGAGCCGATAGGCGGCCAGGTCGAGGAAATGTCCCGCCGGGTGGAAGTACAGCGGCGAGTACTGTGCGTCGCGATAGTACGGAAAGTGCCCGCTGGTGCGATACAGCTCCAGCCGGCCGATGTGCGGGGTGTACACCGGCGAGTAGCCGCGCTTGATCAGCTCCTCCTTGATGAAGGTTTCGAGGATGCCGCGCACGGTCGCCCCCTTCGGCATCCACAGGATGAGGCCGCTGCCGACGGTCGGGCTGATGGTGAAGAGCCCGAGCTGCTTGCCGAGCACGCGGTGGTCGCGTTTCTTCGCTTCTTCGAGCTTGTGCAGATAGGCGTCGAGGTCCTTCTGGTTGAAGAAGGCGGTGCCGTAGAGCCGTTGAAGCTGCTTGCGGCTGGAGTCGTTCTTCCAGTAAGCGCCGGCGATGTTCATGATCTTGAAGGCGCCGATCTTGCCCGCGTGCGGAATGTGCGGGCCACGGCACAGGTCGATGAACTCGCCCTGCCGGTAGAAGCTGAGGGTGGGATACTGCTTGAGCTCGTCGTCAATGTGCTCGACCTTGTAGCCCTGCGCGAGGTCGGCGACCAGCTGGCGGGCATCGCCGGTGGGCCGTTCGAAGCGCTCGAACGGCTCGGCCTGGGCGACGATCTTCTTCATCTCTTCTTCGATGCGCGGAAAATCCTCCTCGCGGATCGGCGGCTCGCTGTCGATGTCGTAGTAGAAGCCGTTCTCGATGGTCGGGCCGAAAGCCAGCTGCACGCCGGGGAACAGCCGCATGACGGCGCGAGCCATCACATGCGCGGAGCTGTGCCGCAGAACATCAAGCGCTTCGGGATCCTTCTCGGTGAGGACCTGGAAGGAATGCTCGCCGTTATCGCCGGGCAGTTCGCGGTCGAGATCGACGACGGTACCATCGAGCTTGGCGGCCACCGCCGCCTGCGCGAGCCGCTTGCCGATGCCCTCGGCCACTTGCCGCGGAGTGGTACCCGCCGCAACCTGTTTCGCGGATCCGTCCGGAAGTCGAAGAGTGAGCATGGTCCCATCCTTTGTCCGTTCACCTGGCTTTTACCTGAGTATCCTACGTCGAGACGCCGTCGGCTGACAAGGCGGACGGGACCGCGCACCACTCGCTTGCGGTTTCGCCCACCTGGCTACCTGAAAAACGGCCCGCCGGGTTTCGCCATCGCTCGCTGAGCCATAAGAAAGCTGGATGCCAGTCATCGAGCGCATCGACCTGTATCACGTGGCCATGCCGTTGATCTCGCCGTGGCGGACTGCCTATGGCGAAGACGCCGTCATCGAGTCGGTGCTGGTCAAGATGAGCGGCGGCGGCATGGTCGGATGGGGCGAGACCAGCCCGCTGGCCTCACCGACTTACAGTCCCGAATGGGCCGCCGGCGTCTTTCACACCGCCAAGCGCTGGCTGGCGCCGCGGCTTGTCGGCCAGGACATCACCAGTGGCCGGCAGCTGCAGGAGCGCCTCGCCCTTGTGAAGGGCAACTACTTTGCCAAGGCCGGGCTCGATACAGCCTGGTGGGATCTGCACGCCCGACTGCAGCAGCAGCCGCTCCATCGATTGCTGGGCGGGACGAATCCCGAGGTAGTCGTCGGGGCCGACATCGGCGTCATGGACCGGATAGAAGATTTGCTGGCCGAGTTCGGCAAGGCGGTAACTGCGGGCTTCACGCGCGTGAAGCTCAAATTTCGGCCCGGCTGGGACCTGCCCATGATTCGCGCCGTCCGCAAAGCCTTCCCGGACACCGTCGTGCACATCGATTGCAACAGCGGCTACCGGCTCGAGGATGCCGATCTCTTTCGCGCCCTGGACGAGTTCAACCTGGCCATGATCGAGCAGCCGCTGGCACACGACGACCTCATCGACCACGCCGCGTTGCAGAAACAGATTCGCACGCCCATCTGCCTGGACGAGAGCATCACCTCGCTGGATCGCACGCGGCAGGCGCTGGCGCTCGGGTCTTGTCGCTATGTGAACATCAAGCCGGGCCGCGTCGGCGGCCTGACGAACGCCGTGGCCATCCTTGATATTTGCCGCCGAAGTGGCATCCCGTGCTGGGTGGGCGGCATGCTGGAATCGGCGATTGGCGTGGCCCACTGCCTGGCACTGGCCACGCTGCCGGGCTTCAGCTACCCGGCGGATATCTTCCCCTCCAGCCGTTTCTACCGCCGTGACCTCGGCGTCCCGGAGATCACGCTATCGGGTCCCTCGCACATCAGGGCGCTGGATGAGCCGGGCATCGGCACTGTACCCGATCCGGATGCGCTGGCACGGATGACCGTCGAGACATGGTCTTCCGTGTAAGACTCCCAGGCAGACAAGCGTGACTGAACATCGCTCGGCGGTTTCGCGCGCGATATCGCCGAGCGAGCTTCTACACGCTCGTCGTTGCCGTTTCCAGGATTTTCTTCAACCCTTGATGACGCCGATTGGCCGCATGCGCGCCACCTTGCGAGACAGGCCGGCGCGGTCGACGACCTCGACCACGTCATCGACGTTCTTGTAAGCGCGCGATTGCTCCTCGGCGAGGCCCTTGTGGCTCTGGGCGCGGGCGACGATGCCCTTGGCGGCCAGCTCCTTGTCGATGCGGCGGCCCATGGCGTCCTTGACAGCGGCTGTCCGGCTCATGGCCCGGCCAGCCCCGTGGCACGTTGTCCCGAACGTCTTTTCCATGCTGCCCGGCTGACCGACGAGGACCCAGCTGGCGCGGCCCATGTCGCCGGGGATGAGCACCGGCTGGCCGATCTTGCGGTACATCGGCGGCACCTCCGGATGGTCCGGCGGGAAGGCCCGCGTCGCCCCCTTGCGGTGGACCCAGACTTTCTTCATCTTGCCTCCCGTGGTGTGCTCCTCGAACTTGGCGATGTTGTGGCAGACATCGTAGACGAGGTTCATGTGCATTTGCTGCCACGGCCGGCCGAAGATGCGGGCAAACACCTCGCGGGCCTGTTGCATGAGCAGTTGCCGGTTGCACCAGGCGAAGTTGGCGGCGGCGCGCATGGCGGCGATGTACTCCTGCCCCTCCGGACTGTTCACCGGAGCGCAGGCGAGCTGCATGTCCGGCAAGGCGATGCCGTACTTTGCGGGCGCCTTGCGAAGCTTGGCGAGAGAATCGTCGCACACCTGGTAGCCCAGGCCGCGCGAGCCGGAGTGGATCATCACGCAGACCATGTCCTTCTCGAGTCCCATGACGGCGGCGGCTTCCTCGTCGAAGATGCAATCGACGACCTGCACTTCGAGGAAATGGTTGCCGGAACCCAGCGTGCCGCACTGCTCGGCGCCGCGCAGCTTGGCGCGGTCGCTGACCTGGCTGGGATCGGCCTCGGCCAGGCAACCGCCCGCCTCCGTGTACTCGATGTCGCGCCGCTCCGCCAGGCCCTTCTCCAGAAGATAGGGCGACCCCTCGCCGAGCAAACGATCCAGCTCCTTGCCGCGAAATTCGAACCGGCCGGATTTGCCGACCCCGGTTGGCACGTCGCGGAACAGCTGTTCGATGAGCTGCTTGAGATGCGGCTTGACGTCGCGATAGAAGAGGTTGGAACGCATGAGGCGGACGCCGCAGTTGATATCGTAGCCGACTCCGCCGGGAGAAATGACCCCGCCCTCGTCCGGATCGGTGGCGCAGACGCCGCCGATGCAGAAGCCGTAGCCCCAGTGGATGTCCGGCATGGCCAGGCTGGCGTGCTGGATGCCCGGCAGGAAGGCGACGTTGGCCACCTGCTCCGGCGCCTGGTCCTGCTTGAGTTGCGCCAGCAGCCGCTCGTCGGCGAAGATCAGGCCGTCCACGCGCATGCCCTGCTTGTAGCTCCTGGGGATGCGGTAGCAGCAATCATCGATCTGCTCGAGCGGGCCGTTGAAGGCGTTCTTGGCCATGGTCACAGTCCTTCCATGTTTACGTTTCGCGTGCGCATGATGCTTGTCGTTGACAGGATCGCGCGAACGCGAAACGTAAACCAAAAAAAAATCAAATATCCACGATGACTTCCGCGAGCCAGCCGTCCGCGGTCTGTTCCAGGAGTAGGCCGTGGTAGGTGATGGCTTTCACCTCGTGTTCCAGCTCATGCCGGCTGCGGTCGAGTGGCTCGCCCCAGGCCGTGCCGTGCAAACCGTCGGCGTCGAGCTTCACTTCGAAGCGTGACAGCAGCAGATGTTCGCTATCAAAGTGGAACAGCAACTCGCGCAGCCAGTCGACGAGCAACATGTCCAGTGCATCCGCGGCGAGGCAGACCTCGACCTGTTTCTCCGGGCGCACGCTGGCCAGGTCCACGACGATGACGGCGAACAGCGCCTCGGCTGCCTCGGTGAACAGCGTGTCCAGGTCCGCGGCGCGGATGCGCAGGCCCAGGTCCGCCGTGTGCTCAAAAACCTCGTGCATGGCTCTGATGGTAACCAAGACACGGCGGGAAGGAAAGTGGTTCGATGTTGCCGCGCCGCAGCGAGTGCTTACAACGAGTGCATGACAAACCTCACGCGTCTCCGCTCGCTGTTCGCATCCTTGTTCTGTCTGGCTATCCTGTCGGCGGCCGCGGCGTGGCAGGTAAGCCTGGACGATGGCACTTCACGAATCGCGCCGCTGCGCGACAGCGGACCGCGCTTTTGGAAAGGCAACCTGCACACCCATTCCTTGTGGAGCGACGGTGACGACTTTCCCGAGATGATCGCCGACTGGTACAAGCGGCACGGCTATCACTTCCTGGCCATGACCGACCACAACGTCCTCTCCGAAGGCGAGCGCTGGATCGACGCCGAGGCCAGCAAGACACGCGTCAAGGCGCTGGACAAGTACCGAACCCGTTTCGGCGACGCCTGGGTGGAGACTCGCGAGTTGAAAGGCAAGCGCCAGGTTCGGCTCAAGCCGCTGGCGGAGTTTCGCAGCGTCCTCGAGGATCCCGGCCGATTCCTGATGATTCCCGGCGAGGAGATCACTCATCGCTTCGCCAAGAATCCGGTGCACATCAACGCCATCAATCTGCGCGACGTGATCCTGCCGGTGGACGGCACCAGCGTGCGCGAGACCATCCAGGTGAACCACCGCCTGGTGGCCGAGCAGCGCAGAAAGACTGGCCGCAAGATCCTTGCCTCCCTCAACCATCCCAATTTCGTCTGGGGCGTGCGCGCCGAGGACATGATCGGCGCCGATGAGTTACGCTTCTTCGAGATCTATAACGGCCATCCGATCGTGGGCAACTACGGAGACGACCTCCATGCCAGCTGCGAGCGCATGTGGGATATCGTGCTGGCGATTCGCCTGGGCAAGCTGCGCCAGAGCCTCGTCTACGGTCTGGCGACGGATGATGCCCACGGCTACCATGCCTTCGGCGTCGGCAAGGTCAATCCCGGCCGAGGTTGGACCATGGTGCGCGCTCCCTACCTGAGTGCGGAAGCCATGGTCAAGGCAATGGAGGCAGGCGATTTCTATGCGTCCACTGGGGTCATCCTCACGGACGTCCGGGCACAGGGCAAGTCATACACGGTTTCGATCCAGGCAGAGAAGGACGTGACATATCGGACGCAATTCATCGCTACCTTGAAGGACGCACCCCTGTCATCCACGCCGCGTCTGGATGCCAAGGGCGAGCCTCTGCCCGTGACAGAAACTTACAGTCAGGAAGTCGGCAAGGTCGTGGCCGAGAGCGATAAACTTCAGGCAACCTACCAATTCACGGGGAAAGAGCTTTACGTGCGGGCCCGGGTCACGTCGTCGAAACGGCACCCGAATCCATATGCGAAGGGGGACGTCGAGATGGCGTGGACCCAGCCGGCAGTGCCGGATCTATCGAAACCGGATCTTGCAAATTGATTGGGCCTTGCGTATCATTTGGAGTGTTCTTGGGCCTCGCAGAGCGCTCATGGCCGTGATGACTTCCGTTGTCCTTCCATCTCTCTCTTCCCGGTGCCAAGTTGATTCAGTTTGCATTGCGGGCGTGGCCCAGCGTGGGCCAAGTTCGCCGTGCATCGTTTTTCCCTGAAGGAGGCCCAGAGTGGGCAAGAAGTTGTACGTCGGTAACCTCACGTATGCGGTGACCGACAGCGATCTGCAGAGCATGTTTGAACCGCATGGCGCGGTTCAATCGGCTCAGGTCATCATGGATCGGGATACCGGTCGCTCGAAAGGCTTCGGCTTTGTCGAGATGGGCAACGACCAGGAAGCTCAGGCCGCCATCGCCGGCCTGAATGGCAAGGACGTCAATGGCCGGGCACTCACCGTGAACGAGGCCCGACCCCGTGAAGAGCGATCCGGCGGCGGCCGCGACCGGGGTGGCTACGGTGGTGGCGGCCGACGCTACTAATGCACGCAGCGTAAGACCCCTCGCCCCTCCCGCTGGGACTCGGCGGGAGGGGCATTGTCGCTTCCAAGGCCCCATCTGCCCGAGCCAATCGACAAGAGCGCCTGTCCGCAATGTGGGTCGCGCGACAACCGGCTGGTTGCCCGCAAGGACGAATTTCGGCCACGACCGCAAACGGGCAATCTTCGGGCCGAATTGACGCCGATCTCGACAACCGTCACATATCAATGCCAAAGCGCGGCGTGCAGTCATCAGTGGCGCGAAACCAGTCCGCATTAGCAGGAAACAATGGAACTTTAAGCAGCCGAAAGCGACGCCAGGAATGCGCGTCGCGCCCGTCACAGATGCCTGACGGCAAATCCCCGCCAAGATCCGTCCGCGAGCGCGAGGTCAGCGGCAAAGTCAAGCCGACCAACTCATCGGCGATCACCTTCATTCTCGTCCATGAGCGCGTGCACGGCTTGATTCACAATGGGTGATGGCCTTGGCGGATGCCGCCTGGCTGACGAGCGCTATTTATCACAAACCGGATATGCAATGTTCGAGCCAGTTGCGTTGCTGGGCCGGCGGGCCGGCGGGGGGGGGGGGGGGGGGGGGGGGGGGGCCGGGGGGGGGGGGGGGGGGGGGGCGGGGGGGGGGGGGGGGGGGGCGCGCGGGGGGGGGGGGGGGGGGGGCGGGGGGGGGGGGGGGGGGGGGGGGGGGGGGGGGGGGGGGGGGGGGGGGGGGGGGGGGGGGGGGCAGGCGCTGGGCCGCGGGGTGACGGGATGACGCGACGCGGGCGCGGAGAGGCCGGGCACGCGATGCGGACGGTGG
>Ga0194131_10006963_pt1 | contig 15433 bp, 21 predicted proteins | sample TA2KigO120mmetaG_FD_148631 | JGI IMG/M metagenome (GOLD analysis project Ga0194131, IMG submission 148631) | Freshwater microbial communities from Lake Tanganyika, Tanzania - TA2015053 Kigoma Offshore 120m | ecosystem: Environmental > Aquatic > Freshwater > Lake | place: Tanzania: Lake... | reverse complement strand
ACCGGGTCTTGGAGGAGTGGCTGGAATGCACTCATACCTCTGTTAAAGAGGTTCATGGCCTCACAGCTTACATGCTCAAGGTGGGGCAGACGGTGTTCGACCAGATTGGGCAGGAGCAACTGGCTAAGTGGCTCCCGTACCATGACGTTCGGCTAGTACCGTTCGCCGGGGACTTCATCGTCCAGTTTCGTTCGCTCAAGCAGAAGTCCACGGTGGGCGGCATCACCTACTATTCGTCCAAGAAGCCGAAGCTGTTAGTGAACGGCAAGAAGTGGACGGTAGGGTTCTCCACCCATGCCATCCAGCAGATTTGCAACCGGGTGGTGCCGACTTGGCGCACTTACGGCGGCATGGGTGACGCATTCGCTATCTTCGAGCAATGCAATCACTATGAGCCTGCCAACATAGTGAATGAATCGCTGGCGTTCACCTTCTACGACTTGTGCATCCAGGGGTTCTTTAGCTGGAACTACGTGCGGGAACTTCTTCCAATTAACGAAGACATTCGACCCGATGGCAACTACTACTATCGGGTGGGCTATTGTCCCGCTGTGATTGAGGATGAGTTCCTAAAAGCGAAAACGCTCTTGTGTCCTGGCTATCATGGGACGCCAGAGTATGATACACTGATGCGTAGTCGTGTGGTGAGTGACGAGGAACGCAGCCAGATGCAGGAGCAACTGCGACAGCATGACGGGCAAGCACTCCGAGACACCAAGGATTTTAGCATCCTCAAATGGTTCCACAAGAACGGTATTCCACAGTTGACCTGGAATAACGAGAAGTGGTACAACGGTAACTAATGAAACTATCCACTGTGATGACAAAACTGTTGGCAAAGCACTCGCTAGGCGACCTAGTGAGTGCTTTTTTACAAGTGTCATCCTGGGATAAGTTGCTACTAATGATGAGCAACAGGTGCGTCGGACTAGCCTATCATGCCAAGGGCAAGAGGAAGAAACATGAGTGGATGGCTCAAGCAAGAATCTTGCATCGAGCCTATGATGAGATAGTGCTGGAACAGAAAGGCAAGAAGGCTTTCAAAGTCTCCAGGCGGGACATTTACGAGTGTCCAAAGTGCAAAAAGCGGTTCTATCGTCTTCCCAGAGAAGAACGCATGAAGGGGTACAAGGATGTTGAACTTCGTAACTTCGACTACTTCTTCGATGAATTTCCCCGAGACGTAACGCCTGTCGCTATTGAACTCAAGCCGACCGCTGAAATGCTCACTCAGTTTGAGCATCCCGACAATGCTTTGTACGTCTTCGGGCCAGAAGACGGCAGCATCGGCAGGGTTCATTTGCAACATTGCCACCGCATTGTGGCGATTCCGTTAGCGCATTGTGCTAATCTGGCTGCGGCGGTGTATATGGTACTTTACGACCGGATGCTCAAGCGGCAGCAAAATGGCAAAGACCCACTGTTTACTCTTTGTGATGCCTTGAAGGAAGACAGGGGTTGGGTTGAGCCACAGTTGTACGACGGTGGCATTAGCGACCATAGCGAAAGCTAAGGAAGTTCGACTCGCCGCCCGCCGTTCATGCACTTGTGAAAACCGAAAACATTGTTTTCGTTAATGGTGTGATTGATGGGCCACTCAACAGCGAACCTTGCAGCTACGTCCGTTGGTGCAAAAGCGATGTTATCAAAACTGTTAGTGGCTTGCATGATTTGACAGCAATAAACGTCCTCTGGCTCTAGGTTATAGGGCAGAGGACATTTTGCTGTCTGCTCACAGAAACGACGACTACGAAGGCTGAAACCTCCGTTGCCCACCGGGTAAATTTTTGAGTGCATGTGAGGCCAGGGTGCGCCAACGTAGTCAAAATCCATAAAATCTTCTGACCAGAGGCCGGGGTTAAGGATGTACCCGTCTGGTTGCACCAGAAGAACAAAGTCAGTTGTTACATGACGCCATAACTCCCTCAAACACCACAAAGAGTAACCAGTAAGGCTCAACCGAGGAATCGGCACGTATTCAATGGGATAATGTGAGTTTTTGTTTCCAAACAAGACAGCCCTCTTGAACGGACGAATTTCTGCCATAAGTTGAAGGCAATGAGCGACCGTCTTGGCTGACTGGGATGTGTCATCCCTGCCGTCAATCGCAGCAACCATCCAACTTGGATTGTGAAACATCATGCAACTTGGATTGTGAAACATCATGCTCACTTTACATATTCAGAATTCGTGGTAAAATGATTCAAAGGAGCCAAACAAATGGTGACAAGAGAAGTGACAGGTAACGACGTTGTTTCCGCCATTTTGCTGGCCAAAGCCACCAAATCGGCGGGCCACAAGGCCAAGGCCACCCGGTATCTCAACAAGTACGTCGAACAACGAGAGGCAGACGGGTTCAATCCTGTGATGGTTGAGGCGGGAATCATGGCAAGGGTCACTTTCATTCTTCGCAGGCGAAAAAAATAGTATGGGCAGTTTCAATGAAACCTGTGCCTTGAGCAACCTCAACATTGGTTGCGGCACACCTGTAAGGCTGATGTTCCTCACACAGAACCCTTACGTCATTGCAGACCAGCATGAGACGCACAGAGGTTGTTACCACTACGACCACTGGTTTGCCCGCACGCCACCAATCAAGGGCAAATATGCTGATTATGGAGACTGTGCCTTCAAAGAAGGCCCCATCACCGACCTAATCACCGAATGCTTCCAGATGGATGTTATCGAACGTCCTTTTGGCTTCAACCAATGCCACTCCCCCGACGTAACTAAGACTAAGGGTATTCACCACTTCCTCAACGCCGCCTGGGAAGGGCGGTTGTTAGTGCAGGACGACTACACCCGTGAGCGGAAACAGCCACCCGACCATTTCCCTACCTGGGAGAAGGTACATGCGTTGCTAAAAGCGGCCAAACTACCCATCCAGCTTGAATCTGGCAAGAAGGAAGGGAAGGGTGGCTATAACGCCCAACCTGTTACTCCTGGAGTGGTGTGCGTTACTTATGGTTCCTTCGAGGATAAGAAGGGGTTATTGGAGAAAGCACAGAAGGTTTTGGCGAAAACCTACAGTTGTAAGATAGTCCCTAAGTTCAAGGACAAGGATGTTGGTGACTATTACAACTGTCTGATGGTTGTGCCGAAAGGTGCTTTCAAGAACCCACTGTTAGCGGTGGATGAGTCTGTGCTTCTTGAAAAGATGACAACCCATCCAGAGTACCGTAAGTTGCCAGTCTTGGCAGTGATGATTAGGGAGGATGTTTGGCAGACCTATTGCAAGGTAGTGTCTGACAAGAAATACCCCAATCCGTACATCAACGACAATGTGCCGCCATCGGTAGATTTCCTGGAAAAACAAATTAAGAAGCCTTATAAGGGTGAGTCTAGCATTCCGGGACTTCTTGATGTGTGTGAAATGGGGTTCAGAGAATCCATGATGACGCTGCCTTTTCAAACATCTGTGGCCACGCACCTAAAAATCGCTGCAAAGAAAAAAGATTTTGCGGCGAGCGACGAATTGATTCATAGCTGTGCAGAGTTGGCCCGTATTGAAATTGTGATGGGGTGGACACACCAACCTTGGTACATACCGCCCCTGGGAGGGCAAGACGGTATGTGGTCGCTGAAATCTCAACTGCTGAAAGACCTTCATGGGATTACCAGGAAAGTTCTGAAAAAGCACCAGGAAGAGTTGGAAGCGAAGGTCTACACATGATAGTCAACAACTACATCTGTGACTTGTGTAAGAGAGAGGTTCGCTACCCCTTCGGCGGCTTTCACTTGTCGTTTAGTGGCTGTGGCGGCATTAGCTTTGTCTTCTTGGATAACACTGAGAAGCGTAAGAATGACTCCATCGTATGTAAGTCCTGCGCCCACGGGCTAAGATATGCTACGACTCACATACCCAAGCACCCTGACGACGATGAGGATGAAGACTGATGCAAGTCAACTTTGAGTATGAGGTCGAATGCAAACACTGTGACGGCACTGGCAATGATGGCCCACGCCGTTACCTTGAAAGCGACAATCCAAACCCTTGTACCTGGTGTGAAGGTAGGGGCACCGAATTAACCGAGGAAGGTAAGAAGTTAGCGGCCTTCCTGACGAAATACTTTGGCATTCATGCACCAAGGACGATGAAAAACTACTACGACAAGGAAGTTCCTAACCCGCTATACGAAGGTGTGCCATGAGCAGCGATTATGGTAAAAAGAAGAAGCGTCCTGTTGACCCCGACGAAATCTGGCAAGACCCCGAATGGCTCCGTTATGCCAAGCATGTTAGGGAGCATGTCATCCCTAACCTGGAAGGTAGCCAAATCTTCGTCTCCCTTACTCCTGGAAGTAAGGATAAGGTAGACATTAAGTTTGCGCTTGAGCTTGGCCTAGCAATCATGTACAATAAGCCCATCGTGGCTGTTATCGAGCCAGGCCAGCAACTCTCAGAGAAGTTTGTGAAGGTCGTAGATAAGTTTGTTGAGTTGGACTATAAAGACCCAACTCAACGTGAAAGATTAACAGACGCACTAAAGGAAATGGCAAAGTTTCGTAATGCACCGCCTTGTGATGAGTTAGGCCCAGGCGACGGTCTTGACCCACGTTTCGACCCCGTAGAACGTAAGCCAGGCAACCGCAAGGCTCTCCAGCTTTGCGCCCAGGTGGCAGACGCCCTTAATATGGCGTTAGCCGATTGTGGCGACGAATGCCTGCGGGAAGCATTTGTGGAGTCTGTAGTGCCAGCGCCGGACTCTAGCCACATGCTTGTTAGGATTCGCACCACAATCGACAAAGAGCTAGTCCTAGAAGCCTTACAGAAAGCTTCTGGCAAGATGCGCAATGAGATTGCTGGTGCTATTCACCGCAAGAAGGTTCCCCAGCTACGGTTTGAAGTTAGCAAGTTCTAAGCCACCATCGTTTGCTCTCTCACTATGGCAAATCGTGAGAAGGTAAAATCAGGGCTGAACAGGTCTTTTACTTCGTAGTCTTCGGGCAGTCCTTCTATCGCCCCTTCCCCGTTAGGTCCAGTGCCAATTCTAGGCTTGCCGTCGAAATCGGCGGTCTGTCCGACAATTCCATGCGGTGATACTGGAAAGCCAGTATAAGTGGCAAACAGACTCAAGTGTGATATGCCACTCTGTTCAGATATGAACCTTGGTATAAGCAGCCTGAAAGCTCCAGTATGAACGATAATTCCGTTTTGAAAGATACCTTCGGCGGGCAGACCGTCCAGCATAGACTGCCAAGAGCGGTCCATCGTTATTTCTATTGAACCTCCAGGGCCAATAAGTCCCGTTGGGAAGTCTTCTTTCTTTTTCTTTAACATCCTGTCGTTCATATAGATTCTGCCGGTCTTGGCATCAAAACGTATTCTGCTGAACCCTGCTTCGTAAGTCCCAACCATAATACCCATCTCTTGAAGGTAGGTGGTGCCTGGGACTGAGGGATAGTCGCCGAATAAGGCATTAACGCTTACATTATAATCACTTAGGAGGTTATAGGTTTTGTCAGGAACACCGTGGAAGTCGAACCTGTCGCCCTCGAAACCTACAAAATGAGGGTCGCCTGCGCAGCTAGCAGTAGCACTAGGGGTGGCAGTAACACTAGAGCCTGTTATGCCATTACAGGGTAAAGTGTTACTTACTAAGTTCATTGTGTGCGTGGCATCTCCAGTAAATTGCCCGCCCGGTTTTGTGTATACAGAGACGGCCCCGCCGTTCACTATGCTGATGTCTGCCTCAATCTCAGTATCCTTGAACTCCATAGTCCATTCAAGGTTTAGGAAACCAGCAGTGAACGTATTGACGCTTTTGTATTGGCAGCTACCACTTCCTTGTTGTGCTAACAACCAATTACCGTTCAGGCTGTCGCAACCTGCTGCACCATCACTAATACCACTGACCGACAAACAGAAATAATCTGGCATAATGCCTGTAGCGAATCCACAATTACCACTCATTCTATCTCCTTTCAAAATTCGATTAGTGTGACTAAATGAGTGCCGAATTTGTTTTTTTCCAATCGACCACTAAATTTAATAACTTGACAAATTCATAGTTCGTAGTATAATGAGAAAAGGCGTAAGCCGTACTAGAATTCCACCAGGAGGTACTCACATGAGCAAAAAGCCGCTGTTGGAGATTGACGCTAAGGGTTTTGCCCGCATCCAGGGCGATAAGCCGAAGTCCCGCATTTTCGCAGAACTATACCAGAACGCTAAGGACGAAGATGGAGTCCAGGTAGTCACTATTGACCTGACTCCGGTTCCTGGGCGTCCGCTGGTGGACTTCAAGGTTACGGACGACAGCCCCGAGGGGTTTGCGGACCTATCGCAAGCCTACACTCTCTTTGCACCCAGCTATAAGTTGGCCAACCCGGAGAAGAGTGGCTGGATGAATTTGGGCGAAAAGATGGTTATTGTTGGCTGCAAGAACATGACCATCTACACCACCAAGGGTACGGTGGAGTTTGACATGGATGCCCAGGAGCGCAAGGATAACGCCTGGCGCAAACGGGACAAGGGTACGGAAATCACTGGTCAGATGAAGATGACCAGGGAGGAATATGACGACTGCATTACCTTCCTGCACACCTTGCTAGTGCCCGAAGGTGTCATCCTCAAGGTTAACGGCGTGACGATTCCCTATCGCACGCCATTCCGTAGTTTCAAGGCTAAGCTCAAAACCCGAATCTTGGGCACTGACGCTGAGGGGCTAACGGTTGTGAAGCCATCGGAACGGGAAACGACGGTGCGCCTGTTTGAGCCATCCCCAGGCGAAGTGCCTTATCTCTATGAGCTAGGCATCCCTGTTTGCCCCAGATAGTGAAGGAGCTAGGGGACTTCCGCAGCGCAGCTTTTGGGCCAGCGGGTGTGCTGTACCTTAGCCTCAAGAGTCTGGGTTACAGGTGGTTCGACCAGGGTGTCAACCAGAGCGTCAATGCTCTTTTGCTCCACGAATTTGCGCATTGCGAGGGGCACGGGCATCTTGACCATAACTACCATAAGTGGCTCTGCAAATTAGCTGCTAAGATGGTAGATTTGGCTTTGTTTAATCATTCCGCCATGTTACAATGGCGGAATGATTGATTTAATTGGGAAACATATCGGTTGCCATTTAGTTTTAGAACGTCTTGCTAGCAATAAATTTGGTGAGTCTCAATGGCTGACAAAGTGTACAGTTTGCGGAACAGAAAGTATCAGGAGAAATGCCAAAACTTGTCATCGCTGTCAAAAGTGTGCTTCTAACCAACAACAAGATTTAGTTGGCAAGCACATAGGTCAGCATTTAGTTTTAGAACTTCGTGGCAGAAGTAAAAATGGCAAACTTCTTTGGCTGACAAAGTGTACGGTTTGCGGAAAAGAAACACTCAGGGCTAACGACGTAAACAGTCATTGCTGCAAAAAGTGTGCTGCGGCACGAATGAGGATAAAGGTTGAGCGTACTTGCCGCAATGTGGCGAAGTTTTTATTCTTAGGCATCGTAACTCAAATAGAATTTTCTGTTCTGATAAGTGTCGTACTGATTCCACTCGTTTAGCCCCAGAAGGTTTCGGGCATTGTCATCTTTGTGGGAAAAATGTTCCCTTGGCAGAATATGGAAGTATATCAAACAGTCGCTGCTTATGAGGAGTTGCAAAGCGTGTCCAGACGCTACAGTATCTGGAAGTTGCGCAGAACATAATCGTGTTCGGGGAGACGACCTTAGTTATGATGAAATGATGTTGTTGTCACCGTTGTTCAAGCAAATTAGGTTGAGTCGCCTGAACAGAAGTTCAGTAGTTTGAAAAAATAGCAAAGTTCCTCTTTACAATCCTTGAGTTGGTGGTACAATGGACAATATGGACGCCGACAGCAATTTCCCCGTGGATGAAGTCACCGCCCTCATTCCCAAGTTGGCGGCAGGGGCCGTCGTCAAGAAGTCGCCAGCTAATCCCAAAATCGTCCTAGACAGTGGACAAGTGGTGTACGGTTGTCAGGTCTGGTGGTCGCAGCTAGAGGCGTAAGCCGTACTAGAAACAGGTGAACAAATGACCGCCAAGAGGGAACAACGGGTCAAGCCGATTCCTTTGGACCAGGTTACGGTATCGCACAATCCCCGCAGGCCCCTGCGGAAGCTACAAGACATGGGCTGTGAGCCATTGGCTCTGGTCCACACTCTAGCCCTCAGTGAAGATGCCACCAAGCGGGCTGAGTTCGTTGCCCTGATACAGGCGCACCAACCTGAAATCGTTAAGCTGGCTGAGACTTATGCAACCATGCAGATTCAGCCGGTGATGCTGAGAGACTTTCGGGTAGAGGTCAATGGTGCTTACCTGACTCGGTATGGTATCGTCTGTGGGGAGCGCCGGTATATTGCCTGGGCTTACTTACAGGCGGTAACTGGGCAGAAGCAAACGGTATGGGCGATTGTTAAGAAGCTAACTGTCCAAGAAGCCTACTGGCTTGGTGTCGAAGAAAATTTGCAGCGGGAAGATATGACCGAAGTGGAAAAAGGTCAAATCTTCGCCCGCTACGCCGAAGAACACAAGATGGAGTTGACCAAGGTAGCAGAACACTTTCATGTTCCTTACTACCTTGTACGGGGCCGGGTTGCTCTTGCAACTAAATTGCCTGCCGAACGTCTTAGACTGTATGAGGAAGGCAAGCTGAATCTGACGGACGCCATTCGGGAGGCGTTGGGCGAACAGGACGCCACTCGCTCTCATGGCCGCAAGAGTCGGCAGGTGTTGTTGACGGTGAGGGAGATTCGTGCCGCATTCGATTCTACGCCAAGGAGTAACGTCGAAAGGCTGAATGCCTTGGCCGAGGTAATGCGGCTAACGGTTGTGCAAGCTGTACATGAGTCAGACGAACGGATGAAGCGGGCGGAAGAAGCAGATGCAAGAAAAGTTGAGAAAGAAGTGAAAAGTTCCCACCATTCGGGCGTATCTTCTTTGAAGCGGCCCGAGGAATTTTTCACCAACCCACAACCATCCACCATGATTCAGGAGGCCGCAGAAAAAATTGCAGAAGAAGATGAACCTTTTTGCCAGGCAGGTGTCCATACCCAAGATAGCGATGCTGTCCCAAACAGCCCGTTGTCATGAACATCTGTGCAGACTCAAAACGCACTTGAAAGTTTCTGGCTAGGTTGTTACAATCGTGCGTTCCAACAGGGGCGTAAGCCGTACTGGAAGTCCGGTGAAGCCCGAACAAAAACCCACCCTGTACCCAACAGGAGAAAGAAGGAATTGCCATGAAGAAGAAGAACAAGCTGATTGACGAGTCGATTGAATTGCCGGTTCCGATTGCCTTGACGGAAACCCAGACGGTGGAGTATTCTGCTGTCATGCGTCGGGGCAACCTGCGTTTGCGAGAGTGCGCAGATGCTTTGGGCATGGACCACCGGGCTTTCCGTGCTAAGCTGTTCAAGGGCCGGTTCCAGCCGTCGCAATGGCCTGGTATTAAGTCGGAACAGGTTAGCCTTATCGAAGGTGCGCTTCCTGACATTAACGAAGTGCGCAAGCTGGAAGACACTTTGCTCTCCGGTTTCGTGCATTTGGTTTTGAAGCACGCCAACAGTTGGGGCAAGCGTAGCGGAACGGTAGTGGACTTCGCTGACTACGTTCAGGAGTCCGTTATGGCTCTGCTGGATGCAATGTACGCTTACACCCTGGAAGATGCAAAGTTCATTAGCTTTGCCTGGAACATCATCCGTAACCGATGTGCCAGTGCTTCCAACAAGAATCACCCGCTCAACCCGCTCACTAATGAGGCGTTGGGCCTGATGCAGCGGTTTGAACAGGAGAAGCGTCGGCTGTCCACTGTCGGCCCGACTAGCGACGAAGACGTTATCGAAGCGATGAAAGTTAACCAGGGTCAGACCGAAATCATCCGGTTGTCTCTGATTAAGGTCATCCACTCTTCGCAGGTGAGTGTGCGGTCTAGCGACGACGATGACACCATCGACTTCGCTAACTACATGCAGGACGGCACCTACGAGGACGACACCATCGCCTTCGATGAGAACGAGTCGCTGTACAAGGCCATCGAAGATGCTGGCCTGACTAGCGAAGAACGGGAGGCTCTGGAGAAGTTCATGCACGAAGAACGGGGTTGGGAAACCGCCCTGGCTAAGGAACGGGGCATGACCAGGGCTGGCATTAGCTTCCGGGTGCGCCGGGCTATCGAAAAGGTCAAGGAAGTGCTTTTTCGCCGGATGAAAAAGGAAGCAGTATAATACACCGAGCGACCGGCAGCTTTTGGAGTCTTTGGGCTGCGACCAAAGACCTAGCGGGAACCGGCGAATCAGGTCTAGGGTTTCCCCCGAATGCGGATAGGGCGGCTGTGATGCCACGCCGAATCGGTGGCATCTCCTGGGGATATTGTCCATCGGCTAGGACAGCTTCGGCTCATACCCGGAGCGATAGCAGGCGACGTTCTGCTATTGTGGGTTCAACTCCCTCTATCCCCTCTAAAGTAAATTTACTCTTACTCTTGTAGATACATGGACAAAACAGAAGTCATCAAGAGTATAGAGGGACACAAGGCTAACCCTCCGTCTGTCTTGCCGATAGTACCAGAGGGTTGTCTATTTTGTGGCAGTTCTTGGAAAGGGGGTTGCCAAGTGCCCGGTAAACCTTTCCCCAAAGTAGGACTTAGGGTGTTCTACGGGTGCGGCAGTAGCTTGTCGGTATGGTGTGACCTGGGCGAAGGCTCAGTACACTTGCTGGCAAAGAATTGTTATGAGAGGAATCCCTAATGCGTGAAGATATGGCCACCGTTGTTACCGAACGCCCCCGTGCTGGGCTTCGTTTCAAGGCCCCCAAGGGCTTGAAGAAGCAGTACGAACGGGAACTTCGGGACGAATGCGAAAGCAAACGAGAGAAGATTCGCCAGAAGTGGCAGGTTGGCTACGAAGGGAAGCAATTCACCGACGTTCTCGGCCCCATCTATGGTTACATCCTGAAACAAGTCGGTCGCCGATGGGACGACGTTTACAGCGAAATCTGCAAGAACCTGCCCAACAACAGCCTCAATACCTCCCATGTCCGTGGGCACATTGAGGATTTCGTTGAAGTCAAGGTTATCCTCATTGACGGCGTTCCCTATGACACCCGAGGCGTTAGCCCCATCAGCAACTACGGTCGCTGGCCTTTTGCTTTCTATGTCCACCCGGTAACGAACATCCTCTGCAAACTCAAGCAGGAGAAGGGTCGCTATCGCTGGAAAAAGAAGGCCAAGGTCGGCATCGACGTACCGGGCGAACCGCTCCAACAGTACCACTTCATTGACGACGTTTGGTACATCCTCACGCTCAAGCCCGTCAAGGAAAACCCTGACGACCGTTATTACTACACCCGTAAGGTCCATGACATGGGCTACAAGCGTTCGCTGGACCGCCACGAACGCAGCGAACTGTTCGGTGGCAACTATATCTCTGTTGGTAAGAAGCAACTGAACAGCAAGGAGGTCAAGAAAGCAGGTTTGAACAACAAACGAAAGGCAGCATAATGCAGATTATCAAATACAAGGCAACCGGCAACATCATGATTAACGCCGGTAAAGCCGGGATGATTCAAGGGGACACCCCACTCATCCAGCACTTAGCGACTACGCTAGAGAAAGAAGGTACTAATCACCACCCCGTTCAGACCAACAAGAACGGCGATGCCATCTTGATGTTTGAACATGAACTAGATAAAGTTATCCGGTGATAGATGTACCACATGACTCCAGAGCAGATTCGTCAACGCTTTCTGCTGATTGAGCAGTTGGACTTCTGGATTCCATTAGTAGTTTTGCTCTACCTTCTAGTCCTTGTCGCCCTCACCGTTAGTCTTAGGATTGAAGCCAAAGACCAGGGCGATAAGGGCTGGTGGCGATTGCTAGACGCAACAGGCTATATGCTCACCTTTGGTGTGCTGGCTTACTACTTTTGGAGAACCTTCTACGCCTTCTACTGAGGCCAGTCATGGCTAAGAAACAAAGCGTGTCCAGACGCTACAGTATCTGGAAGTAGAACTTAGGACTAAAGGAGGCAATAAATCAGGGGAGAAGGTGAAGCACTTTGACAAAACTAAAGTAGACTTCCTCTTCATTTACGTCATAGATGGATGTAAGTACCTGATACCTTCTGAGAATGTTGAAGCAAAAAACGTTCTCACACTAGGAGCTAAGTACGAAAAGTTCTTAGTTTAATGCGGTTGTGGTGAAACGGCAGACACGCCAGGCTCAGAACCTGGTGCCCGTTTAGGGCGTGGAGGTTCGACTCCTCTCAACCGCACTATGCCACAGTGAAGGGAACCTTGGTATACCTGTCACGTTCAGAACGTGGCGTTTGTGGGTTCGAATCCCACCTGTGGCACTGGTTAGTGGCTAGTAATTTTTGAAGTCCTTGCAAGGGCTAGTCCTAATCTACCTTGAGGGATGGGGAACAGGAAACATCAGAACCTTAGTTCTGCTTCTCTCAAGTTATGCGGTTGTGTCGAAATTGGCAAACGAGCTAGACTCAGAATCTAGTGCCGAAAGGCTTGTGGGTTCAAGTCCCACCAACCGCACTGTCTGCGAAGGTGATGAAATGGCAGACATGCAGCGCTTAGAACGCTGTGCCGAAAGGCGTGCGGGTTCAAGTCCCGCCCTTCGCACTAAGAATGCCCAGGTGAAGGGAACAATAAAGGTATACCTATCACGCTTAGAACGTGGTGTTTGCGGGTTCGAATCCCGCCCTGGGTACTAGCCTTAGAAAAAATCTAAGGTCTTACTATGTTAGTGGATGAAAAAATGCACTAAATGTGAGCAGATGCTGCTAATGACTGCATTTGCCACCAACAAAAGTAAGAAGGACGGACTTAGCACTTGTTGCAAGGAATGTCACAGACAATACTCGAAACGGCACTATCAGGCGAATAAAATTTATTACGCCTGTAAGGCTAGGAAAAACACAAAAGAGTCCTTGCTAAAGAACCGGGAGAAAATTAACGACTACAAAAGCAGCAAAGGATGTAAGTATTGCAAAGAGACAGATTGGGCGTGTTTAGATTTTCACCACCCAAACAAAGACAAGTCTTTTGCAGTAAGCAACAAAAAGTCCAATGGATGGGATGGCTTGCTCTTAGAAATTAGAAAGTGCGATGTAGTTTGTAGTAACTGTCATCGCAAATTACACGCTGGAAGAGAGATGGTGGTTTCGGGATGAAGTTCTTGTGGAAATGGTTAGTATGTTGGCTTCACAGAAGACATCGCTGCTATCCAGAAGTATGGGACAGAGGATTAGATGGACCTTGGCATTGTACTAAATGCCATCCATGCGGCGAAGGGCTTGACCGCCTGCTAGCGGAAGTGAAGAGGTAAGTACATGGAATGGGACAGGAAAAACCAGAGATACTGGATTTTGAGGCGGGGCGACCCTTGGAAAGTCATCAACATGAAAACTAACGAAGAAGTTGCTGATTTTCCTGCTTTCTGTTACAAAAAGAAACTAACAGACGCCATTTGCTTCGCTCAAAATGACGAGCAGGTTAAGGAACTTTTGAAAGAAGTATAACAAGGAACACGGCTTTGTTGGTAATTATCCTTTAAGTGGGGTCAGGACAAATTCCGGTTCCTTATGGCACGGTAGACCAATTGGTAGGAGTCACCATGTCGAGAACGTGGGCAGTGAATCCCTCCCGTGGTACTGTGAAAGTTATGGCACGGTAGACCAACTGGCAGGAGTCGTCACACTCAAAACGTGAACAGTGAGGGTTCGAATCCCTCCCGTGCTACTGAATGCGGTCTGAGCAGCCGAAAGGTCACAGCAACAGGTGAAAGTCCAGAAAACCGCATTCTAATGGATTCGCAAGAAGACTTGGCGACTTCACCCGTCTTGAAAACGGACGACCCGCAAGGGCTTGAGGGTTCGACTCCCTCCGATTCCGCTTGAGGCTGATATGATTTACCGAAAGCCGAACGATACGGCGAATATCACTCGGTATGGTTCTACACCACCGAAGTTAAGCGTCAATACGAATCTGTAGCTTGCTACAGAAAGATGGAAGAAAGAAATGTGCCTGCCGCTGTCCAAGAAGAATTTGACAAGTCTCCCGACGTTAGTGCGGTGATTCAGAATCGTAAAACAGGAGAGGTTATCAAGACCTTCACAAGATGAACCATTACTACCTTTGGAATGGTATAGGGGCCATCGAAGACCTAGACGATTGCGACGGTGACATTGAGAAAGCATGTCAAGAGTTAGCCGCCAAAACTAGCGGCTGCTGGACGCTCTGGCGACGAGAAGGCTATTCAGCCAAACTAGTTGCCATCCACTTGCCAGAACAAAGGGATATTAGGACTGGTAGGCTTGGGCATGAAGGGGGCGGCGTTTACGAAGAGTTTGTTTACGATGACTAAGATGGCACCCTAGACCAACTGGCAGGAGTCGTCTCACTTAAAACGAGAACAGTGTGGGTTCGAATCCCACGGGTGCTACTAATTTTAGCAGTTGTCAACTAACTAATCATGATGATTAGTGTAGCAACAGTTATCAATAAACGACTAGAAGAAACCTACTTGCCGATACTTTTGGACTCCATCATAAAAGGAATGCCATCCGTATCGGAGATAGTCTTGGCGAAGTACGACGCCGAACCAGGTTTCGTTCACGAAGAGGTTGTCGAGGGTAAGAAGATAGTCAGATTTTACAGTGGCCAACCCAAGGGAAATCTGCCAACGGAAATCTGTGTGAGTCATGCCTTAAACCTTCATGCTGCAATTGACCGTGCCAGCAATGACTTAGTGATGATTTGTGACGGGGATGTTTTCTTCTATCCAGGGGTTGCCGAGCTTTACAAGGGACTGATGGACCAATATGCAATTAACTATATTGGTTGTTCTCATCCCGCCGCTGTAACAGAGGCTTTTACTTTTTTTCCCAACGTCCTCAATGTAATGTTTCGTAAAAGCGAAATGCCCGACCAAGAGTTCTTGAAGGACCACTTGTGGATGAGTAAGACAATGGGGATAACTTGGACAGAGAGCGACCACTACTTTGGCATAGAACGCCCCCTGCCAGGCAAGTATTTATTGCCAAGTAATGTCTCCAACCAATCAGAATTGTTCCCCAATCCAACGGGGCATTATGAAACCGGATGCAACGTAATACTGTGGGCCAAAGAGAAAAATTGGAAATGGCTGTCCTTCCAGACCCCTGATGTGTACAATTATTCTACTCAGTACCAAAGGTCAAATTTCAAATTGACCGGCAAGATACCGAGGCAGAAAATCTTGTACCATGCAACCTCTGGCTCCATAGAGAGGTCGGAGGCTGATGAGAAGTTTGAACAGTACAAAAAGAACTACGCCCTGGCCAGGGCGGCAATAGAAGAAGATGAAGCGTGAAGTACCCACGACCCTAAAGGGTCGGGGCTTCCTCTTTCACCCACAGTCGCTTGTATTCCACTTGGGAGGTAAGTCTTACACCATGTCCAGAGGCTTAAATTCCCCCACTTCCTGGGGTACA
>Ga0194131_10006962_pt1 | contig 15434 bp, 13 predicted proteins | sample TA2KigO120mmetaG_FD_148631 | JGI IMG/M metagenome (GOLD analysis project Ga0194131, IMG submission 148631) | Freshwater microbial communities from Lake Tanganyika, Tanzania - TA2015053 Kigoma Offshore 120m | ecosystem: Environmental > Aquatic > Freshwater > Lake | place: Tanzania: Lake... | reverse complement strand
GGCGGGCGGGCCGGCACGCGCCGGCGGGGGCCGCCGCGGTGGCCGACGTCGCGGCTCAGCCCGCTGACGCGGTACGCTCGCCGCGGAGGGACGAGGAGGGTGCGCCCCCGTGGACGTCGCGCTCGTCATGCTCTGCGCGGCGCTGGCCGCGGCCGTCCAGAGCACCGTCGCCTTCGGCTTCTCGCTCGTCTTCGTCCCGCTCGCCACGCTGCTGATCGGGCCGCGCGACGCCGTCGTCGTCTCGATCACGCTCAGCACCGTGATCGCGACGATCATCTACCTCGAGCACCTGCCGCGCGCGCGGCTGCGCTCGGTCGCACCGCTCGCCGCCGCCGGCATCGCCGCGACCCCGCTCGGCATCGTGCTGCTCGCCGTCGCCGACGAGCAGCTCCTGCGGCTGATCGTCGCCGCCGGCGTGCTCGCTGGCGTGCCGACCACGCTCGCCTCGGAGCACCGCCACGAGGCGAGCCGCGAGCCGCTCCCCGCGCTGATCGCCGCCGGGCTCGCCTCCGGCGTGCTGCGCGGCGCCACGAGCTTCGCCGGCCCGCCGATCGTGCTCTACCAGCACTGGGTGGGCGGCGCGCCCGCCGAGCTGCGCGCGCGGCTCATCCTCTACATGGTGCTGATCGCCGTGCCCGGCTTCGGGATGGCCGCCGGCGCCGGCCTCGTCACGCAGCGCGTAATTACGCTCGCCGGCGCGAGCCTCCCGATCGCGGTCGTTGGCGTCCTCGTCGGCCGCGTCGCGCGCACGCGGTTCTCCGCGGAGTGGTTCCGGCGCGCGTCGATGGCGGTGCTCACCGCGAGCGCGCTGGCCGCGGTGGCCGCAGCGCTGCCGGCGGTGCTCGGCCGCGCGGGCGGCGGGTAAGACGGGGCGGCGCGGGCGCCCGCATCTCGGCGAGCGGCGAGCGTGAGCCCGCCGTGAGACCACCCCGGGCACCGTGGAGCGACGTCACGCCACGGCGGGCCCGCAGCCCGCCGCTCGCCGGGAGCGTCGCGAGCGCGTCGCCTGGACGCCACCCGGCCCGGTGTGAGGGCGGTTCGCCGGCGGCGGCTTGTCAGCGGCCGCTCGCCGTCGTAGGAGGTATTGTTCACCTGTACTGACCGATAATCCGTAGCGTTGACAACCCCAGACCGCGAGACTACTTTCCCCGTTGCGCGTCCGCGCAGTTGCTCATTCGGATGAGCAATTCACACCAGATCTGGGGCTCCCACTCGCTCTCGCCACTACGGCTAGTAGGGCCCCGCTCACACCCTTACGGGTGGAAGAGGGCACACGATGCGCATCACCCGCCGCTTCACCGCCGCCGGCCGCGACCCCTACGACGGCGTCCCCTTCGAGACCCGCGCCTCGCGCATCGTCAACCCGGACGGCTCCGCCGTCTTTGCGGCCGACGACATCCGCGTCCCCGCCCGCTTCTCGCAGGTCGCCACCGACATCCTCGCGCAGAAGTACTTCCGTAAGGCCGGCGTCGCCGCCGCGCTCCGCCGCGTCCCCGAGGACGGCGTCCCCGAGTGGCTACAGCGCTCCGAGCCCGCCCCCGGCGCCGCCGCCGGCGGCGAGACCGACGCCCGCCAGACCTTCCACCGCCTCGCCGGCACCTGGACCTACTGGGGCTGGAAGCACGGCACCTTCGACGCCGAGGAGGACGCCCGCGCCTTCTACGACGAGCTCTGCCACATGATGGCCACCCAGAAGGCCGCGCCGAACTCCCCGCAGTGGTTCAACACCGGCCTCCACTGGGCCTACGGCATCACCGGCCCCGCCCAGGGCCACGCCTTCGTCGACCCCACCACCGGCGCGCTCGAGCGCGCCACGAGCGCCTACGAGCGCCCGCAGCCGCACGCCTGCTTCATCCAGTCCGTGAGCGACGACCTCGTCAACGAGGGCGGCATCATGGACCTCTGGACGCGCGAGGCGCGCATCTTCAAGTACGGCTCCGGCACCGGCTCGAACTTCTCGGACCTGCGCGCCGAGGACGAGCCGCTCTCCGGCGGCGGCAAGTCGTCGGGGCTGATGTCGTTCCTCAAGATCGGCGACCGCGCGGCCGGCGCGATCAAGTCGGGCGGCACCACCCGCCGCGCCGCGAAGATGGTGATCTTGAACGCCGACCACCCCGACGTCGAGGCGTTCGTCGACTGGAAGGTGAACGAGGAGCAGAAGGTCGCCGCGATGGTCACCGGCGCGCGCGTCACGCGCCGCCACCTGCGCGCGATCTTCGAGGCGACCGCCGCCGGCGGCCTCGACGCGCGCCGGAACCGCGCGCTCCGCACGGCCGTGCGCCGCGCGCGCGAGGACGGCGTCGCCGAGGGCTTCATCCAGCGCGTACTCCATCTCGCCGAGCAGGGCGAGCCGCAGATCGACTTCCGCCAGTTCGACACCGACTGGCAGGGCGAGGCCTACCAGACGATCTCCGGCCAGAACTCGAACAACTCCGTGCGCGTGACCGCCGACTTCCTCGACGCCGTGCGCGAGGACCGCGCCTGGTCGCTCACCCGCCGCACCGACGGCGCGCTCACGAAGACGCTGCGCGCGCGCGACCTCTGGGACCGCATCGCGCGCGCCGCCTGGCAGTGCGCCGACCCCGGCCTGCAGTACGACACCACGATCAACGAGTGGCACACCGCCCCCGCCGGCGGTCGCATCAACGGCTCCAACCCCTGCTCCGAGTACATGTTCCTCGACGACACCGCGTGCAACCTCGCCTCGCTCAACCTGCTCGCATTCACCGACCTCGAGAGCGGGCGCTTCGACCTCGAGGGCTACCAGCACGCGACGCGGCTGTGGACGGTCGTGCTCGAGATCAGCGTGCTGATGGCGCAGTTCCCGAGCCGCGAGATCGCGCAGCGCTCCTACGACTACCGCACGCTCGGGCTCGGCTACGCCAACCTCGGCGCGCTGCTCATGCTGCAGGGCATCCCCTACGACTCCCCCGCCGCGCTCGCCTGGACCGGCGCGCTCAGCGCCGTGCTCACGGGCGTCGCCTACGCCACCTCCGCCGAGACGGCACGCGAGCTCGGCGCCTTCCCGCGCTTCCGCGAGAACCGCGAGGCGATGCTGCGCGTGATCCGCAACCACCGCCGCGCCGCCTACGACGCCCCCGCCGAGCAGTACGAGGCGCTCACCGTGCTCCCGATGGGCCTCGACCAGCGCGCCTGCCCGCCCGCGCTGCTCGAGGCCGCGCAGCGCGCCTGGGACCGCGCGCTCTCGCTCGGCGAGCAGTTCGGGTACCGCAACGCGCAGGCCACGCTGATCGCGCCCACCGGCACGATCGGGCTGCTCATGGACTGTGACACCACCGGCGTCGAGCCCGACTTCGCGCTCGTCAAGTTCAAGAAGCTCGCCGGCGGCGGCTACTTCCGCATCATCAACGAGAGCGTGCCGACCGCGCTCAAGCGCCTGGGCTACTCGAAGGAGCAGATCCGCGACATCGTCGAGTACTGCGCGGGGACGCAGCGCCTCGAGGGCGCGCCGTACGTCAACCGCAACACGCTCGCCGAGCGCGGCTTCACCGCGCGCGTGCTCGACTCGCTCGAGCGCGGGCTGCGCGGCGCCTTCCACCTCTCGTTCGTCTTCAACCGCCACCAGCTCGGCGACGACTTCTGCCGCGACACGCTCGGCTTCAGCGACGAGCAGCTCGCGGACCCGGCGTTCGGCATGCTCGCGGCGCTCGGCTTCGGCGGCGAACAGGTGGAGGCGGCGAACGACCACATCCTCGGGCGCATGACGATCGAGGGCGCGCCGCACCTGCTCCCCGAGCACTACACGGTGTTCGACTGCGCAAACAAGTGTGGGAAGTACGGCACGCGCTTCATCGAGCCGATGGCGCACGTGCGCATCCTCGCGGCGGCGCAGCCGTTCATGAGCGGCGCGATCTCGAAGACGATCAACATGCCGGTCGAGGCGACCGTCGAGGACGTGAAGGACGTCTACATGGCCGCCGCCGAGCGCATGGTGAAGGCGCTCGCGCTCTACCGCGACGGCTCGAAGCTCTCGCAGCCGCTCGCGGCGTCGGGCTTCGCGGCGCTCGTCGAGGAGGACGAGGACGGCGCCGACGAGCCGGAGGCCGCGCCGTCCGAGGACCCGATCCTCGCGGAGGCGCGGCGCATCGTCGCGGGGCTGCGGCGCGGCGAGGAGGAGCCGATGCCGTCGCGGCGGCGCGGCTACGCGCAGAAGGCGAAGGTCGGCGGACACACGGTGTACATCCACACCGGCGAGTACGCCGACCCCGACCCCGCGACGGGCCGCCCGCGGCTCGGCGAGATCTTCATCTCGACCGCGAAGGACGGGGCGGCGTTCAGCAGCCTCATGAACTGCTTCGCGATCGCGATCTCGCTCGGGCTGCAGCACGGGGTGCCGCTCGAGAAGTTCGTGGAGACGTTCGTCTTCCGCAAGTTCGAGCCGATGGGCGTGGTGACCGGCGACGGGCGCATCCAGTTCGCCTCGTCGATCATCGACTACATCTTCCGCGAGCTGGCCGTGAGCTACCTGGGCCGCGACGAGCTCGCGCATGTGCCGCCGGTCGCGCTCTCCACGGACCCCGCGGAGGAGGCGACCGAGGCGGGCGCAGCCGCGCCGGCCGCCGCGGCTGCGCCGCCGGCCCCGGCGGTCGCGCCCGCGCGCGGCGCGTCGGCGGCGCACGGGGCGAAGCCCGCGCCCGCCGCGCCCGCGGCTCCGGCGGCAGCGCCCGCGGCTCCCCCCCCGCCGGTCGCGACGCGCACGGAGCGGACGGCGGTCGCGGTGCTCTTCGAGCGCACGCAGGTGGACGAGCTCACGATGGCGCGCCAGAAGGGCTACGAGGGCGACCCCTGCGACGAGTGCGGGCAGCTGATGATGGTGCGCAACGGGACGTGCCTCAAGTGCATGAACTGCGGGGCGACGAGCGGCTGCTCCTGATGGGAGCGCGAGACCTGCCTACTAGGGAGCCTAGCGGAGGCCTACCTTCTCGATGGCATGACGCAGCGGTGTGCCGGTGAACGACACGCGGGCCGTAAGCAGGCAACCGGGGTCCTGCCCACCGCAACATCCGTTCTCAATCTATGGCGGCTCCGGCCGCAATGGCTCCCCGCGTCGCGAACGGTCGACACCTCACCACACGACGTCTTGCCTGCCGTGGCGCACGCACGGAGTGACCCCGCGCCCACGCTCCGCAACACACACACGCTCCGGCGCATCACGATTACATGCAGCCGCGCCACCCAGAAAGTTCACACGACCGTAACCAGATCGGCATCTCGAAGAAACGGACCGCGCGCATGCTCCGGCTGCATGCAATTCGCCATATCAACTCCGGCCGAACCTGCCGCCACCCGCACCGAGCAGGCGGTAGACGAGCTACGGCTGGAGATCCTGCGCAGCGTACTCCCGCCCGGGACGCGCATCACCGAGGAGGGGCTGGCCACCCGCTACAGCCTGAACCGCACCCCGGTGCGCGAGGCGCTGCGGCTGCTGACCCGCGAGTCGCCGCTTGTGCGCGTGCCGCGCGCGCACTACGAGGTCGCCGCCGTCAACCTCGACGAAATGGAAGACCTCTATACGATGCGCGTCGCGCTCGAGGCCCGTGTGGCGGCGCGAATCGCAGCCCGGGGAGCCGATGCCCCGGCGCTGCGTGAGCTGATCGAGTTCTGGGGCTCGCCGCCCGCACCGATCGTGCCGGATGCTTCGCTCGTATTCGCTGACGAGCACTTCCACGAGACCCTCGCCGCCGCGAGCGGCAGCACGGTCCTGCAGCCGCTGCTGCGCAACATCACCCACCGGTTGCACGTGCTGAGCATGCGCGACTTCGTCGATCCGCAGCGCATCGTGCGCACATACGAGCAGCACGCTGCGATCCTGCACGCCCTGCTCGACGCGGACGGCCGGCTCGCAGCCTCTCTGCTGCGTGCTCATATCTGGCAGAGCTACGTCTTCGTGCGCGCCAGCACCCACCGTGGGGCCAGCGCGGAATGACCACTCTCGCCGCTCTCGTGCCAACGCACGTCGCCGCCGCAGCACCTGCAGCGCTCTCCGCACGCGGCCTCACCAAACGCTTCGCCGATGTCGTCGCCGCCGACAGCATCGACCTCGATGCGCACAGCGGCCAGATCCTCGCCGTGCTGGGCGAGAACGGAGCCGGCAAGAGCACGCTCATGAAACTGCTCTACGGCTACTACCGGCCGGATTCCGGCACACTCGCGATCCACGGACGCGACCTCGAACTGCATTCACCCGCCAGTGCGCGCAACCACGGCATCGGCATGGTGTTCCAGAACTTCACGCTCATCCCCGCGCTGACGGTCGTGGAGAACATCGCGCTGCTCCAGCCCGGCCGCGGTCTGCGCCTCGACCGGCGCGGCCTCGCACGGCGTATCGACGAGCTCTCCGCGCGCTATGGACTCGAGGTGCGACCACACGTGCTCGTGGGCGATCTCTCTGTCGGCGAGCGCCAGCGCGCAGAGATCCTGAAGGTACTCGCCAGCGACGCCCGCATCCTGATCCTCGACGAGCCGACGAGCGTGCTCGCCCCACAGGAGGTCGACAACCTCCTCGCCATCCTCCGCCACTTGCGCGACGATGGCTTCGCGCTGCTGCTGATCACGCACAAGCTGCGCGAGGTGTTCGCGTGTGCCGACCGCGTGACCGTGCTCCGGCGCGGCCAGGTGATCGGCGGCGGGCCGATCGCCGACTTCACCTCCGAGTCGCTACTCGCAATGATGCTCGGCGAGCGCCAGGGCGCGACCGAAGTCGTCGCCGCGCCGCCCGCTGCACCGCGCGGCCCGGGCATGCGTCTCGAACACGTGACCGCGCTCGGTGCGGACGGTCGCACGGCGTTGCGCGATGTCACGATCGACGTGCCAGCCGGCCAGATCGTCGGCGTCGCCGCCGTTGGCGGGAACGGACAGTCCGGATTCGCCGACGTGCTGATCGGCATCGCGGCGCTGCAGGCGGGACGCGTCGAACTCGGCGGCGTCGATGTCACCGGGGCGTCCCCCGCGAGCCGGCTCGCCGCCGGGCTCCGCATCGTCGCCGAAGACCCCGTCGCGCAGAGCGCCGTCGGCGCTATGAGCATCCGCGAGAACTTCATGCTCACGCGCGCGCGCGTCGACGGCAAAGGCGTGCTGCTGAACTTGCGCCGGCTGGCCGCGGCCGCCGCGGCGCTGGCCGCGCGCTCACCGTTCCCGGTACCGGCGATCACGCGCCCGCTCGAGACGCTGTCCGGCGGAAATGTCCAGCGGGTCGTGCTCGTCCGCGAACTACAGCCGCACGGTCGCTTCTTGCTCGTCTACTACCCATCGCGTGGCCTCGACGTGGCCAGCTCGCGCGCCGTGCAGCAGCTGATCATCGACCTACGCGACCAGGGCGCGGCCGTGCTGCTGGTATCCGAGGACTTCGACGAACTGGAGGCGCTCTCGGACCAGCTGCTCGTCATGCACCACGGCCACGTGGTCGGGAGCTTCGCGCGCGGATCCGTCGACTGGCTGCGCGTCGGCCGGCTGATGACGGGAGAGGCGGACGCATGACCGTCGCCACCCAGGCCCGGGCGCGCCTGCGCGGTCAGCCGCCGCGCAGTGGCTGGCTGGTCGGCCGCGGCGCCGTGCTGCGCTTCGGGATGGCCGTGACCGTGGCGATGGTCGCCTTCGGACTCGTCCTCCTCTCGGAGAGCACGAACCCGCTCGGCACGCTGCGCGTGATGTGGGACGCCTCGGTCGGCACCGAGTTCGGGCGCACCGAGGTGCTGGTCAAAGTGATCCCGTTCGGGCTCTGCGCGCTCGCCGTCGCTGTACCGGCGCGCGTCGGCTTGATCAACGTCGGTGGCGAGGGTCAGTTCTACGTTGGCGCGTGGGCGGCAGCCGGCGCGGTGCTGTACAGCGGCCTCCCCGGCTGGGCGCTGCTGCCGGCAGCGTTCGTAGCCGGCGCTACAGGCGGCGGAGCATGGGCGGCGCTCGTTGCCGTGCTGCGTGTGAAGGGGAAGGTCAACGAGGCGGTCTCATCACTGCTCCTGAACTTCGTCGCGATCCAGTTCGTCAACTACTTCGTCTACGGCCCGTGGAAGGACCCGCGGGGTCCGAACTGGCCGTTCTCACCGAAGTTCCCCGACGCCGCGATGCTGCCGACGGTCTACGGCGACCGGCTGAGCATCGCGATCGCATTCGTCGCAGTCGGCCTTGTCGCGATGTTCCTCGTGCTCCGCTACACGCGCATCGGCTACCACGCCCGTGTCGTCGGCGGCAACGCCGTCGCCGCGGAGCGTTCCGGCATCCCCGTCGGGCGCTACCTGTTCTGGGCGCTTGTGAGCGGCGGCGCGATCGCCGGCCTCGCCGGCATGGCCGAGGTAACCGGTATCCAGGGTCGGCTGCGTCCCGGCATCTCCGTGAACTACGGGTACATCGGCTTTCTCGCGGCGTGGCTCGGCGGCCACCGTCCGCTCGGCATCTTGTTCGCGTGCCTGCTGTTCGGCGCGATCTCCGTGGGCGGCGACAGTCTGCAGCTCGCGCTCGGGCTGCCCGGCTCGACCGTCAACATCCTGATGGCGCTGATCCTCTTCGCCGTGCTCGCCGGCCGGAAGAACCGCACGCAGGTGCGGGCCTGATGAGCTTCGTTACCGCCGTCAGCGCGGGCGCCGTCCGCGCAGGAACCTCGGTGATGTACGCATCGCTCGGCGAGGTGATCGCGCAGCGAGCCGGGATCACCAACCTCGGCGTCGAAGGCTGCATGCTCGCCGGCGCCTGCGCCGCCTACATCGTCGCGGCCGAGACCGGCTCCCCCTACCTGGGAATCATCGCCGCGTTCGCCGCCGGCGGCCTGTTCGCAATGCTGCACGCCTTCCTTGTGGTGACGCGCGGCGCAAACCAGCTCGCGAGCGGCCTCGCGCTGATGTTCCTCGGCCTTGGCATGACGGCATTCTTCGGCCGCCCCTACGTCAAGGTGCAGATCACCCCGCTCCGGGACTACGCGATTCCTGGCCTCTCCGATCTCCCGTACCTGGGCTCCGTGCTGTTCCATCACGACGTGCTCACCTATGCGGTGTTCCCCCTCGCCGGGCTGCTCTGGTGGTTCGTCTTCCGATCTCGCTGGGGCGTGATGCTGCGCGCGGTCGGCGAGAGCACGGAGTCGGCGTTTGCGGTGGGATTGCACCCGGCGCGCATCCAGTACGCAGCGGTCACGTTCGGCGGCGCGCTCGCCGGCCTCGGCGGCGCGCAGATCTCCCTTGCCTACGCAGCCACCTGGGTCGAAAACTTGACACAGGGCCGCGGCTTCATCGCGGTCGCGCTCGTGATCTTCGCGATGTGGAACCCGCTGCGCGCGATGGTCGGCGCGCTGCTCTTCGGTGGCGCCGTCGCGCTGCAGCTGCAGCTGCAGGCCCGCGGCGTCGGCGTCTCGCCGTTACTGCTCGACATGACGCCCTACCTGCTCACCATCGTCGTGCTCCTGGTCTGGGCGCAGCGCGGCCGCGACGCGTTCCCGGCCGGCCTGACCAAGGTGTTCCGGGGAACGGGTTAGCCCCGCTTCCCCGCACAGCGCGCTCCGCGCAAACCACTGCTCGGCACACGAAAGGACCGGACCAATGGGCATCCTCCCTCTGCACGCGGGGCGCTGGCTCCTATGCCTGGCCACCGTGCTTGCGATCGGGCTACTCGCCGTGGCCTGCGGCTCGGATGACGAGTCTGAAACAACCGACGGCGCAGCGACCTCCCCCGCTGCGGGCAGCGCGTCCGGCGCCGCGTCCGCCAAGACGACCGTCATCGGCTTCCTCTACGTCGGCGCCGTCGACGACGGCGGCTACAACCAGGCTGCGTACCAGGGTCAGCTCGCCGTCGAGAAGCTGCCGAACGTGAAGGCCATCAAGGCCGAGAACGTGCCGGAGAGCGCCGAAGCCGAGCGCGTGATGGAGCAGATGATCCAGCAGGGCGCCACGATCATCTTCCCGACGAGCTTCGGCCACCTCGATCCCGCCATCAAAGTGGGCGAGAAGTACCCGAACGTCACCTTCCTGCACCAGGGCGGCCTCAAGACCGCGAAGAACGTCGGCACCTACTTCGGCGCGAGCTGGGAAGCGAACTACCTCGCCGGGATCGCCGCGGGCAAGGCAACGAAGAGCAACAAGCTCGGCTACGTCGTCGCCTTCCCGATCTCGCAGACGCTGCTGAACATCAATGCGTTCGAACTCGGCGCGAAGTCGGTCAACGCGGCCGCGACCACGACCGTCGTCTTCACCGCGAACTGGTGTGACCCGGCGAAGATCTCGGAGTCCGTGAAGAACCTGAAGGCCCAGGGCGTCGACGTGCTGAACCAGCACCAGGACTGCCCCGGCGCCGGCATCCAGGCCGCCGAGAAGGCCGGCATGTTCTCCGTCGGCTACCACGTAGACGGCAGCAAGCTCGCACCCAACGGCTGGCTGACCGCGGCGACGTGGGACTGGGCGAAGCTCTTCGTCGACCTCGTGAACCAGGTACGCGGCGGCACCTACAAGGTCAGCCAGGTCCGCCTGTCGATGGCCGACGGCGCCGTCAAGCTTGCGCCGTTCGGCAAGGCGGTGCCGAAGGATGTGCGGGACCAGATCGCCGCGACGCAGGCGAAGCTGCTGAGCGGACAGCTGCAGATCTTCGCCGGCCCGATCAAGGACCAGAGCGGCGCCGAGCGCATCGCGGCGGGCGCGAAGCAGCCCGAGGTGACCTCGCTCGAGCAGATGAACTACCTCGTCGAGGGCGTCATCGGCAAGATCCCCAACTAGCGCGCCCATCGCGCCGGTCCGGGCGCGGCGCGCGCGGCCGCGCCCGGACCGTGCTGCGAGAAGCGGCTCACTGACAGCGAGGAACGGGCGCACGTGACAGTCAGTCAGACCGCAGACAGCCGGCCGTACCGCTGGCCGTGGCATGGAGCGTTCACGCCTGCGCGAACGGCCCTGGCGGTGGCCGTCGACGGGCAGTCGGCGCCGCCCGATGCGACGCTCCGCGCGCGACTCATCGAGCTGGTGCGCGCCGCGCGCGGCGCCGGCGTGGTCATCGGCGAGCTGCCGGACCACTCGGGCGCCTCCGTGCTCCCGCACGGACTCGCCGACTTCGCCGTCACTCGGCCGCACCTCGGCGGCTTCAGCGGTACCGATCTCGATGGCGTGCTGCGGCGGCGCGGAATCACCGACATCATGCTCGCGGGATTCCCATTCGAGCTCGGCGCCGATTGCACGATGCGCCAGGCCAACGACCTCGGATATGAGTGCCTGGCACTGACCGACTGCAGCACCGGCCTCGCCGCTGACACGTTTGGCGGGTCGATCGCAAGCATCCAGATGTCCGGTGGGATCTTCGGCGTCGTCGCGGAATCGGCCGCCGTGCTGGAGCTACTCGCCGCCTACCCACTCGCAGCGGCCGCCGCGCCGCCGCACGACCGCTAGGAGTCGACGCATGACCGTGCAGATCCACGCCGAGCCCTACCCCTGGCCCTTCGACGGTACCCTCGTGCCCGAGCGCACCGCCCTGCTCTGCATCGACTGGCAGACCGACTTCTGCGGCCCCGGCGGCTACGTCGATGCGATGGGCTACAACCTCAACCTGACGCGCGCCGGCATCGAGCCGACACGACGCGTGCTCGAGCTCGTGCGCCGCGTGCCCGGCATGCACGTCGTGCACACGCGGGAGGGCCACAAGCCGGACCTGTCGGACTGCCCACCCAACAAGCTCTGGCGCTCGAAGCAGATCGGCGCGGGGATCGGTGACGCCGGCCCCTGCGGTCGCATCCTCGTACGCGGCGAGGTCGGCTGGGACATCATCCCCGAGCTCTACCCCGTCAACGGCGAGCCGATCATCGACAAGCCGAGCAAGGGCGCCTTCAGCACCACGGACATCGACCTCGTGCTGCGCAACCGGGGCATCACGCACCTCATCTTCACGGGCATCACCACCGACGTTTGCGTGCACACGATCATGCGCGAGGCCAACGACCTCGGCTATGAGTGCCTGCTGCTCAAGGACTGCACGGGCGCCACCGACTACGGCAACTACGAAGCCGCGGTGAAGATGGTGACCATGCAGGGCGGCGTCTTCGGTGCGATCGCGGACTCCGCCGCGGTGATCAAGGCGCTCGCACCGCTCGCGCTGGTGCGCAGCGCGTGACAGTAGTCCGGCCCACCACGAGCCAACTCTTCCAGCAGGCGGTCGACACGGTGCGCGCATGGCCGCTCGATCCGCCCGACCGTGCGCCGGCGTTCCGGCTGCCGCAACCGGCCGCCCGACCGCTAGAGGCGGCGGCGGGCCCCATCGAGGGCCTACCAGGCGACCTCTGGGACACGCGCGAGCAACTGCGCAGCGGAGCGACCTCCGTGTCCGCGCTCGCGGCGCGGACGAGCGCGCGCATCGCGGCCCACGCCGCCGCCCTCGGCGCCTTCGAGTACGTCGCGCCGATCGAGGCCGCCGCGCTGGCGCTCGATGCCGAGGCGCGCGCGGGTACATGGCGCGGTCCGCTGCACGGCCTCCCGATCTCCGTTAAGGATGTGATCGACGTCGCGGGCATGCCGACACGCGGCAGCTCCGCCGCGCTGCCGCCCCGCATCGCGAGTGACGACGCAACCGCCGTGGCGCGGTTGCGTGCGGCGGGAGCGCTGCTGGTCGGCAAGGTGGCGACGCACGAATTCGCGCTCGGCGTCACCACGCCCCAGGCACACAACCCCTGGGATCCAGCGCGCGTGCCAGGCGGATCGAGCGGTGGCTCCGCGATCTCCCTCGTCACCGGCATGGCGCTCGGCTCGCTGGGCACCGACACCCGCGCCTCGATTCGCGTGCCCGCTGCGTCCTGCGAGCTGGTCGGCTACAAGCCATCGCTGGACCTCGTACCCATCGACCACTGGAACACCCTGTCCTGGAGCCTCGATCACTTCGCTCCGATGGCGCGCTCGGTGCGCGACGTCGCCCTGTTGATGGACGTGCTCGTCGCAGCGCCCGGCTCGTTCACAGGCGCGCTCCCCGCAACCCCCGCCGGTCGGCGGATCGGCTACAGCGCTGCGACACTGGCAGGTGCGGAACCGGCAGTGTCGCAGCGCTTCGTCGAAGCGCTCTCCGCGATGGAACTGGCGGGCGCCGCCGTCCGGCGCCTGGACGCCCCCACCGCCGACGACTACGCGCTCGCCAACGCCGTCGGCATGATCATCAGCCGCGCAGAGGCAGCTCAGTTCCATCGCGAGGCCGGCACCGACCTCGAGCGCTGCACGCCCGAGGTGCGGGACCAGCTGCGCGAGGCGCTCCAGCTGGACGCCGTCGACTACGTACGCGCGCTGAGGCTGCGCGGGCAACTCCGCGAACGGTTCGAGCGCACCGTCGCCGGCGTCGACGTGCTCGCCATGCCCACGTGCAAGGTGGTCCCCCCGCTGCGCGAGCAGGCCGACGACTACCTGCTCGTACTCTCTGAGAACTGCATCCCGTGGAGCCTGGTCGATTTCCCGGCGATCAGCGTACCGATGGGACGCGCGCAGGGCCTGCCCTGCGGCATCCAGTTCGTCGCCCCGCCGGGCCAGGATCCCCTGCTGCTCGCGACTGCGTACGCGTTTGAGCGGGTCGCCACGGCGCCGCAGGAATGGAGCCCGTCGTGACGCGCGAACTGCCGCCGGGCGCCGACGCGATCGGGCGCATCATGGGCACCACCGCCGATCAGGCGTTTGCCACGCTCTCCGGCATGTACGGCTCGGACATCGCCATGGAGGTGCTGCACATCGGCCGCATCTGGGACCGCTCTGGCCTCACCCGGCGCGAACGCAGCTTCGTCGCCATCGCCGCCCTCGTCGCGATGGGCACGAAGGACCGCCTGCGCATCCACGTCCAGGGCGCGCTGAATCACGGCGCCACCCGCGAGGAGATCGAGGAAGTCATCCTCACCACCATGATCTACGCCGGCCACGGGCGTGCCACCGAGGCGATCGAGGTGGCGCGCCAGGTGCTCGCCGATTGGTCACCGTCGTAGCGCGGTCGTGGCGCTGCGTCCATGAACGAGCGTCAGCAGCCAGGCTTCGATGTGCTCGCGACGCACCTGCGTGATCTTGGTCGGTGACCAGCCCGGGATCGTCGGTCCAGCCGCTGCGAGAGTCCGGCGGGTTGATGACCCCGCAGCGTTGCGCGTAGGCGGCAGGTGCCAGCCAGCCGAGGCTGCTGTGTGGTCGGCGCCAGTTGTAGTCCATCCTCCAGTCTTCGATCAGCACCTGGGCCTCGAGCAGCGTGTTGAAACTGCTCGACGGTGAGCAGCTCGTCGCGCAGCCGGCCGTTGAACGATCCCACAAACGGGTTCTCCCACGGGCTGCCGGGCTCGATGTAGCTGGTCCCGGCCCCTGAGCTGCGGCACCAATCGCGCAGGGCGTGTGCCGGCAGCTCCGGTCCGTTCTCCATGCGGATGAAGGCAGGCGCGCGGCCGCGGGCCGCGACCACCTGGTCGAGGGTCGCCACCGTGGCATCGGCGTCGATGCGGCGCTGGGTGCGCATGGCCAGTGCCTCACGGGTGTACTCGTCGACGATGTTCAGCAGCTTGAGCAGCTTGCCGTCGGCGGTCTCGTCGAACTGGAAGTCGAGCGCCCACACGTGGTTCGGTCGCTCAGCACGCAGCCGCAGCGCCGGTACCGTCGAGGCCCCGAGGCGCTGCCGCTTGTGCTTCCGCGTGGGCACCCGCAGCCCCTCCTCGCGCCAGAGCTGCTCGACCCGGTTCCGGTTCACCGTCCACCCCTCCGTCCGCAACGCGGCCCAGGCTCTGCGGTAGCCCCAGCGCGGTCGGCTGCGCGAGAACGCCCGCAGCCAGGCGCGCAGGGCCTCCTGACGATCGCGCCGCGGCCGGTGCCGCTGCGTCGAGCGATGCTGGCCGGTGATGCGACATGCCCGTCGCTCCGACAGCGCGAGGCGGTCCTGCAACATGGACACCGCCTCACGTCGACGGGACGGGCTCACCAATTTCCCTTCGCTACCTCGCGCAGCGCATCGATCTCGAGCTCCTTGTCGCCGACGAGACGCTTCAGCCGCGCGCTCTCGCGTTCCAGATCACGCAACCGCTTCGCATCGTCTGCGCGCATCCCGCCGTACTGCGCGCGCCAGCGGTGATAGGTCTGCTCCGAGATCTCCAGCTGCTTCGTCACCTCGGGCAGCGCGGTCCCCGCGGCCAGCAGCCGCTCCGCCTCCCGGAGCTTCCGCACGACCTGCTCTGGTGTGTGCCTGCGTCCCTCCACCGTCTGCGCCCTCCTCACCCACAGCGTCGTGGGCCAAAGGACTCGCATCAACGGTGGACCGACTTACCCGGGCCGGGTCAGTCGGTGTAGCGGATCGACAGATATCGCGATCCGCGATCCGAGTGATGGGCCAGCCCGTCGAGCGGACCGCGCGGCGACCAGGCGCCTGTTTCAGGGCGTGGAGTGCGAGGTCGGAGCGCAGCGAGCGGGAGAGCTGTCAGCCGACGATCGCCCGCGAGTAGACGTCGGTGATGAAGGCCACGTAGA